>Ga0114940_10000106_pt1 | contig 52351 bp, 49 predicted proteins | sample ColdCreekSource_FD_87195 | JGI IMG/M metagenome (GOLD analysis project Ga0114940, IMG submission 87195) | Groundwater microbial communities from Cold Creek, Nevada to study Microbial Dark Matter (Phase II) - Cold Creek Source | ecosystem: Environmental > Aquatic > Deep subsurface > Groundwater ...
AATAAAATTGAGCATCGTCTTTTTTCTCAGATCACTCAAAACTGGCGAGGTAAACCATTGACTAGCTTACAAGTCGTGGTTAATCTCATTCGCCATACCAGAACCAAAGCAGGATTATCCGTCAGACAATCAAAGTTCTACGAAAACCACCGAGTTAACTTGCTTGTCTGCGTTCCTAGATCCTTTAGTTTTCTTCGCTTCTATTCTATTTGAAAATGGTGTAGAGAAACCACCCACTGACACTGAAGGTAAAGCGATAGGTATTGACTTGGGCTTAACCCATTTTGCTATCACATCAGATGGTAGTAAATTTGATAACCCTAGATGGTTCAAAAGACACGAGCGTAATTTAAAACTTAAGCAACAGCAATTGTCTAGAAAGCAAAAAAGGTCTAATAACCGTAATAAATCTAGATTAAAAGTTGCCAAAATTCATAATAAAATAGCTAATTGTAGAGAAGATTTCCAACACAAACTATCACGCAGGATAGTAAACGAAAACCAAGTTATTGTAGTTGAAAATCTGGTAATCAGAAACATGGTGAGAAACCATAAACTATCTAAGGCAATTAATCAGGTAGGTTGGGGTCAGTTTTGTACGATGCTTAAGTACAAAGCAGAGCAATCCGGAAAGGTATATCAAGAAGTTGATAGGTTCTTTGCTAGCTCTAAAACCTGCAATGTTTGTCTTAATCAAGTTAATAGTTTGCCACTAAAAATAAGATTTTGGGATTGCGAACGCTGTAAAACACATCATGATAGAGATATCAATGCAGCGACTAACATCCGTGATGAAGGACTGCGTATTTTAAACTTGACCTCTGGAACAGGGGATAAAGCCTATCGTCAAACTGTAAGACGTAGTAATAGAGGACGTAAGAAGTCTACTACTATGCTAGTTTCTGGGTAGGAAGCCGACGCTGTAATCTTTGATTCAGCGTTCGGTAGTTCACGCACAGCCAAAACAGTGGACTTAAAATGAGTTTTGCGATCGCATCATTGATGCACGGTAAACTAAATCTGGATCATAATAAAGTAGGAGTATTTACATTTATTAATAACAACCAATTTAGTCATCATGGCAACTGCTAAAAACGAATTTGAAATCCAAAAAACAGACAAAGAGTGGCAAGAGACCCTAACTCCAGAACAGTTTCGAGTATTACGCAAACATGGTACAGAAAGAGCAGGGACTAGTCCTCTAGATAAAGTTCATGACGAAGGAACTTTCGTCTGTGCTGGCTGTGGTCAAGCTTTATTTACTTCCGATACAAAATTTGATAGCGGTACAGGATGGCCCAGTTTTTATTCTCCCATTGAAGATGCCGTCGGTACTACTGTCGATCGCTCTTTATTTATGACTAGAACTGAAGTACATTGCGATCGCTGTGGAGGACATCTGGGGCACGTCTTTAATGATGGCCCCAAGCCCACTGGTCAACGCTACTGTATGAATGGAGTTTCTTTAGAATTTGTCCCCGAAAAGTAGCCTGGCTGGGGATTAGGAAATATAAGTTATTTTATCATCCCTAATTTCTATTTCTTAGCAGACCGGCGATTCATCCCACGTCCGTAATCTATGATTCGGCGTGGAACGGCGTGGAACATGGTCGTCCAAGACGACCGTTTCCTTCTGGTGAATCGCCAGTCAAGCTTGGTGTTCTACTTTTATAGTAAATTAAATTTGCTCTAAATGCTCAAAGTAATCAAAGTAAGATTATATCCAGATAGCCAGCAACAATACGCCTTAAGTCAATCTTTTGGTAATTGTCGTTGGCTTTGGAATTATTGCCTTAATTTGATGAATCAAACTTATAAAGAAACAGGAAATTTAAAAATTAAACAACAGCAATTATCTAGAAAACAAAAAGGAAGCAACAATCGAAATAAATCCAGAAAGAAAGTAGCCAAAGTACATAATAAAATAGCCAATTGTCGCTCTGATTTTCATCACAAGCTATCACGCAGAATAGTTAACGAAAACCAAGTAATTTGTGTAGAAAATCTAGTGGAGCTTGGCTTAAATACAACCACCATTAAAATGGTCTCAATTCATTTACCGATTAACTTGGCTAATAGTAGGGATTTTTACGCCCACGTCCACTAGCATTCGCGAATATGGTTAAAAACCGCAAATTATCTAAGGCTATCAGTCAAGTAGGTTGGGGAGAATTTTGTACTATGCTTAAGTACAAATCCGAAAACGAAGGAAAAATATATCAAGAAGTAGATAGATTTTTTCCTAGTTCTAAGATTTGTAATTTATGTCTTAATGTCGTAGAAAGCTTACCGCTTGATCTAAGATTTTGGAATTGTTCTAACTGCGATACTTAATCTAATTTAAGATAGGTTGGCTAAGAAAAATCCAGAATAAATTTTGAACGTCATCAAGTATTTAAAACTTTCTAAGTTCAGTCTCGGTTGGCAAATACCACTGGCCTGTCTTGCCAACCTTCCTGTAGCCGCTCAAGAAGCTATAAATAGACCAGCAATCAATATCGATCATGTCACTAAAAAGATTGACATTCCAGCCCAAGTTATTAAAGATAGCCCCGTATTGCAACGGTGGTTAAAAAAAGTACCCGACGTACTCGAAGATATTCGCCACGATCCCAGTTTTCGGACTCGCTTGCGCCTGGGATTTACTACTTTTCCTTCTAGTAATGATTCAGGAGGCATAAATCTAGGGATTGAAGATATTTTTATTAGCCGCACTGGTTTAACTATTAGTGCTGATTACCAATCGGCTTTTAATAGTAATCGCAATGCGGTTGGTGCAGATTTACACTACTTTTTATTTCCTCTCGGTGGCTATTTTAATTTTGCGCCCCTAGTTGGTTATCGTTATGTACAGAGTAATGATTTTTCGACCGATGGAGTTCATCTCGGCTTAAGGTTGATGTTGTCTTTATCTCGTAGCGGTGCAGGGGATATTTCTTTATCTCAAAGTTTTATTTCTCCAGGTGGTAAAGAAGAAGTGGGTATAACATCTTTCTCGGCTGGCTATGCCGTTACTCCTCATCTACGTCTATCTAGCGATTTAGAATTACAGAATTCTCAAGAGGATGAAGATACTCGCGTTGGTATTAATCTTGAGTGGTTACTTTGAAAAATTAACTAACATTAATAATAAATTACAAATTAATCATGAACTATCCACCGCCGCCTTGGAATCTTAAGGGATATGCGATTTTAACTTTTCATTTATTAGACACTGCCAAAGCGCGTGCTTTTGTGCCACCAGAATTAGAAATTGTTTCCGTCTTACCAGGTAAAACTTTAGGAGGAGTTTATCTAGCCGCTTATGAACCTGGTTCGATATTAGAGTACAACGAGTTGATCGTTACTACTGGTTTAACTCGCTATCAAGGTCAAACTAGTTCCTGGATTTCGCATATTTACGTTGATAATGCGACTTCTGTGGCTGGAGGTAGGGAAATATGGGGATTACCGAAAGAAATAGCCGATTTTAGCTGGAAAAGCGATGAAGTTAGAGTTACCAAGAGCGATCGCAATTTATGTATTCTGAAATATCAGCGTAACTGGTTAAATTTAGCTACCTGGTGGAAACCTCAGTTCAGTGCTGGTTCTTTTGGCGGTCTAAATACAGAATTACTGCAATTCAATAATCAATTTGCTGCTGAGATTAGCTTGCTATCTAGTAATTTAACCATACCTACAAATAGTCCTTTTGCTAGTCTAAATCTAGGTCAACCTTGGTTAACCCTCAAAATGAACCAATTAAATTTAATGGCTGGCGCACCAAAAATAGTCGGTCAAAAATCTATTCTTAACAAATAATTAATTATTTTTAGATATGAAGATTAAACATTCCATCAATTCACATAAATTCCTAACTTTCGTATATGTTTTAGGCCTAATGGCTTTTTACAACAACTTTACCCTTGCTCCTTGGGTATATCTCGCTCTACATGGAACTTACGGCATTATGTGGTTAATTAAAGATAGTCTTTATCCCGACAAACAGTGGGAACAAGACATATCAGTAGTAAATGGCATTTTTCTCTTTGTCATGCTCGGTTTATATTGGGTCGCGCCGTTTATTTTAATTAGTAGCGGTACAATACCTAGTGCGCCTTTGATCAGTGCTGCGATCGCAATTAATATTACAGGTGTATTTCTACACTTTGGCAGCGATGCTCAAAAATACTTTACTCTTAAATATAAACAGGGACTAATAACCGAAGGTTTCTTTAGCCGTAGCCGCAACCCAAATTACTTGGGAGAAATCTTAATTTATCTCGGCTTTGCGATGTTAGCGCAACATTGGCTACCTTTTGTTTTATTGGGAGTTTTTGTCGGATTGGTATTCGTGCCTAATATGCTCAAGAAAGACCAATCATTGTCTCGCTATCCAGAATTTGCTGCTTATAAAGCGCAGTCTGGTTTACTATTGCCTAAACTGTTTGTTAGTGAGTCGAAAGAGCAACTAGCAACTAGCGATTAGCGAAGCCGTCCCAGGGGTAATTTAGAGCGAAATGCTTACTGTGCAAGCATTTAAGAGCTAATCATCAGCGATCGCTGATGATTTTTTTATTCATCCAGACCAAAAGCATTTGGTTGGATTGAATTAATGAAAAATCTTTCCCTAGGAGAATCATAAAAGTCAAATTGAGTAATATTTTCTAACCAAAGTTGATTCTTCTCTCCTGACAGGCGGTTATAAAATTCTTTTGCACCTTGAGGGATAGCAGCAGCTTCCGAATGAACAATTAAGGTTGGTTTGGTTAAATTATCAGCAATTTTAATGGCATCAAAGGTTAACCAACCTTCCCAAGAAGCGAGATTAAATTCATTGACATATTCAGGAATCATGCCGCGATTTTCTTCAGTGTAATAGGGTGCTTGATACATCAAGGCATTTTTATCTGTGTTACTAGCAGCAGGAATTAGAGATAGTTGCCCTGTGGCTTCATATTTAGCCTGTGCTTTACGACTGGTATCAATCAAGCTTTGTACCGACTCTTGACCTCCGTACACTTCGTTAACAATTTCTTGGTTATGTAACCAAGGCGCAACAAGTGCGATGGATTTGAGATCATCACTTTGCACTGCGGCATCTGCCATATATCCAGCACTGGCACAAATTCCCAAACCAGCAATCCGATTAGCATCTACTTCATCGCGGGTAGTGAGATAATTAGCGGCAGCGATAATATCTTGAGTTTTATTCGTAGGATTTTCTAGCTGACGCTCGTTTCCACCTGATTCTCCCCAATTACGAAAATCGAAAGCCAAAACTGCATAGCCACGATTCGCCATTTCCTTCGCGTAGGTTGCAGGCATTTGTTCTTTTACAGTTGTCCATGCACCAGTCACCACCACTCCAGGTAATTTACTCCCCTCTTGATACTCATCGGGAAGATAAAGATCGCCAGCTAGGGTTTGATTATTACTTTCAAAATTGACTTTTTTAACCTGTGCGGCTTCAGCTCCAAATCCTAAAGATAAGTGAATTCCAGCAACGGTAGCCGCTATTAAAAATAGATTGGTCATGATTTTTGCTTCTTTTTTCTTATCTAACTTGAACCTTATATGTTCAATTTACAGAAGCCAAAAATTTTTCTCTTGAAAGTTGTTATCTAATTTTTTGAAGATTCTTGCTATTTTTTCAATTAAAAAAAACTTATTGATTAATGCATTGCCGAATGTGATATTTGAAGCGTTAACAAATTCCGATAAAATCATTCGGTATTATCCTCTCAAGGAAGTCGTATCTACTTGGGAAGTTGGTGGTGATATTCTTCTCAAAGGAAGTAATGGAGGAAAAGATTTTGTTGAGAAATATTGATGCATTAAATCGATCTTTCAAGTCTTTATTCGCTTACGACAAATATAAAGTTTTTATCACCACAATTTTAAACTGACAAAAGTAATTACCATCAAAATTAACATTAGTCCACCAGCTAAACCATAAGTAGTTCCTAATCCCACCATTTTACTTAAGGGTTGACTAACTAAAGGGGAAAGAAATTGCCCTAAAAAGATTGATGTCGTGACACCACTGAGAATTCTGCCGCGCATAGCATCAGGAGAAACAGAAACAAGACATAAATTCATATTAGGAATAATTAAACCCAATCCCGTACCTGCGATCGCAAGTCCCAATAAGACAATACCGTAGATATTACCCAAACTAATAAAAAGATAACCAATACCTAGATTGAGAAAAGCGATCCCATAAATAGCTATAAAAGATAATCTGGCTTTAATTTGCCGATAAGAAAGAGAAACAATGGCAGACATTAAGGTCGCCAGAGCGATCGCAAGTCCACTTTGAGAGGCATTAGCAGCAAATAATTGCTTGAGATAAAACGGTAGTTGTACGGGAATTAAATAAAAGACAATTTGAGAAATAATTCCCAATCCGTAGGTAAGAAAGATTAATTTTACTGGTAATTTTTGTGGTGTTTCTAAACTAATATCTCCAGAAATATTAACAGCTAAATTGCGGTCTGGTTCAGGTAAAAAAAATAAAGCCAAGAAAAACAGAATTAAAGAAAATAAATAAATAGCAAAAGGAAATCGCCAATTTATATCTGCTAAAAACCCCCCAAAAGAAAGAAAAACAACCCCGCCTAAGCCCATAAAACCTGCTTGTAATCCCAAAAACTGCGCCCTGGCATTACCGATATAGTAATCAGCAATTAAAGTAGTAGCAGTAGTCATAATTCCTGCCACGCTGATACCTAATAAGACTCGACCGATTAAAATTAAATTTAAAGTATTGAGAATTAAACCAGAACTTCCTGCCAAACCATAGAGTATTAAAGCTATCAGCAATAAAGACTTTCGTCCCAAGCGATCGATAATCACTCCCACCACAGGCGCACCCAAGGCAATTAATAAAGCGGGAAGAGTTAATGCCAAACGCACCAGATAATCAGCGTTGGGAACATCAGCAAAATATTCTCGCATCGCAGGAAGAGAAGGGGCAATAGTCGCTCCCGACATCACGGTTAAAGTGCTAACCAGTAACAACGTAATCTTAGTAAAAACTGAATCAGAATTAGTTTTACTCATAGTTCACAAAGAAAAAACAGTACGTAGTATACCAAAAATACGTTAGCGATCGCACCTATAACTAACAGTTTCCCAAATTTTTGCCACAGAAGTCGCATTATTTTAATTAGACTATACGACCATAATCTAATTTGATCAGGCGATCGCATTCTGCAAAATAGCGATCATCATGACTGACAGCAATTATAGTTTTACCTCGGCTTTTTAACTCAGGAATTAGTTTTTTGTAAAATACTCCTTTAAATACAGGGTCTTGATCTGATGCCCATTCATCAAAGACATAAATCGGACGATCTTCTAAGTATGCAGTTAGTAATGCCAGACGTTTACGCTGTCCCTGAGATAAATTTGTGGTAGATAAAATACCGTCTTTAACTGTTACTTTGTGTTCTATTTCTAATAATATTAAATAGTTTTGGATTTCTGTTTCGCGGGTTGACTCTATACCTAACAAGCGGTCAAATAAATAGAAGTCATAAAATATTACTGAAAACTGTTGACGATACCATTCACGATTATCATCAGTAACAGGAATGTTATTAAATAAAATCTTACCGCGATCGCTCGTATATAAACCCGTAATTAATTTAATTAAAGTGGATTTACCGCTACCATTACCACCAACAATAAAAACTATTTCTCCTGGTTTAAATTTAAGATTAATACTGTCTAAACTAAATTGATGTTCTTCTTTTTCCCCTCGATAAGCGTGATTAATATCTACTAATTCCAAACTAAACCAGTTGGCATCAAAACTAGAACCCGTGGGGAAATCGGGTTCGGTAATTTGTTCGGCTAAAGATAAGCCCAAAGACTCAATCTTTTCCAGAGCAACACTGGTTTTACTTAGCTCGGGTAGAGTATTTAAAATGCCTCGCATGGGAGTAATTGCATATAAAAAAGTCAGAGTGTAGCTAGTCAAAACATCATGAGGAATTGACATAACTTTAGTTAAACCAAGCAACAGAATACCTAAAGGAATAAAAAATAAACCCAATCCATAGCCGCCAGCGATCGCAAAACTAGTCATGCCTTGCATCCAATGATGGCGTACCCTTGCTGCTGTAGCTTTTAAGTCTTCTTGGAAAAAAGCATTGCGTCTTTGACGGTGTAATTTTAATTCTTTAATACCTTGGGTAACAGTCTGGAAATGTTGAAATAAAATGTCTTGTTCTGCTCTAGCAATTTTAAAACCAGATCTACCTTTATTGACTATATATTGATAACTAAAAATCCCTAAAATAATTAACACCAAAAATAAGCAAAACACTGGCACAGATAGCCAAAATAAATAAACAAAACAGCCTATAATTAAGGAAATATTTACTCCCATACCCGAAATAGCAATAGAAGAACCAGCAATAGTATTTACATCTTCAGTAATAGCTGCTAATAATTTTGGTGCGCCCAAAGTTTCTAGCCGACTTAAGGGACAAGCTAAAATACTCAGAGTTAGCTCTAGACGAAGATTATAAATAACATCTTGAGATAGTTGAGTTAGTAACATCCAAGATATAGCCGAGGAGATCATCAGCAGTAAACATAAACCAATAAAACTCCCCACTATTCCAGCAGATACTTGCTCTATGTTTTGCAAAATATAGTTAATAAGTGCAATTAACCCTGCACTACTAGCACCTGTAAATACACTAGCTATTGCCCCTATAACAAACAGTTTTCCAGATTTTTGAAACAGAAGTTGGATAATTTTCATTAACTTTGGCAACAGGCTCTTAGATAATTTTATCTAGGCTAGCGTAAAGCTTTAAATTCCTGTAGTGCGATCGCAATTCACCGTTTTATGGCTTCTGTCGATACTGTTTTGGAGTCTGACCTTCTAGCTTTTGAGAGACTATGCCTTTATTTTAAAAACCAAAACCATTCGGACGTAGTTGACTCCAAGGTTGTGCTTGTTCGAGTTGAGATGCCAGAGCAATAATTGTCGCTTCGGCGTTGGGTCTGCCCACTAATTGAACTCCAACAGGTACACCATTGGCATCAAACCCAGTCGGAATATTAATTACAGGTTGTCCTGTGACATTAAAAGGTGGACAGGGTAAAATCCAATTTGTAATACGCTCTAAAGTTTCTTCAGGACTTAAATCAGCCCATTCACCGACTTTAATTGCAGGATGCATATAGGTAGGAGCAACTAACACATCAATTCGATCAAATAAACTAACAAGCTGTCTACCAATTAACTGCATTTGAGTAACTGCTTGTAAATATTCTCCCGCAGTACCAGATTGAGTCAGCACCCAGCGGTTCATTGGGCTTAATGCTTCGTTCGGAATACCCGACGAGGCGACTGCCGCCGCCCAAACTGTTTTGAAAGGTTGAATTAACGGAGTCAAATTGATCGCGCGGGATGTAACAGTGTGTCCCATTGCCTCTAACTTCGTGGTTATTTTTCTTACAGCGTGCTTACATTCTATAGTTGCTTCGCCGACAGGCAAGAAAGAGGTAATAGATCCAATCGTTAATTGAGGCAGTGTTTGTTGAGTAGCCTCTACAAAAGGGACTTTTGGATCGTCTAACCAATAAGGATCTCCTGTAATGTAACCGGAAATAACATCCAAGAAAGCAGCAGCATCAGCAACCGTACGAGCCAATATTCCGTTCGCAGCAATTCCATTAAGGCGATCGCCGATAGGGGCATAAGAAACTCGACCTCGACTAGGTTTAATCCCTACCAATCCGCAACAAAAAGCTGGTCCCCTGACCGATCCGCCAGCATCACCACCTAAAGCAACTGGGCACAAACCCGCTGCTACCGCCGCCGCCGAACCACCGCTAGAGCCGCCTGGAGTGTAATCTAAATTCCAAGGGTTGCAAGTCGGTGCAAATCCTTCGGGTTCAGTGTAAGGAAAAGAACCCAGTTGAGAAGTAGCGGTTTTGCCTAAAATAATAAATCCCGCTTGTTTAATCTTGGTAACAATACCGTCGTCGTACTTAGCAATTTGCTCTTTGAGAGCAGGTATACCGTAAGAAATTGGCATTCCTGCCACCGATTTAAGGTCTTTAATCCCAATCGGTACGCCAAAAAAAGGAGGTAGATAGCTAGTGTCTAAAGTTTGCGCCAACTGTTGCGTTTTCAGTTGAGCATTGGCGATCGCTTCGGCTTTGGCTACATAATAAAAACAGCCCAGGCGGGGATCAAATTCTTCAATTCTGGCTAAATATAGTTCAGTTAACTCTAAAGGGGTTACAATGCGATCGCGAATTAGCTTGGCAAGTTCGATTGCAGGGGTAAAAGCTAAATCAGTCGATTTTTTGGAAAACATATTATATTTTTTTATAAGTTTAAAGGCTAAAGTTAGCTAAAGTTAAATATCGAATAAATAATCTCAAGCTCATAATTCTGTTTATGTTACCAAATCACCAGAAAAAGAAACTTTGGGAGAATCTAAGCAAATATTCAAGTAAATATTTTACTTTCTCGAAGCAACCTTGCGATCGTGTTCAAAAATCAATCTCGACCGAAAAGCCAGTTAAAGAGCAGACTTTGAACAAGGAGGCTCAATTGGAAAACTATTTACAATCAGACGACAACGAAGGAGTAGTTGATTTATCTCTTTACCTTTAAAGAAACTTAATTACATCTGGTAGCTATTGACACAATGACAGACTGAAATGAGAGAATAAGAAGCTATGACAACTGTTAGCTGTGAACATGAGTTTAAATTGGATTAGCCGAGCCAAACGTTTAAGTGCATTACCTCCCTACGTATTTGCTCGTTTAGACGAATTAAAAGCCCGCGCCAGGGAACAAGGATTAGACCTAATTGATTTAGGCATGGGGAATCCTGACGGTGCGGCACCCCAACCCGTAATCGATGCTGCGATCGCCGCTTTACAAGATCCTCAAAATCATGGTTATCCCCCTTTTGAAGGTACAACTAGTTTCCGCGCCGCGATCACCGACTGGTATCAACGCTGTTATGGAGTTGAACTTAACCCAGACAGTGAAGCTTTACCATTGATTGGTTCTAAAGAAGGCTTGGGTCATCTCGCTCTTGCTTATGTTGATCCTGGGGATATTATTCTTGTTCCTAGTCCTTCTTATCCTGCCCATTTTCGGGGGCCATTAATTGCTGGGGCAGAAATTTACCCCATACATCTCACAGCCGAACAAAACTGGTTAATTGACCTGAGTACAATTCCCGAAGATATCGCCCAAAAAGCCAAAATACTTTATTTTAACTATCCTAATAACCCTACCACCGCCACCGCACCCAGGGAATTCTTTGAGGAAGTTGTTAAGTTTGCTCGTCACTATGAAATACTTTTAGTCCACGATCTCTGCTATGCAGAACTTGCTTTCGACGGCTATCAACCCACATCCCTGTTAGAAATACCAGGGGCCAAAGAAATTGGTGTAGAGTTTCATACCCTATCAAAAACTTATAATATGGCAGGTTGGCGAGTCGGGTTTGTCGTCGGCAATTCCGACATTATTCAGGGGTTACGTACGCTTAAAACTAATTTGGATTACGGTATTTTTTCGGCGATTCAGAAAGCAGCAGAGACAGCCCTACAACTTCCAGATAAATATATTAAGGATGTACAACAACGCTACAGTCAAAGAAGAGATTTTATGATTAAAGGCTTAGAGGAGTTAGGCTGGAAAATTCCTGCTTCTAAAGCCACGATGTATCTTTGGATCGAAACTCCTGTTGGTCAAGGTTCAACGGAATTTGCTCTGAATGTGTTGCAAACAACGGGGGTAGTGATGACTCCTGGAAATGCTTTTGGCGAGGCGGGAGAAGGCTATGTCAGAATTAGTCTGATTGCTGATTGCGATCGCCTGGGTGAAGTTATCAGCCGCTTTAAACAAGCTCATATTCGTTACAAGTAGGCAAGTTTATTACTCCAAAGCCTGGCTTTATTCTAGCTAGTCGCTAGTCACTCTCTCGCCGTGCTAAAACGAAAGAGTTTAACTAGGGCTTGCTTTATCTTGGCTGAATTAACGCCTTAACTTTTGGTTGAGGTTGTACAGGTTTAGCAGTAGCAATCTGCATCTTGGAAAACGCAGAAATTGCATAATATAATTGTTCGGCAACTTTTTTATTTGCTGTCTCATTTAGATGAACTGCATCGACAAAACTAGGCGAAGGATACTCGTCGGTAAGATTATATAAATCAACAGCTTTCAGATTATAAGGGAAGGTTTTAGCTAGTTGCTCAATAGCAGCAGCAAATTGAGAATAGCTATCTTTAGCTTGTTTGATATAGGTTCTGCCTAGTTGAGTGGCGATTTCACCTTCAGTTTTAGTGAGTTGGCTCGGATCTCGCCCTGTTATTTCAGGCTGTATGGCTACTACCAAGGGAATTAGTCCCGCAGCACCAAGATTTAAAATTTGTTTCTGGTGCTGAATATAGCGATCTACACGCTTCTGTAACTCGGCTTTGTCTTGAGGTAAATACTGAACTAGATTGGCAGTCTCTTCATTGAGAATAAAATCGGCTTTTTGTGTAGTTCGTTGCGGGTTTAACCAGCGATCTTGAACTATCCGCGCCAAATAGCTTTTAGTTTCTAGAGGCTGAATTACTTGACTAAGATAAGCTCTAAAGCCCGTCGGTGGATTATCCAGATATTTTTTTAGCTGGGGAACTTGAGCCGCTTTTTCATTACTAGGAAGCATTAAATCCCCGTAGCCGTCTAAAACAACTACCAAGTCAGGTTTATAGTTGAGAAGTTGTAAAGCTAACTGAGCCAACTCATTCCCTGAAGTGTAACCAGGAACCGCAGCATTGATTACACGATAGTTTCCTGACTTAATTTGGGGAGGTTTAGCCAGATACTTTTTCTTCTCTACTTCATCTAGAGGCAGTACGTCTGTGTCTGATTTATATAATTGCGGCGAGGTTTTTTGCTGTTGTATCCGTTCTTGCAAGCGTTTCTCTAGGTGTTCGCTGATCGTATTTTGATTATCCGAGTTGCCATAGCCAAAAGCAGTAGCACCACCTAAGAGAAAAATTCTAATTTCTCCTGGAGGTTTAGCCAAAGGCACGGGATCGCGGTCTCGAAAACCTTGTTCGTTGATTTGCCAATATTTACTATTTTGATTTTCTACTAACTGATAACCAAAGGATAGATTCGGTTTAGCGGTAAGTGAGCCTTGATTAGTTGAAGCTTGCTCAGGTTTTTGGGCTTGTCCGACAAATTTTAGTCGATAAGCTTTGATTGCATCTGATTCAGTCGTAGTTTCGGCCAACTGCTGTTCATTACCTGAAATATCGACAACGATACGAGTTAAAAGTTCTAGAACCAATAATAAAAGAGCCACTGATATCATCGCCCAGACAAAAGAAAATCTACGGCGGCGTAAACGCTTACGACTAATAAAAATTTGACGTTCTCTAGGTCGAGATTTAAACATTATGACAATATCCTGCTAATCTGATGAACTATAAAAATAAATACAAATATTACAAATCATTGAGGACATTTAGCATCTTTATAATATTTTCTGAATATTTAAAGATTGCCAATTTCCTGGTGTTGTCAACTGTATGGTACATTTACGGGGTGAACTTAAGCACAGAAGCTAGGTTATTAGATTTCTCTGCTTGAGTTCATCGACGTTGTCAGTCTAGCGCGATCGCACTTTGGCAAACAGCGGCGTAATCTCTGGCTAGTTGAAATCAGCAACATACTAATTAAATTTACAAATTCGCACTTTATCCATGACCTACAAATTACTATTCGTTTGTTTGGGTAATATCTGTCGTTCTCCATCAGCTGAAAATATTATGAATCACTTAATTAAAGAGGCTGGTTTAGAAGACAAGATTGTCTGCGATTCGGCGGGAACTTCTGGTTATCATATTGGCGCGTCGGCTGATCGTCGAATGAGTCAGGCGGCAATCAAGCGAGGAATTAAGCTAGAAGGAAAATCTCGTAAATTAACTCCCTCGGATCTTCAGCGGTTTGACCTGATTTTAGCTATGGATCAAGAAAATTACCAGGATATTTTGTATTTAGATCGAGAAGGAAAATACGAATTCAAAGTTAGCCTAATCTGCGACTTTGCCAAAAATAAGCGGGACAAAGAAGTCCCTGATCCTTATTATGGAGGTCAAGATGGTTTTGACTATGTAATTGATTTACTATTAGATGCCTGTGCGGGTCTATTGGATTACATAGTTAACTCCGAAGAATATCAAGCTCAACAATAGCTCTTAATTTCAATAGTTGCCGAGCATCATTTGTACAGTACATAGAAACGAGATGAATCGATTTAATTTAAAGGTATTTAAAAGATTTTGGGCGATCGCAAAGCTCTATTGGTTCGGTAATGAGAAAAAAGGAGCTTTGAGTCTTTTGGCACTGCTTCTAGTTTTATTAATTGCCTATACTCAACTTAGTGTTCTTTTGACTCAACAACAGGGAGAAATAATTTCTTCTCTTTCTGCTAAAAATGTAGATCGATTTTGGCATACTATTAAAATTTTTCTCGCAGTATTGGTTGGTTATGTACCTCTGTTTGCAGGCTTTGGTTATGTTCAAGAAAGAGTAGGCAACTATTGGCGTAGGTGGCTAACGCACCATTTTTTAGACCGCTATTTTAGCAACAGAGCTTTCTATGAACTAGGTAGTTTCAATACTAATATTGATAATCCCGATCAGCGTATAGCAGAAGATATTAGTGGGTTTACCCAGCAGTCTTTAAACTTTTTATTAATTTTAATTAACTCATTATTTCAGGTTGCAGCTTTTAGTTTCGTTCTCTGGAAAATTTCCCCGAATTTGGTATATTCATTGGTAATATATGCTATTGCTGGGACGCTAATTATTACAGGAATATTTGGTAGGAAATTAGTCAAAATTAATTTTGATCAAATTAAGAAAGAAGCTGATTTTAGATTTGGGTTAGTTCGGATTCGAGAAAATTCCGAATCGATCGCTTTTTATCGAGGTGAAGAACAAGAATCGAGAAACTTAAAACAGCGATTTGAGGATGTTTTTCGTAATTACAATTTGTTGATTATTTGGCGGGAACTATACGTAGGATTATTTAGCAATGCCTACGAATTTTTTCCCTATGTTTTACCAGCAATTATAGTTGCTCCTAGCGTCTTTTCTGGTGAATTTGAAGTAGGAAAAGTCACCGAATCTCAAATCGCCTTCGCTCGCGTTTTTACTTCTTTAAATCTGATTGTCGCTAATTTCCAATCCTTAACAGCTTTTGCGGCGGGAATTGATCGCCTCTCTTCTTTTGAAGATTATTTAGACCAATTAAAAGCAGCTGGAAAAGCTAATGTTTTAGATCGCCCAACCATCAGCACGGTGAGGCAAGATCGCCTGGCACTAGAACAAGTGACTCTACAAACTCCTAACTATCAAAGAACTCTAATTAAAAACTTGTCGGTAAAACTACCCGCAGGAGAAGGGCTATTAATCATGGGGGCTAGTGGTTGTGGTAAGAGTTCTCTGCTCAGAGCGATCGCAGGATTGTGGAATTCAGGCACTGGTGCGATTTATCGTCCTTCTCTCAACGAAATGCTCTTTCTCCCCCAGAAACCCTACATGATTTTGGGTACTCTCCGTAGTCAGCTAACCTATCCCCATGCTGATTTAGAGATTTCTGAGGGTGAACTACACTATGCCTTAGAAACCGTTAATTTGCCCGATTTAGCCAGACGCTCTGGGGGTTTAGATGTGGAAAAAGACTGGGCTGATGTTTTATCTTTAGGAGAACAACAACGATTGGCATTTGCACGAATTTTAATTAATAAGCCTCGTTATGCCATTCTCGACGAGGCGACAAGTGCTTTAGATATTAAAAACGAAGCCAGTCTCTACAATCATTTGAAACAAACTAAAACTACTTTTGTGAGTGTTGGTCATCGCCCTACTTTAGTTCAATATCACCGCTTAGTCTTAGAAATATTTGAAGACGAGCGATGGCAATTAAAAGAAGCTTCTAATTTTAAATAAATAAATTTACTGAAATGGCTCTAGTTAATTTCCGTATTAGTAAATCTAAGGTTATTTCGCTAAAACTTTAAATAAAAACACTGATTCTTAATCGTAAGTTTACCTATTAAAGAAAAAAGTGGGTGATTATTGAAATTAATCAGATACAGCTTTCAATCAATTCAAAGTAATTGAAATACTGATTTCTGATCAACAATTAACCCTCTTTATTTTTAATTAATAGAAACTTATAGCCATGATCGAACTTTTATATTTTGCTTCTCAAATTCAGTGTGGTGCTGGTGGTCAACTTTTAAATATTAAAGTTGATGTTTATCAAAACCAAAACCTAGTTAAAACTATGTTGGTTAATGAGCGTACTTTACTACCAGTTAATTCAGTAAATGACCTAACTTTTAAATACAGTATCGTTAATAATAATACTAGATGCTCTCTAGCTACTCCTAATCAACAAGTATTAGGTTCTACTGATCCAGTACCCAATATTCCAGGAGTTTATGATCAACAGTCGATTCAAACTATGTTAAATGGTTTAAATGATTATGAAGAGTTACTATTAGTTGAACTTGGCACTACTAATAAAACCAGTGCTGCTTTTGATTTACAAGACGTAGTGTTAAAAGTAAATAATAATCCATCTACTTCAGTAATTTATGCAGATTAATATTAAATTAGCTTTTATCGTCATTTCAAATAGAAAACATCGAACATTGTATTGTAGGGGCGTAAGCCTTGCGCCCCTATCAAATATGGCGTAAAACCCCGTCTCCGCTTGCGAACGAGTCGTTATCTAGCTCTCTTTTGTCAGAGTGGGTCAAAACCTTGATTTTTCGTTGGCTGAAACGACGCAAATTCGTTAAATTCTTCTGGAGTGACAAAAGAGAGCTAGGTATTAAAGAAGGTAAGGATGCAGTAGGTAATGCTGAAGCATTAAACATCACCACACCTAATCTTGCCTTAACTAATGGCAGTCAAGTAAATGCCAGTACATTCGGACAAGGAAATGGTGGTAGCATCTCTATTAATACCACAAATATTTCCGCTGACGGAGTAGATGACTTTGAGAATAAAATTAGACTCACAAGCAATAATGTTCAATGGACAAGATGTCACTACACAAACTAACCAAGCTCAGTATCCAGAAATCAAACCGATTCCTACAAGTAAAGGTGATATTATTCCAGCACAGGGAATTGTAGTCACAAAAGATGGTCGAGTTATTCTGACTGCCTATCGTACAGATGGCAATTCCCGTGTCCCTCAAGGTTCGGCTAATTGTGGTAGGTAGCGACTAGCACTTGCATAAGTCTTTAAAACCCTTGTGTTCGTGAAGTCCCCAGAAGCTGAGGATATAGTCATTCCAATTAGTTGACCTATGCTAACAGATGGTGTCAGAACGGATAATCCTCGTAGGTGCGAACCGCCCTCCGGGTTCGACAGTTTGCTTATGTACCACAAGGGTATAATATCGGCCAAGCCTTTCGGCACTTTGCTTATATCGGCAAAGCCGCCCACCGCAAGTGCCTCACCACCGCAACTGTCTCACCGTTCGCCCTTACATAACCATTTGTTTTTTATTTAGATATCATATCTAAACGTGGCTTGATCGCGAGTTGAATTTCTTCTCCTATTTGCTGTTGAGCTAATCGAAGTTCATAAGACTTTTGCAGATTCAACCATAATTCCGGACCAGTACCAAACCATTGACCTAATCTTAATGCCGTATCGGCTGTGATTGACCGCTTCTCATTGAGAATTTGGGTAATCCGATTTGTTGGAACATGAAGAATACGTGCTAGTTCGGCAGCACTTATTCCCAGTTCAGATAGTTCATCTTTAAGAATTTCGCCAGGGTGAATAGCAGGGCGCATCATAGTCTGTTTCTCCTAAGTATAATAATCAGTGATAATCTACGATTTCGATGTTGAAAGGGTGTTCTTCTCCCTCTGACCATTCAAAACAAATCCGCCATTTGTCATTAATACGAATGCTATATTGACCTGAAAGATCGCCACTTAAAGCCTCGAAACGATTGCTAGGCAAAAGCATTAAGGCTTCCTTGTTGGGTGCTGCCTCCAATATTTCAAGACGCTTGTAAGCTTGTCTTTCAAAAGCTTGAAATTCCTTGACTCGTTTACCAGCAGCAAATCGCTCTGTTCGTTTATTTTTGTATTTGGGGTACATCCCTAAAAGTGGCTTTTTTATGCGTTACGTCAAGCATAACAGTTTCACTTTAGATTAACCTGCTTAACAATTGTAAATGCGATCGCTCGTGAGTTGCCATAATTGACAGACGAATGCGGCTCGTAGGTACGGTGGGGGGACGAATTGCAGGAGCAAAAATACCTGCTTGTTGAAGTTTCTGGGCTTTTAACAGTGCAGCTTCAGGAGTCGCTAAATTAATACAGATAATTGGCGATTGGGAAGGTAATAAATTGACTTCTAATAGTTCTTGTTTAAGATAATTAATATTGTGCCAAAGTTGTTGCCGTCTGGCTGGTTCTTGTTTAATTATTTGAATAGCAGCGATCGCAGCTGCCGTATCAGCGGGAGAAAGTGCGGTAGTATAGATCCAACTGGGAGCGCGGTTGCGTAAGAAATCGATTAACGCTGCACTACCTGCTACGTAGCCACCCAAGCTGCCTAAAGCTTTACTGAGAGTGCCGATTTGAATTAACTCTTTAAAAGTACAATTAAAGTGTTCAACACAACCAGCCCCAGTTTTACCCAGCACTCCCGTTGCATGGGCTTCGTCTACTAATAGCATACACTCAAACTGTTCGGCGATCGCAATTAATTCTGTAAGACGACACAAATCTCCATCCATACTAAAAACGCTATCAGTAGTAATTAAACAGCGACGATATAAAGAACGTTTGGCAATCAACTTGGTGCGTAAATCCTGAGTATCGCTATGAGCATAGTCAATAACCGCCGCTCCACTTAAAATTGCACCCTTTTTCAAACTAGAGTGATTGTATTGGTCGCCTAAAATTAAATCTCTTTCCCCGACTAAGGCGGCGACTGTACCTAGATTGGCAAGATAGCCAGAACTAAATACTAACGCGTCTTCTGTTTGTTTCAAAGATGCGATCGCATTTTCTAATTCCTGGTGTAATGCTCGATGCCCACTCAGTAAACGAGAACCAGTGCTACCCGTACCATAAGCCTGGGTTGCGGCGACTGCCGCTTGAATTAAGCTTTCATCCCCAGCTAGCCCTAAATAGTCGTTACTGGCAAAATTAATGACAGGTTTCCCTTCTAATTCTACTATCGCCCCTGGACGACCTGCGATCGCTTTTACCGAACGATACCAATTAGCGCGATGGATTGTGGCTAAAGATTTTTCTAACCAAGCGTAAGGTTTAGTAGACATCAGAATTTAAGAATATACAAAAATATAACTTAATTAGCTAAAATTTATCAAATGTATTATTAAATTAAGATGTTCAGAATTTAGCTTAAATTAAACTTTATAAAATGAACAAGATTATAGAAGTATCACTAACAGCAGGAATTTTTCTTGGTATCCCAACAGCAATAAGCACCACATCTTTAGCTGAAACGACTGCAAATCAAGCACCTACTTCTAATCAGATGAGTGAATTAGCATCGAAGTGGGGATTCAAACTAACAGAATGCCAAGAAAATAGTGCCGAGATTAAGCATGATCTTACTGGAGAAACAGCTTGTGTAGTTCCCAATCAAACTGTCGGAGTTGGCAAATTTATCTATAATTCTGCTAATAATGAAATTCGACCTCTAAATCCACAACAAACCAGTAATTCTCCCCCTGCTTCAGCAACAACAGTTAACAATAGCAATAACCCTCAAAAAAATCCTGCTCCTGCCAGTGAAACTGACAAATCTAAAATTGAGCAAATAGAATTTACTTTTAATAATTCCTATGACTATGGTGCTTGTATTGATGCAATTTTGTTAGCTTACGAACAAAGAGAATTTGAGTTAGAAAATACCCAAAAAAATGAATGCGCCAATAACGTTTTTAAGGTTTTTGGCAACAACTTATCTAAAGAGACCGCTCTACAATTAATTAAATCAGCAGATAATCATGCTACTAAAGCCTTAGAAGATCAACTTTATCCTTCTTTGGGATTGCGTAGGAGAGTTGCGATCGCTGTAGGATATATCTATGATATTGACAAGAACAACGACGAGGTATTGAAATATCTAAATTAGTTTGATTCTGTCCTGCGATCGCAATTATTGATTATGATGGAAAAATACTTATAGTAAATTTCTGATAACTGAATTGAAATATCGCACCGAAAAAGATTCGATGGGATCAAAAGAAATCCCCGCTGATGTATATTACGGAATTCAAACTCTACGGGCTACAGAGAATTTTCCGATCAGTGGGATCAAACCCCTGCCTACCTATATTGATGCCTGTCTATTAATTAAAAAAGCAACTGCGATTACCAATGGCGAGTTAGGTTGTATTCCTCAAGAAATTAGTCAGGCAATCGTTACCGCTGCCGATGAAATTCTCCAGGGAAGTTTACGCGATCAGTTTGTGGTTGATATTTATCAAGCAGGTGCGGGTACATCTCACCACATGAACGTCAATGAAGTTTTGGCAAACCGCGCTCTAGAAATCTTAGGCGATGAGAAAGGCAACTATCAACGAGTTAGCCCTAACGATCACGTAAACTACGGTCAATCAACTAACGATGTAATTCCTACTGCGATTCGGATCGGTGCTTTGCTGGCTTTAGAAAAGTCTCTTGATCCTGGTTTAGAAAATGCGATCGCTGCGATGCATCAGAAAGCCGCAGAATTTCAGGATATTGTTAAATCTGGTCGCACCCATCTGCAAGATGCCGTCCCAGTCAGACTGGGCGCAGGATTTCAGGCTTGGGGACAGATTTTAAGTGATCATCAGGGGAGAATCGAAACCGCCGCTAAAGATTTATTTAATTTAGGTCTGGGTGGAAGTGCCACAGGTACGGGATTAAATACCCATCCCCAATATCGCCATCGCGCCGCCGAATTACTAGCTAAATTTTTGGACAAGCCTTTGCAGCCTGCAACTAATTTAATGGCAGCGATGCAAAGCATGAGTCCCTTCGTTAACGTTTCTGGTTCATTACGCAATCTGGCTCAAGATTTAGTCAAAATCTCCCACGATCTGCGCCTGATGGATTCTGGCCCGCAAACTGGGTTTAAAGAAATTCAGTTACCAGCAGTCCAACCAGGATCGTCAATTATGCCTGGTAAATATAATCCTGTGATGGCAGAGATGACTTCCATGGTCTGTTTCCAGATCATGGGTTACGATACAGCGATCGCATTTGCTGCCCAAGCAGGACAATTGGAATTAAACGTGATGATGCCTCTAATTGCCTACGATCTGATTCATAGTATCGAAATACTCGGTAATACTATTAATAGCTTGAGTAAGCACTGTTTAACGGGAATTACGGCTAATCGCGATCGCTGTTTAGCTTATGCTGAAAGTAGTTTAGCTTTAGTAACCGCCCTAAATCCTCACATTGGCTATCTTAATGCAGCCGATGTAGTTAAAAAATCCTTAGCAACAGGAAAATCAATTCGGGCAATTGTTTTAGAACAAGGTTTGATGAGCGAAACTAAGTTGGCAGACGTGCTAGATTTAGCAAAAATGAGCAATTTAGCCGCCGAGCAAATTGTCGATCTTGTTGACACTTATCAAACAAAAATTAATCAATAGCTCTCAGGAACTGCGATAACCTAGATCGGGTCATTTATCAAATTTTTTAAGATTCTCACTATGACATCTTCTGTGGAAACTTCTAAGCGTACGGTTCGTATTGGTACTCGTAAAAGTGAACTAGCTTTGGTTCAAACCTATTGGGTGAAAGCTGAATTAGAAAAGTATTTCCCCGATATTCAGTTTGAAGTCGAAAAAATGAGTACTCAAGGGGATAAAATTCTGGATGTTCCCTTAGCAAAAATTGGTGACAAGGGTTTATTCACTAAAGAACTAGAAGTGGGTATGCTCAATAATCAAACCGACTTTGCTGTTCACTCCCTTAAGGATTTACCGACAAACTTACCCGAAGGATTGATGCTGGGGTGTGTTACGAAAAGAGTTGATCCAGCCGACGCTCTAGCAATTCACCCAAGACATCAAGACAAGCAACTAGAAACCTTACCACCAGGGGCGGTAATTGGAACTTCTTCCCTTAGACGCTTGGCTCAACTGCGGCACCATTACCCACACCTAGAGTTTAAAGATATTCGGGGAAATGTCAATACCCGTTTGGCAAAATTAGATGCTGGGGAATACGACGGAATTATTTTAGCCGTTGCAGGGTTACAAAGATTGAGTATGAGCGATCGCATTCATCAAACCATCTCCGCTGATATTTCCCTGCATGCGGTGGGACAAGGAGCTTTGGGCATTGAATGTCGAGAGGGAGACACAGAAATCCTGAAAATTATTAAAGTATTAGAAGATTCGGAGACAAGCGATCGCACTTTGGCAGAAAGAGCATTTCTGAGAGAGTTAGAAGGTGGTTGTCAAGTACCAATTGGAGTTAATACTACCATTGAACAAGATACTCTAACTTTAGTCGGAATGGTGGCCAGTCTTGACGGATTACGGTTAATTAAAGCAACGGTAAGCGGTAATAGACAAGATGCTGAGCAATTGGGGAAAGACTTAGCGGCTCAACTACGTGGCATGGGAGCTGGTGAAATATTGGCGGAAATTTTCGCTGAAGTAGGACGTAGTTAAACAAAATTAACAATCAATTATTTTTGCAGTTTTCTTTGACTATCTAGAAATTTTCGAGTATCACTTAGTAGTCTAATTAAATTCATTTCTTGTATTGTTAATGATGAATATCAAAGTCTTAGCCATTTCTATGTTACTTGGTCTATCTTTACTTTTTGGAGCTTGTGCTAAACAAGCCGTTGAATCTCCTGACGCTGTAGACGGTGCAGTTCAAGAAGGTGTCGAAAGTGTTCAACAAGGTGCTGAAGATGCTGGCGGCGCAATTGAAGGGGGCGTGAAAGATATGCAGGACGGTGCTAAAAATGTTACAGATACTGCTGGTGACGCAGTTAAAGAAGGTATGGATAATGCCGAGCAAGGTGCTGAAGATGCTAGTAATGCAGTTAAAGAAGGTATGGATGATGCCAAGCAAAGCACTGAAGATGCAGTTAAAGAAGGTATGGATGGTGTCAAGCAAGGCACTGAAGATGCTGGTAATGCGATCAAAGACATGGGAGACAAAATTCCTAGCACCGAAGGTCAATAAGCCTTAGCCAAGTCTTAGTAAAAAATTGTAAGAATAGGTATTAGGGTTCATCCAACTCCCGATACCTATTTTTCTTTTTGTCAATAATTTAGCCAAACTAGGGATTTAAGCTCAAAAAATCTTTAAAATACTTATAGCGATCGCATTTTTTAGTGTATTTTTAACAATATGACAATACCAACTAATCTTTTTACTTACGCTCAATGGTCGGGAATTGCCACAATTGTGTGTCTAATTGTAGCTGTTGTCGCGTTTATTTTAGGCTGGAGCTTCCGTTTTCGTCTAGTGGGCGTTACTAGTTTTATGACCGTCCTAACTCTTGGCATCTTTGCCTTGGGCTTGGGTTTGTTTCCCCATGCTGCAATACCAGGATCAGCTCGCTACAGCCTAATTTATGATAATGGTGCCAATCAAGCTGTAATAGCCGTACCATCAAATGTAGAAACATCCGCCATTGAACCAACTCTACGTCAGGCAGCAGCCGATCTATACTCTTATGGTAGAAGTGGCGTAGATGGCAATAACCAATTCACCGTTAAACTTAGAACCGTATTGCATCCTCAACCAGGTGTTTCTCAACCCCTATTTTTAGGAGAAGCCAAACGATCTCTTGTTGCCCGAGGAGATCAAGACATTCAAATAGAAGTATTTACTCAAAATTTAGCCCAGCTACCTAAGTCAATGAGCAGCTAGTAGTGAACAATTAGTTGATAAAAATATGAGCAAAAAAGCGATTAAAACATCAAATAAGATAACAACTACATTCGCGCCCCTCTCCATCGCCCCAGCACAGGTATTGCGGGGCGAAAACTGTTTGGCTGATTCAGGAATTTTAGCGATCGCTAGATTGGGAAATCGCCCTCTAATCGTAAGTGGCGATCGCACATTAGCAGTAATCAAACCTTGGCTAGAATCAGCTTTCGCTAGTCAACAAATTATCGCCTCTGAAGCTAGCTATAGCCCAGATTGTGCCGAATCTTCTCTGGCACACTTAAAGGTCGCCGCAGGTGAGCATCAAGCCGATCTGATTATCGGCATTGGTGGCGGTAAAGCTCTAGATACGGCGAAACTACTAGCTCATCAGTGTCAATTACCTGTAGTAACAATTCCTACTTCAGGAGCTACTTGTGCTGCATGGACAGCTTTATCCAATATTTATTCTGAAGCAGGCGCGTTTCAATATGATGTGACCCTAAATCGCTGTCCAGATTTGTTAATTTTAGACTATGGCTTAATTCGTACTGCACCTCAACGCACTTTAGTTGCTGGGATTGGAGATGCGATCGCCAAATGGTACGAAGCTTCGGTAAGTAGCGGTGATTCATCAGCGACTTTGGTAATCTCCGCCGTACAGCAGGCTAGAGTTTTACGAGATATTTTATTCCAAAAATCGGCGATCGCTCTTAAAAATCCTGATAGTAATGAATGGCGTGAAGTTGTTGATGCCACAGTGTTATTAGCTGGCGTAATTGGTGGCATTGGTGGAGCTGATTGTCGTACCGTCGCCGCCCATGCTGTTCATAATGGTTTGACCCACATTAGCGAGGCTCATGATATCCTGCATGGGGAAAAAGTTGCCTACGGTATTCTAGTGCAGTTGCGTTTAGAAGAAATGGTACAAAATAATCAGTTAGCCGCTTCTGCCAGACAACAGCTACTAAAATTTTATACAGAGATTGGGTTGCCCAAAACTTTAGAGGACTTGGGTTTGGGCAATGTTAGCTTGTCTGAATTACGTCATAGTGCTGCGATCGCAACTCAGGCTCAATCTGATATCCATAGACTGCCCTTTACCGTATCCTCAGAACAGTTAATCGCCGCTATGGTTTCTACAACTGTTAACACAACCAAAAGCATAACAGGCTCTAGGGAGTAGATATTAGCCAAGTTTAAATTTTAAATAATCTCCAATAATTAAAAAATCAATAATGTAGTATTTAAAATCTGTTTATCTTGACTTATAGAGTGAACAATAACTTGCTTATTACCTATTTTGTAGTTATATAGAAACTATAGATTAATTTAAAATATTGAAAATACGAAAATACTTAGCCTTATAGGATACCTCTATTACTAACTAAATTTTTGATCTATCGATAAATTATCGACATTTTTATCCGTTTTTTATTGACTTATATCAGTAATAGTTCTATGTTTTTGATAATATAAGTAAAATTAACAATATCTTGAACGTTTTTACGAGGAAAAATATACTGAAAACAAAATAACTACTGTACATATTGCGTTTATCTACTTATATAATTATTGCCAAATAATCAAATATTGTTTAGACCTACGATGCTAAATAAAAAACATAATTCCGTAATTACACTAGCCATACTACTAAGTATAGTTGGGATATCTAAGCCATCCACTGCTTCACCCTTAGCCCAATCCCCTTCGGCAAACACATCTTTCACTATTCCTGATCAGCTTCCCGATAATTCTCAAGTCCAGATAGCTGCTTCAAATAGTACTACCAGCATCAATCAAAGCTTAAAAGAAAGTTTTGAAAAAAAATATCCCAGTGCGAAGATTAATATTGAACCTCAAGACCCAACTAAAGCTTTAAACATCCTATCTGAAGGCAAAGCTGATTTAGTTGCAATCGGTCGTTCTTTAACTCCAGAAGAAAAAGCTCAAGGATTTGTCTCAGTTCCCATCAGCCGAGAGAAAATTGCGATCGTTGTAGCCAAAGATAATACTTTCAAGGGAAACCTAACTATCGATCAGTTTGCTCAAATATTTAAAGGAGAAGTTACTGATTGGTCAGAATTAGGCGGTTCTCCTGGGAAAATTCAATTAGTCGATCTTCCTGAGAGTAACGATACTAGACAAGCTTTCCCCAATTACCCGATTTTTCAAACAGGTGAATTCACCACAGGTCCTAATGCTGTCAAACTAGACAACGATAGTATCGAAGAGATGATTGGCAAGTTGGGAAATAACAGTGTTGGCTATGGTGTAGCGAATGACATCGTTAATAGAGATGACGTTAGAGCTATTAGTATGCATCAAACTCAGCCTGATGATCCTCGATATCCTTTTTCACAACCTTTTTCCTTGATCTACAAAGGAACTCCCAGCGCAGCAGCACAGGCTTTTTTGGGCTTTGCAACTACAGCGCCAGGACAACAAATAATTGCAGATAGAATCGGTTCTGCATCAATGGTAATTCCTGGTGCAACTTTTCCCAATCTTGATGGTGAAGCTTCCAAAGGTACATCAAGTGTAACGACTAAGCCTCAAACAGATGGAACAACTACAGGCACAACTGGTCAAGTTAATCCAGATGGAACTACAGGTGCAACTAGTCAAGTCAGCCCAGATGGAACTACAGGTGCAACTAGTCAAGTTAATCCAGATGGAACTACAGGTGCAACTGGTCAAGTCAGCCCAGATGGAACTACAGGTGCAACTGGTCAAGTCAGCCCAGATGGAACTACAGAAAAACAAGGAAAATGGTATTGGTGGTTGCCCTTATTGCTATTGCCTTTAGGAGCCTTATTCTTATTTGGTCGTCGCGACAAAACCGATGAAGAACCTGCAATTGATAATGTTCCTGATATTAATGGTCCATCTGGAAAGGCAAGTGTACCTCCAAGATCGACAGGAGATAACTTATCTTCTCTAGACCTTAATGTGAGTGATGGTTCTACCAAGACTTATTCTAATACTACCGGTGCTAATTCTCAAATAGGTGGAGCAGCTCTAGCAACAGGAGCAGTTGTAGCAGGTGGAGCCGCTACAGCAGCCAATTTCGTAGGAGATAAAGCCAAAACTGAAGAAGATGTTGATGTTGATTTTGATCAAATCAGTTTAAACGAAGAACCTAATAATCTTGTTGAAATTGTCGATCAAACTAATACTGATATTAATGAACCCATCATTGAGATTCCCTCGAACCCAGTCAATGAATTTACAGATCAAGAAACTAGACTGCAAACAACAGATCAAGAAACTGGACTGCAAACAACAGATCAAGAAACTAGACTGCAAACAACAGATCAAGAAACTAGACTGCAAACAACAGATCAAGAAACTAGACTGCAAACCGATATAACTGAAGACATTAATGATACTGGCTCTAGCTTCCCAGACAATGTATCTCAGGCAAGCAACGAAGCTGTACTGGGGGGTGCAGCCCTAGCAGGAGGTGCTGCCGCTGCCGCCTCTGGCTTTTTTAGTAATAGAGAACAGCAAACAGACGAAGAAATAAAAGAAGTAACTGAGATTCCTCCTGATACATTTGATGATGTTACATATATTCAGGATAGTAATGATTCAGGGCAGGTAACTACACTACAAACAACCGAGGTAAGTAGTCAGAATGTCAGTAATACTGCTACCGAGTTTGAGAGCGATACAGTTCAATCTGAAGGGACAATTTCAGAGACACAAGATAACTTAGAAGTTGTCGATGAGTTGGATAATGACTTTATTCTAGAGGATGACTACAGTAGTACTGAATTACCACTAGAATCTGGCGATCGCATTTCTGCCGATTTACCTGAGAGTATAGAAGCCCAAACTAATGAATTCCAAGATAATATACCCGCTGCTACTGCTGATTACACAGCCAGCGTGGAAGATAATTATGCTGATCTATCTGAAAATACTGTTGACACTGAATCTAGCCTGATAGATCAGGCATCTCAAACCGATGGGGCAGTTTGGGCAGCAGCTTCTTCTGGCTTCTTTAGTGGTACAGAACAGCCAACGCAAATCCAAGGGATAGACCAAGAGCCTCCTGATTTTGTAGATGGTAGTGATAGTGCAATTGAAGAGTCTAGTACTAGTTTTACTGACAACGTCATAGCTGATGTAGAAACATTTGACGGCGATATCAGTTTCAATGATCGTGATAGTACAGTTGAAGACGAAAATACTGTTGACACTGAATCTAGCCTGATAGATCAGGCCTCTCAAACCGATGGGGCAGTTTGGGCAGAAGCTTCTTCTGGCTTCTTTAGGGGTACAGAACAGCCAACGCAAATCCAAGGGATAGACCAAGAGCCTCCTGATTTTGTAGATGGTAGTGATAGCGCAATTGAAGAGTCTAGTACTAGTTTTACTGACAACGTCATAGCTGATGTAGAAAGCTTTACTAGTAATTCAGATGCCAGTCTTGAGGATATAACTTTCGACGATTATGATAATTCAGATGCCAGTCTTGATGACATAACTTTTGACGATTCTAGCGATGATTCAGTTGCCAATCTTGATGACATAACTTTCGACGATTATGATAATTCAGATGCCAGTCTTGATGACATAACTTTCGACGATTATGATAATTCAGATGCCAGTCTTGATGACATAACTTTCGACGATTCTAGCGATAATTCAGATGCCAATCTTGATGACATAACTTTCGACGATTATGATAATTCAGATGCCAGTCTTGATGACATAACTTTCGACGATTCTAGCGATGATTCGATTGGTGAGTTGATGAATAGTATCGATATAACCAATAACAATTCAGATATAAATTTGGATGAAATTGATTTTGATGAATCCACAAGAAATACTGAGGCTGATTTATCTGACGAAACATCTAATGATATAAATAGCATCTCTAAATGGTTAGACAACTTAGAGACAAACCAAAACTCTGACAAAAGTTCGGATAATATTTCGGAATGGTTAAATAACTTAAATGCCAACAATACTGATTCAAATATAATCGATAGTGGCAATAAGAATGCTGTTGAATCAAAAGAGGGAGCTGAAGATATTTCGTTTCAATTCCTCGAAGATTTATTAGAACGAGATTCTAATGCTAATCGAGATGATAAATAACTAACAAGAGTTATTGTCTATTTAATGCGTGATTTAAGTTGTTTTATTCTAGATAATAAATATTAATTAAAAGCCTGAAATTAAATAATCAATTTCAGGCTTTTTTATAGATAATTCTAATTAAATTATCTATACTATGGATTGGCTTTTATCTGCGATGCTGCTCATGTTGGGTTCATCCTGTAATTGTTCGATGACTCGAATGATGTCTCGTTCAAAACTGACTTGAGCCCGATTGGTTTTACCGCCAAAATAAAACTTGTTTTCTATGGACAACGCCCAGATTTGAGAGTGAGAAAAATAACTCATCACTACTCCTAACATTAGTAGTCCAAAACCTGTATAAACGATTGGTATGCCAGGATCAGCTTTAATTTGTAATCCAGTACTACCAATAATATTAATTAGTTTGATATTGACACCATCAATAGCAACACTTTGTCCGATACGAACTGCACTAGTTAATTCACCTTGTTGGTCGTAAATTAAAGCTGTTCCTTGCAAATCTTTGGCTAATAGAGAAATTCCAGTACTCAGATCTGGTTTGGTTGGTATCCAAGTTCCCCAAATATTTCCTGCACCAATAGTATCTAATTTAGCCATTGGCAGTTGAAATATGGGGCTATTATTTAACTGCACTTGAACTGCGGCAATACTCCAGTTAGTTTGATAGAGAGTAACGCCGTCATAGCGGAGGGGTTTATTAACGTGAATTGTTTCTCGCTTTACTTCTTCGCCACGATCGCTTATTACTGAAAGATCGGAATAAAATTGATCGATCGCACCACTGTTAGTATAGTCAATCCAGAAGCGATTGACTTTTACCGACCAATCCGTCGGGATTTGAGAGCTTGATAATGGCCCAGACTCAATAATATTTTTGATTTGAAAAGTATTGCCACTAGCAACCATTTCTTGAGCAAAGAAGCCAGTAAATATGCCCCAGACTCCCCCAGCTAAAACAATTAGCATCCCTGCGTGAACTATAATTGGGCCAATTCGCCCGATGATACCTTTACGAGCATATAAAGCATTGTCTTGCTGAAAGACTTGGTAATTTTGCTGTTCTAACAGAGGAATTAGAGAATTAATCGAACCTTCTTCCAGTTCGGCACTAAGAGCTAGTTTTTCAAATTGACTGGGTTTTTGATAATATTTCCATTTACGAGCAGCTTTTAAAGCTGGTAGTTGCCGCGTAAAGGTGCAAGCAGTTAAGCTGCTGGCAAATACGACCAGAATCGATAGATACCACCAGGTACTATAAACATGATTTAAACCCCAAGCTAAAATAACTTTCCAGGTAAGAAACCCATATAAGGCAAGGGCTTCAGGGTAATTTTGTTGATAAAAAGTCAAAGTTTCGGCTTGTTCAATTACCGTACCTGCTATACTTAAAATTGCGATCGCAAGTAGTAAAAAAATCGCTAAACGCAAGTTAGCAATTACACCGATAATAGTGCGAAAAATCGAACCTGGTTTTAAGAAAAAATTAGAAGCTGACATTAATAAATTTTTGGTGACTATTAAAGTCTGATTAAAGGTAAACGAGACAACAGAGAAAAAATACCGAAGCCCAATAGTAAAGCACCACTAATAGGATTTATCCAACTAGACCAACGACGTAATTCTAAGATTTTTGTGAGAGAAGCGGTAAAAGTGCCTGCTAAAACTAATGGTGTGACATATCCAATGGCATAGGCAGTCAATAACCCCGCACCCATCGCTAAATCTTGGGTAGTAGCTACCCAGGTTAACAGAGTGGCTAGCACTGGAGTGCTACAGGGAGATGCAATTAAACCAAAAGTCAAACCCAACAAATAAGAACGAACTCCACGGGGTAAATCTTTACCAATCCAATCAGTTGCACCCAGAGAAGGAAAACGCAACGGTAGTATTTCTAATAAGTTTAAGCCCATTGCGATCGCAACTAAACTAACTACAATTGGTAATCCAACTCCAATTTGTCCGTAAACTTTCCCCAGAGAAGTCGCCACAATGCCCAATATCGCCAAAGTAGTTGCTAAACCCAGAGCAAACCAACTAGATTGAATCGCTGCCTGTAATTTACTTTGAGACTCATAGCCTCCGATATAGCCAACGGTAATCGGCAACATTGACAGCATACATGGAGTCAAGCTGGTAACCAGTCCCGCTAAAAAAATAATCCCAATGCTGGTTAGGCTCAGATGAGATAGGTTCGTAGAAACCAAGCTATCTGCAAATCGTTCGAGTAAAAATAATTGAGTTTGTACAAATTCCAGCATCAAAAATTAAATTTTATTAAATTTTTTTAAAAGCTTGCCTATATTGAATTGTATCAAAATCCCTAATTCTCAATCATCGGTCACAAAAAAACAATAACGTTAATGAACGTGCTATCAAGGTGAGAGAACTAGATTTAAGGAATAAGAAAGTAGAAATGCTCAACAAAAACACAATTTTCTTAGTTTTATTATTGTTTATGCCCGTTTCCATTGCGGCTCATTTTTTAGAATGGGGGGGAACAACCGTATTTATTACCGCAGGTTTGGCTATTGTCCCTTTAGCAGCATTCATGGGTACGGCGACCGAAGAGATAGCGGTGGTAACAGGCCCTAATATAGGCGGACTCCTCAACGCTACTTTTGGCAATGCTACAGAATTAATCCTAGCCTTTATTGCTCTCCAAGCGGGCTTAATTGGAGTTGTTAAAGCCACTATCACTGGTTCAATTGTCAGCAACCTGTTGCTAGTCATGGGACTTTCGATGCTCTTGGGAGGATTGCGCTTTAAAGAACAAAAATTCCAATCCACTGCGGCGCGTCTTAATGCTTCTACGATGAACCTAGCTGTGGTTGCGATTCTCTTGCCGACTGCGATGGAATATACTTCTTCTGGTATTGAAGACAATACTTTACAGAACTTATCTGTAGCGGTAGCTGTAATTCTAATCGCAGTTTACTTGCTGACTCTGCTATTTTCGATGAAAACTCATTCTTATCTTTATGATATAGGTGTAGCAGAATTTGAAGCAGATGGCTCTACAGAAAGTAAAACCGAAACCAAACACGAAGTAAATTTATGGTTTTGGGTGTTTATTTTACTATCAGTCACTTTAGCTGTAGCCGTAGAATCAGAATTATTAGTAAGTTCTTTAGAAGAAGCCACCACCCAACTAGGTTTAAGTGCCTTGTTTACAGGAGTCATTGTGTTACCAATAATTGGTAATGCTGCTGAACACGCGACTGCTGTTACCGTAGCCATGAAAGACAAGATGGATTTGTCGGTATCGGTGGCGGTTGGTTCAAGTATGCAAATAGCTTTATTTGTTGCGCCAGTACTAGTAATTGCAGGATGGATTATTGGTCAACCAATGGATTTAGACTTTAATCCGTTTGAATTGGTAGCAGTTGCTATTGCTGTATTAATTGCTAATTCAGTGATTTCTGACGGTCAATCTAATTGGCTTGAGGGAATTTTACTCCTCGCAACCTACACAGTTTTAGGCTTAGCTTTCTTCTTCCATCCTTATGTTGAAGGAATGATTTAGTTGATTAGCTAAAAGCTATTAGCTATACCACAAGGGTATATTATCCCCCTGTGGGACAATGTTGGCTTTTAGCTTTTAGCTCTTCGGGTTTCCGTCAAGGGCACTCGTACGTCTAAATCGCCCACTAATACTTACTTAAACGCGAATTTGGTATAACTGCGAGTTAAAATCTTTTGGAATAATTTAATTCCGAAAATGTTATTTCAATCTGAGTTCCGTTATGATTATTAAGTTTAATTTCACCTTCTAATTGTTCCACTAAAGTACAGACAAGTTCTAAACCCAATGATTCGCTTTTATAAAAATTCTTATTCTCGGGAAATCCCGCACCGTCATCTTTAACTATTAAGGTAAACCGACCTAAATCATCTTGGTTTAAACTAAGCCAAATATTACCTTTAAGGCGATCGCAAAAAGCGTGTTCAATGGCATTAGCCATTAATTCATTAATAATTAATCCGCAAGGATTAGCCGTTTCAATGTTCAGATTAACTGCCTGAATATCAATCACAAAATTAATATTTTTAAGATTATAAGAATTTGCTATTTTATCAGTTAAAGCTGTGATATATCGGCTAAAATCAATTTTATCTAAATCAGTAGTGCAGTATAATTGTTCGTGGATTAATGCCATCGAGGTGATGCGGTTTTGGCTATTGTCCAGCATTTTAAGAATTTCAGGATCATCAATATATTCGGCTTGAAATTCTAAAAGACTAGCAACAACAAATAAATTATTTTTAACTCGATGATGAATTTCTTTAAGTAACAGTTCTTTTTGTTTTAGAGATTTTTTAAGTTGTTCTTCTATTGCTTGGCGCTCTAGGGCTTCTCGTTGTAGTTTAATTTCGATGATTATTCGTTGTTTAATTTCGGCTTGAAGAGCTATATTAGCCGTTTCTAATTGTTCATTTGTTTGTAATAATGACACTTCTGCTTGATATTGATTTTCAATTTGTTTTTCAAGTAGATAATTTTGTTTTTTCAAAGTCTTACGCAAACTGCATAATTGTAGCTGAGACTTAACTCTAACCAGCAATTCTTTCCGCTGAAATGGTTTAGTGATGTAGTCAACTGCTCCCAATGAAAAGCCTTTAACTTTATCCTCTGTATCACACAGAGCAGTCATAAAAATAATCGGAATATCAGAAGTTGAAGAACTTTGTTTCAGTCGCTGACAAGTTTCAAACCCGTCAAGATTGGGCATCATTACATCCAAGATAATTAGTTCTGGTGGACAATTTTCAACTTGTTCAATGGCATCTATTCCATCCATAGCAGTACTGACTTTAAAGTTAGCTCTACTTAAGGTTTTTGCTAAAAGGTCTAAATTTAAAATATTGTCATCAACAACTAAAATACTCTGAGGATTGCAATCTATAGACATATTTTTCCTAATTATTTAAATACATTTACCCGAATTTACGACTAATTCTCTAAATTCTTTTGCTCCTAAAGGACGACTAAACAAAAAGCCTTGCATTTCGTCACATTGATGTTGTCGAAGAAAATCTAATTCTGCTTTGCTTTCTACTCCTTCTGCTACTACTTTCAAATCTAACTGATGCGCCATTTGAATAATAGTTTGAGTAATCACAGCATTAACTTTATTTTCATCAATATTGCGGACAAAACATTGGTCAATCTTTAAAATGTCGAAGGGAAATTGCTGGAGATAACCTAAGGAAGAATAGCCAGTACCAAAATCATCAAGAGCTATTTGTATTCCTAGCTTTTTAATTAAGTTTAGCCGTTGGACATTAGTCTTGATATTTTCTACTAAAATTGTCTCGGTTAACTCTAATTCTAAATATTGAGGATCAATAGATGAGTTGAACAATATTTGAGTTAATGTATGAAACAAATCTGATTGCCTAAATTGAAATCCTGACAAATTTACGGCAATTTTAAGAAAATTTAGTCCCGCATCATGCCAAGATGTAGCTTGTCTACAGGCACGATCTAAAACCCATTCCCCTATTGGTCGAATTAAACCACTTTCTTCTGCTAAAGGAATAAACCTATCTGCTAAAATCATGCCCATTTTAGGATGATTCCAGCGCACCAGAGCCTCTGCACCAACAATTAAATTAGTTCGGAGATCAACTTTAGGTTGATAATATAGTTCAAGTTCATTACGCTCTAAAGCATAATGCAGTCCTGCCTCCATTGCCAAACCTTCAGACGCTCTGGATGTTTTAATATTCAAAGCAAATGTAAACAACTGACAGCGATTACCTCCTTGGCTGGTGGCATATTCTGTCGCTTGTTTTCCTTGTTGGAGCAATTCTTCGATATCAACGCTATCAAAAGGATAAAAAGAGATACCAATACTTGCAGACAGAAAAATTTCTCGGTTGTCAATCAAAAAAACCTGTCTGAGTTGATTTAAAATATCTTGTGCATAATTAGTTGCTGTTTGTCGCTTATCAAGGGCAACTATCACAACAAACTTACTTTTTTCTAAGTAAACAGTAGCTCCTTGAAAATCAAAATCGTCTACACATCTGGTCAAACGTCTAGCTATTTCTTGAACAAAAAAGTCTTGCTGTTCCTTGGTTAAAGAATTGCTGATCTTTTCAAATCTTTCTAAGCTGATATGTAAAACAGCTACGATTTCTAAGTTAGTTTGCTTATGCTCAACTTGATGATTTAAATCAACACTACTTTTATTTTCAATATTGATAGGAAGACTAGTATTTAGTAAAGATAAAAAATAGTCGAATAAGTCTCGTAAAAAAAGCTTGTTTGGCAGATTAGTGAGGTTATCTTTGTAAATGTCATTATATTGTGATGAGTATTCATTAACAGTAGATTGTAGAGCCTTTTGTATTGAAGATTGCTCTTGATGCTTACTTAGAGTCATCTTAATGGTAGCGTGTAACTCTTGCTCTCTAAAAGGCTTAATTATATAGCCATAACTACCTGTTTTAGCTGCTCTGTCTAAAGTTTCATCATTAGCATAAGCTGTTAAAAAAACTACAGGAATATCTGCTTTTTCTTTGATTTTATCTGCTGTTTCAATACCATCCATGTCACCTTTGATTGAAATATCCATCAAAATTAAATCTGGTGGATCACAATTAATAGATTCAATTGCAGCTTCTCCTGAAGAAACAATTTTAGAGATAGAATATCCTAATTTTTGCAATTTATTTGCCGTATTCTTGGCAATTATTAGTTCATCTTCTACGATTAATATTTGAGTATTATTCATAATAAAATTATTCAATAAACAAGGTAGAAAGCTGAGATTTTCGATTGTATAGCGGTTCTTAAATTAACGATTAACGATTAACGATTAACGATTAACCAGGGTATTGGCTGTACGTGCGTCCAATTGAGAACCGCTATATCTATCATGAAAAATCATAAATATGCTCAAGTTAACCTTGGATTATGCCAAGGAATACAACAAACCATATAATCTAACAATAAATAATAATAATGTAAATCAATATATTCTCTGATCTACATCTGATAATTGTGATAGTAAATGTATTTTAAATTACCAAAAACTATCTGAAAGTACAACAATGTGTTTTAAGACACAGTAATTTTACATAAAACGTATTTGAGTAAAAAAGCTAGAACTTAAACTGAGCAATTAATAATCAATTAATTAATTTTTTCTTCGGTAACTAAAGTACAACTTACCCAAGTGCCTTTTTGATCGTAGCTACGAATGATTCTTTGTCTCAGATTAGGTTGTAACAACCAACCCATTTCTAAAACAAAATTATGACCAAGTTTTATCTCTAAAGGACAATTACAAGACGCTCCATCGGGTAACAATAAAATCTGAATGGGTAAACTACTTTCCTCAAACAATAATCTTGAACCATCTATTCTAGCAGTAGAACTAATAGTGCGATCGCTGAAAGATAGACTTTGTTCAATATAATTTGTGTTTTGCTGTTTAATTTGTAAATGAGTAGAAAAAGTATCAGGATTACGCAAGTCAGCATACATCGTCACCGCTTTTCCTTGCCATTCTCCGATTAAACTATCTACTGTTAAAGTTGGTCTTTCTGGAACATTACTATTAAGTAGTTTTTCCCTAATTAAAACAACTCTTTCTAACTGAGAAGAACTATTATAAAGTTCTACCATACGAAGGCGACGGGAAGCGTCACCAAAATCATTATCAATCAAGCCAAATTCGCCACCGAAAGTGCTATACGGGCCCCACTGCATACTTCCCTGAGAGAAAGCACCATTTTCAAAGAAAAGAATACTGCGATTGAGAGAATCGTAATCTACAACGACATCGCGGGCAGGTTGATCAGGAGGTAAATAACGGACTACCTGATGAACATTTTTATTATTGTTAAGTCCTTCTAAGGTAACAAGAGTAGGAGTATCTTCGGTTTCTTCTCCCTTGGCTGAAAAGCGAGTAAACGAGCCGTGCCATTCACCTAAATTCTTTAAAAAACAATCCCATTTAGAAAGCATATAAGTTAAGTTAACCTAATTAAAAGTCCGAATAATTGAAACATGAGTGCAACTAGCTTTATTTTATCGCTGTAGAATCGTCTAAATGTTCTCGATCGCTCATTATTAAAAAATTGAGTTTGTCTATGCCAATCGCGCGATTAATACTAAAAGTCACAAGCGAGGCAAAATTCCTGAAGTGATGATTACCGACTATTAAAGGGAACTATAAGAAGAACGTCGGGCTATTCTCGTTTTTTAACTGAGCATTTATGACCAAACAATCTTTGACGCAGGGAAGCACAGCCAATCAACAGGGTAGCATTTTAGAAAAGACGATTATCCCAACGTTTGAAGCAAGAGGCTTTGAGGTCATTAATTATGGTAAATGGAAGAAAAAGCCAAATGATTATGGAACAGAACTGCTTTTAAAACACGTTCCTTATACGACCATATACGGGCATCCGGGATATACCGAGTTTTTAGCTCAATCTCAACGCTACTGTCTTAATCATAGAATTGAATGTAAATGGCAGCAGTCAAGCGGGTCGGTTGATGAGAAGTTTCCCTATCTTTATCTCAACTGCGTTGAGGCGATGCCAGAACAAAACATTATTATTATTGCTGGCGGAGGTGGCATGAAAAAAGGAACAATTCCTTGGTTGAAAAGAGTGGTGCTAGAGCAACGTTATTTTGTTGATAGAGTTGAGGGAAAGAATATTAATATTTTTTCCCTAGAAGAGTTTATTCTCTGGGCAAATCAGACTTTCAAGTAAGAATTGACGGATGTATTTAAAGATGAAGATATTTTTGGGTTACATGAAGTTAAGTTTTAAGGAAAAAGAGATTGCCTTGAACGATTGATTGTTTAACTTTCATCTATAATTTTTGACAGGTTCAAAAAGGAGTGCGATTGCATCAGTTGAAAATTAGAGAAGAAAAAAAAGTAAATATTAATATTCCAGCTAAACCTTTTCTCAAATGGGTTGGAGGTAAAACTCAACTACTGCCAGAATTAACAGCACGAATTCCTCGAAATTTCTCTCGATATTTTGAACCGTTTATTGGTGGGGGGGCCTTATTTTTTCGTTTGTTACCAGAACAGTCGGTTCTCATTGATATTAATGAAGAGTTGACTAATACTTACAAAGTAATCAGAGATCAAACTGAAGAACTAATTATCGATCTAAAACAACACGTTTATGAAAAAGACTACTATTACCAAATCAGAAATATTGATCGAACCAACGAATACAAATCTTGGTCAGCAGTGAGAAGAGCAAGCCGACTGATCTATCTCAACAAAAGCTGTTTTAATGGACTATACCGTGTGAACTCCAAAGGTGAATTTAATACTCCTATGGGGAGGTATAAAAATCCCAAAATTGTTGACGAGACTAATTTGAGAGCCTGTAGCAAAGCACTTCAAAAAGCGCAGATTATCACTGGTTCATTCCTTGAAGTTGAAAAGGACGCGATATCTGAGGTTTCCTACGGGCAGTTACCTGGTCGGGGAAACCCAAGGAAGTTTGCAACTTCGGCGGTTTCCCCGACCAGCAAAACTTCCGTCTCCGCAGCACTGCCCTCAGATATTTCAGCGTCCGTAGCAAAAATCACAAGCTCCGATTTTGTTTATTTCGATCCGCCTTATGCACCGCTAAACGCCACGTCAAACTTTACGGGATACAGTCGGAATGGATTTGATCAAGATATGCATCTCTGCCTACGGAATCTCTGTAGTTGTTTAGATGCTAGGGGAATCAGATTCATGGTTTCCAACTCGTCAGCCCCACTGATTCTCGATCTCTACCAAGATTACAAAATTGAGTTTGTCTACGCAACGCGAGCGATTAATTCTAAAGGTCACAAGCGAGGCAAAATTCCTGAAGTGCTCATTACCAACTATTAAAGGGGACTATAGAATAACGTCGCGCTCTTAAAGTTTTTTTAAATGGCTATAATTTGGGAGCCTAAAAGTTATTTTCCCCCAGAAACTCTCTAATTTCTCGATCGCGCAGCAAGCAACTATTACTTAGATTATTAATATTTTCACAATGTTCTAAATCTTTAGAGTCTGACAACACCGCAGCTACTAAAGATTTACTCTGAGATTGATATTGTCTGAGTTCTTTTACTTCTTGTTCTAAGGACTCAATGCGATCGACTAAAGTACGAATTACTGCGGCTTCTGAGTCGGGTAAATTGCCATGTTCGAGAGGATCAACCTTGACTCCAGAACGATAAACTATCCTGCCAGGAATCCCGACTACGGTACAGTTAGAAGGTACATCTCCCAAGACTACCGATCCTGCACCGATGCGAACATCATTACCGATTTGAATATTACCTAGCACTTTGGCGCCACCACCAACTACGACATTTTCTCCGAGAGTCGGATGGCGTTTGCCCATTTCTTTACCAGTACCCCCAAGAGTCACTCCCTGATAAATCAAAGAATAGTCTCCGACGATAGCTGTCTCACCGATTACAACTCCCATCCCGTGATCAATAAATACTCCTTTACCAATCTGCGCCCCTGGATGTATTTCAATTCCAGTGAAAAAGCGGGCAAGGTGAGAAATAAATCGAGGTAAGAAAGGAATACCGATGCCATATAGCCAATGGGCAAAGCGATGAAAGAACAGTGCTTGTAGACCTGGATAACAGACCAAAACCTCTAGCCAATTGCGGGCGGCTGGGTCGCGTTCAAATATGATGCGAAAATCAGCAATCAGTGAAGAGAGCATCAGGTTTTATCCTTAAATTTTTTAGTATTTTAGGGCAACGTGACTATTTTATCGTCTTACAGTCATTTCTGGACTGTATCATTCGAGGGTAAAATCCGCCCTGATCTTGTACGGATTTAAAATAAGTTTCTCACTTTTTGGGTCACAGTTTTATTGATAGAGTAGATTTAAGACGATTTTGTAATAACCCAACCATATATATGCTTATTACGTTAATTTTAGCCTTACTTCTAATTGTAAATTGGCTGTTATCAGAAACTTTAGTGGCTATTCCGATAAATTTGTTGGCTCACCTTAGTTCTTTAAGTTGGTTAGGACTAACTTTGTTTTTAATGCTGTTTCTAGGTTGGTGTATGGCTGAAGATTAAAAATTCCAGATAAAATCTGTTCCAGAGTCTTGATTAAGTTCTGAGTTATTTTCTTTTCCTAATAGTACCGAACTTTGCTCAAAGGAATTATCTGTAATTCGTCTTGCCACTCGCTCAGGAATCCCCTGCCCATATACGATATGACCTGATCCGACTAAGACAACTATTGGCGATTGGGGATTATTTTTATAGTTTTGGGCGATCGCATCTGCCATAGTTTCGTCCCACAACACCTGTGCTGCAAAGAAGTTTTCCAAGTCATTTTCCAAGTCGCTGCGATCGCTATTGCCCTGTCCCCCATGAACGTGCTGAGTATATATTTCCTGCATTCTCTGGCGATATTCCTGGTTGTCAGTTTTGATTTCCTTTAGGGGTGGAATGTAGCGCCAATCATTTCCTGCAAGACTATCTAAACCCTTTTCTCCTACCTTGCGAGTTATTTCCGTAGGAGTATTTATTGCTAGTAATGGTATCTGATTAACTTTAGCAAAACGGATTACAGGAGCGTAGTATTCCCAGTCAAAACCCCATCTAGTATCGTATTCAGTTTGTTTTCTTAATTGATTTTCATTGATTTCGCCTGCCAGATAACGATTTAATATGGGTTGAAAAGGACGCTGAAACATTTCCAGAGCGATTGTCAAATCCGAACTCTTGCCCGTGACAGCTTGTTGATTACTTTGGTAGAGCTTGGTGATAATTTCTAACTGCGCTGCGTGATCTTCAACGCTATCGTGATTTTCTGCGAGATAAATAACATCACTTTGCCTAAGTTTGGCAATAATTTCTGGCTGGCGATCCGAGGGCTGCCCAGTAGCGCGATCGCTTTTAATAATTGGTTCGGCAACACTATTTAGTCCATTGAAATACTGAATGAATAAAAAAATAGCAAATAGCACAATCAAGAAATATCTAAATGCTCGGGCTCTCTTGTAGAATTTAAAATTCATTTTACTTATATGATTATTGATTTTAAACTGAGTTTAAATATAGTTTGATTTTAATCATGCCTGTTGCTAATCTTCCTCTCCATTTGCGATCGCTATCTCTAGACCACCAAGCCTTGAGTAAAATATTAATCGAGCAAGAAAATGTCTTAATTATTCAAGACTTAGATGGCGTATGTATGGGTTTAGTTAATGACCCTTTAACACGAGTGATCGAGCCAAGATACATAGAAGCAGCAAAGTCTTTTGGTCGCCATTTTTATGTTTTAACTAACGGTGAACACATTGGTAAGCGAGGAGTTAATAAAATTGTCGAGAGGACTTTTCAAGATTCCAATTTAGTCCAAGAACAAGGTTTATATTTACCAGGTTTAGCAGGGGGCGGGGTGCAGTGGCAAGATTGTTATGGCAATGTTTCTCACCCAGGAGTCAGTGATGCAGAATTAGCTTTTCTCACAGCAGTACCTCAGCACATTGCCGACTGTTTAAAAGAATTAGGAAAACAAGCAAAATACGAACTAGATGCTAACCGAATAGAAGCATATATTCAGGCTACAGTCCTGGATAATAAAGTATCGCCAACGGTAAATTTAAACGTATTTCATGAAGTATTTCGCGATCGCCCGAAGCTTTATGCCCATCTACAGCAAGAAATACAAAAGCTGATGGCTCAATTGCTAGAACAAGCCCAGCAGAAAGGCTTGGGCGATTCATTTTTTGTTCATTATGCTCCCAATTTAGGCAGAGACGCTCAGGGGCAAGAAATAATGCAGCCATCCCAAGGACAAGATTCTGGGACAACAGATTTTCAATTTATGCTGCGCGGCGCGATCAAAGAAGTTGGAGTACTTGTAATTCTCAATCACTACTATTATTTACACACGAATAGCTATCCTCTGGGAAAAGACTTTAATGCCAGACAAGCCCCAAGACAACACAAAGCATTACTGGATTTAGTTAAAGCCAATTTCGATCCTCAGATCATGCCAACCATAGTCGGAGTAGGGGATACAGTTACCAGCAAAGCCATAGAGAATGGTAATAATCTGGAATTTCGTCGCGGTGGGAGCGATCGCGGATTTTTAGAATTAGTTCAAGCAATGGGTTCGGAATTCAATACAGGTAATATAGTTGCTTACGTTGACAGTAGCGATGGAGAAGTTAAAAATCGTAAGCCGTTGCCTCTAGATCGCAGCAATCCAGAAGAGTTAAGAGTCAAAGAAGGCCCTGGTGACTTTAGAGATACAGAAGACCCACTAACCCTAAATATAGTTTTTCCTGGGGGATATCAGCAATATATTGACCTATTTGCGCAGGCTGCACGAGGTAGAGTAAGTCTCTAGCATAAGTCTCCAAAACCCTTGTTGAGTAAGGGCGCAACCCTTGCGCCCTGACAAAAGTCAAAAAGCATAGTCACTTGATTTAATTCAAGGATGAGTAAGCGGATAAATAACTAGCCCCAATAATGCTGCCGCTAAAACCAAGACTGGTTCGGGTAACTTTTTCTTAAACTTCCATAATAAAGCGATACTTACTAGGGCGATCGCAAAAGTAGGAATATCAATTAGCGATCGCCTTCCTAAAACAATTACTGCTCCTGTAATTGCTCCAGTTGCTGCAACGGTTACACCTTTAACAAAAGCGGCGATCGCTGGTTGTTTGCCGTACTTCTTAAAATAGGGTGCGGGCAAAATTGTCAAGAGATAGCAAGGCAAGAAAGTTCCTAAAGCAGCCATCACGGATCCTGATAACCCTGCTACTAAATAGCCAATAAAACCTGTAGTAATTACCACAGGGCCTGGAGTAATCATCGCAACTGCCACGGCATCCACAAACTGTTTATCAGTTAACCATTGAAAATCCTTGACTACTCCACCATATAGGAATGGCACAATTGCCAACCCACTCCCAAAGACAAATGCACCTGCTTGAGAGAAATAGAGTAAAATTTTCCAGAGAATTCCTTTCTGAGCAACAGTTGTTGTTGTCTGAGTTAATAAAAATAGAGGAAGAGGAGCGATACTCAGGGATTTAGTACCTTTAAACCAATTTTTGGGTGGTGCTTCAGCTAACCAAACTAAAATGCCAGCTACCAGAAAAGTCCAGATAATCTCCGATTCAGTGATCACTGTGATGGATATACTAATCAGATAAATAATCCAAATTAGCTTACCCTTAATCATTTTCTGAGTAAGTTTGTAAGCACTGTTAGCAATGATGCCAATAACACAAGCACCTACTCCATAAAATACTGCTTGCATCCAGCTAATGCCACCATATTGAGTGTAAACCCATCCCAGAGCCACTACTATGAAGAAAGAAGGCAAAATAAAAGCAATCCCGCCTACAGTTGCCCCTAAAATGCCGTAATGGACGTAACTAAGATAAATGCCTAGTTGCGCTGCCAAAGGGCCAGGTGCAAGTTGTGCTAATGCTAATCCCTCTGCATATTCGCTTTCAGAAATCCATTTTTTTTGTTCAACTAAATCTCTATGCATATATCCTATCAGAGCGATCGGTCCTCCAAATCCGATCGCACCTAGCTTGAGCATATATAAAACTATGTCCCAGAGAAAATAATTGATTTTGGTTGTTCCTATATCTTGATGATCTTCTTGAACAGATTCACTCATGAGTAATCACGGATTGATGAACAACCTTAATGTAATATCTGTTTCTCGGTAAAGCAATACTTTTTACAAATTCTTTTTTATAAATTTTAGGCTTTTTTAGTTTTTGCTAAAGCTAGGTAAAGTCCATCAAAAAGCTTAATTCCCAAAGATTCAAGCTCCATATCTGTTAAACCAGCAAGTAACCATCCCCTAAGAATAGTTTCGACTCCTGTTGCCTCTGGAGATATATATTGTCCGTCTCGTAAATCAAGTTCGTGAACGATTTGCGCGATCGCACCTATTCCAGATCGTTCTAAACCAAATCGAAACATCATAGTCTCAAAGCTACACAAATTACCTTGATGTCCAAATTCAGCTCCTTTCATATCGAAGGCAATTTCAGCTAATTTTGGTTGAAGGGAATAGTGAATTATAGCCTTGGGATCAATAAACTTACGGATTAACCAAATACAAGCAAGACGATCTACAAATGGACGAGGACGAGTAACCCAAAGTTTATTTTGATATTCAGTAATGCTAAGGCTAACTAAGTTTTCAGAATTGGGTTGTTGAAGATGTTGTTCAATTCTAGTTAATCTTGCTGCTACTGGTTGAGCATCAGGACAATCAAAAAAATCGAGGGTAAGAATTTCACTGTAGCGTTTTCTTAATTTCGCGATCGCATTTTTGATTTCTAAAACTTCAATTTTTGGCTGGGTATTAATTTTCTTTTCTAGCTCTTCTGCTTGAGTATCAATCTCTATATACTCTTGCTGACGAACTTCGCGAAATATTTCTATTAGTTGTTGGTCGCTCAGTCCTTCAAACTGTTCTACATAAAATACTAAAGCATCTCCCTTTGCCTGTTGAACCTCTTGCGTTAACCATTGGAAAGCTTCAATACATTCATCTCGCGCAGGTAAAATATATACTCCTGTCTTTACCGAGATCGACCCAAGACGGCGTAATCTTCGCCAAAGGGTTACACGGGGACTTGAACTAGATTTAGACGGCAAAGAATAGGAAAATACCAGCCATTTCATTAGCTTTCATTGGAATTAAAACGATCTAAAGTGGCACTCTCCGCCTTAGTAAGGACGGAGTTTATTGCTTTATCAACACATAAAATTAAAACTGGTTTAAAAAACGCAGATCACTATTATATAAGCGGCGAATATCATCAATTTGGTGTAATACCATCGCAAATCTTTCGACACCAAAACCTGCGGCAAAGCCTGTATAAACTTCAGGATCATAACCAACGGCTTTAAGAACGTTAGGATCGACCATCCCGCAACCCATAACCTCTAACCATTTACCTTTCCACTGCACGTCCACTTCCGCCGAAGGTTCGGTGAAGGGAAAATAGCTGGCGCGAAACTGCACAGGAAGTTCATCCCCAAACATCCTTTGTAAAAACTCTTTAATTGTGCCTTTAAGGTCAGTAAATTTTAAACCTTTATCAATGGCTAAAATTTCGACTTGGTTAAATACGGCTGAGTGGGTGGCATCAACCGTGTCGCGGCGATAAACTCGACCAGGGGCAATAATACGAATTGGGGGTTGATGACTTTCCATGTAGCGAATCTGTACCGAGGAAGTATGAGTCCGCAATAAATTCCCCCCTGGTAGATAGAAAGTATCCTGCATATCTCTGGCTGGATGATCGGGTGGCGTATTGAGAGCCTCAAAGTTATAGTAATCTGTTTCAACTTGAGGGCCAGTAGCGACAGTGTAACCCAAACCCACAAAGATATCTAAGACGCGATCCACCACACCGTTAAGAGGATGCACACGACCTAAAGGACGACTGACTCCAGGCATAGTTACGTCTAAGGTTTCGGCTTTAATTTGCGCTTCAACTGCTGCCTGTTGTAATGCTTGTTTGCGTTGTTCTAGGTTAGTTTGAATTTCTTCTTTAACAACATTAGCTTCAGAGCCAACCGCAGGTCGTTCTTCTGGGGTTAATTTACCCATTCCTCGCAAAATCTGGGATAGTTGACCCTTTTTGCCTAGATATTTAACTCTTAGCTGCTCTAATTCTTCTAAATTAAGAATATTTGCGATCGCACTTCTGGCTTCGGTACTTAATTCTTTTAGTTGTTCTTGGATAGGGGAGGTACTCATTCAGGATAACTGGCAATTTTTGAGTTACAAAATATATTACTCGATTGGCGCATATATCAGTTTACCGAAATTGACCACCAAATATTAAAGCGATCGATTTAAAACAAGCTAATTAATACTAGTTTTCTAAGAATGAGCTATACATGGATAGCATTTTTAAATTTATGGCTTATGTTTTGTACTGCTGCTGAAATATACAAACTTTTAATTGAAAATCAAATCACTGATCGTATTGGAGAAATAAAGTTTGATTTTTTAGACATCTCGGTCAGGATTAATGAAAAAAGTGCTGTTGGCGATTTATTTCAAGAATGGTTTGCCAAGTGGCTAGAAATCAATTGTATTGAGTTTAGAATAAAACCCAACACACAAGAGTTTCCCGATTTTTTATTAGACTCTAAATCGGACAAAAAAAATTTACTAGAAATTAAAACTTTTGACTATAATCGTTCAGCTAATTTCGATGTAGCTAACTTTGAAGCTTATTGTCGTGCTTTAAAAAATCAAGCTTATCGTTTGGATGCGGATTATTTAATTTTTGCTTATAGCCTGGCAAATAGCCAATTTAAAATAGAAAAACTTTGGCTAAAAAAAATTTGGGAGATAGCTGGAAATTCCGAGAATTATCCAGTTAAACTTCAGGTTAAGCAAAAAGTTATTTATAATATCAGACCCGTTAACTGGTACTCTAAACGCTCTACGTACAAAGCATTTACTAACAGATTGAAATTTGTAGAAGCTTTGTACGAAACGTTGATGCAGTATTCCAATACGAAAAACTTAAGTAGAAATTGGTTAACTGAAGTTAAAAACAATTATTTGTCTCACACTGAACAAAGATTATAACTTTGATTTGGTACTGATATGAGTTTTTGTATTATGATTCTTTCTGCTATTTCTTTAATTACAGGAACAACAACTGTATTACCTAATAAATCGAATGCTTTATCCACAGAAGATAAATTAATTTGATAGTTTTCTGGAAACCCAAATAATCTCAACCCCTCTCTAATCGTAAGTTTTCTAATTCCGTTTCCATCAACCACTGCTAATCTACTCATATCGGTGGCCACAAGAGTTGGTGTAATAGATATTGGATCTAATATTTTGTTGATTTCAAAACTCAACTTACCAACAACAATGTTGTAACCTTTTGGCAAATCGGTACGGTATTGTCGTTTTTTAACAATACCGCCATTTTGATTGACACTTTGGGTCAAATCTTTAGGATATTCAAATTTCAAATATCCTTTTTCTACTAAATCATCTAACATAGCTTGTAAATTGTTAGATTCAAAAAGATTAGAAGGATTATAAAAAGTGAGTATTTCTTCAATCGTCAAAGGCATTCCATCCATCCATTTTATACCTTTAAGCTCTGCCCATGTTTTTTTTCTTCGTTCTTTTAATAATTGATTCAATAGTTCTTTTTGAGCATTACTAACCTTTCCTTTTAATTCAAGATCCCAGCTATGAATATTATCCTGCCCTCCTCTTTTGTCTTTAATTGCCTTCCCGTGTAGTTCTTTTAATGGGTAGTAAGATATAAGTTTCTCAACTAAATGTGTTTTTAGCAAAGGCTGATTTTTTTGTAATATGTCTTTTAAAGCAGGTTGATACTTAGGAGAGTCTTTCGGACGGGTTTCCCAAGGCAGCGCGTTGGGCGGCTTCGCCGACTTGTAGCGACTGCCGTGCCGAAAAGAACTCTCCGTACTGGAAAATTTTAATGATATCAGATGTTTTTTTGTTCCTGCTATATATATTCTTTTACGATCTTGTGGAATACCAAAATCTTTGGCATTAAAAACTTCCCAAGTAACTTGATAATTTAATAATTCTAGTTTACTTAAAATAGTGGCTAATGTTTTGCCATGATTGTGTTTCACTAATCCTTCAACATTTTCCAATAAAAATCCAAACGGTTGCTTTTCCTGTAATATTCTTTCAATTTCAAAAAACAAAGTTCCTCTTGTATCTAAAAAACCTTGTCTTGTTCCTGCGGTACTAAATGGTTGACAAGGAAATCCTGCTAAAAGAATATCAAAATCTGGAATTTCTTTTGCTGAAACTTCAGCTATATTGCCATAAATATTATTAATTTTAAAGTTTTGCTGATAAGTTTCTATGGCATGAGGTTTTATTTCTGACGTAAAAACGCATTTAGAAGCGATACCAATTTTTTTACAGGCATCTTCTAAACCTAATCTCATCCCTCCAATTCCTGCAAATAAATCAATAAATTTAATGGATGTATTCATATTTTAAAAACACATAAACTCGTATTACTGTATGTACTAAATAGTTAGGGTACCTGGGATGCCTTTATTCCCAACAGCTTAAAATATTTAGCGATTACCTATAATACTTCGATCCTGTACACATTAACTTAATGACTTAATTCTTTTAGTTGCTCTTGGATAGGGGAGGTACTCATTCAGGATAACTGGCAATTTTTGAGTGACAAAATATATTACTCGATAGGCGCATATATCAGTTTACCGAACAAGTTGACGAAATTGTTACCTAGAATTTAATTTTGTTCAACTACTACTTACGACTTAAGCCGTAGGCGTTTTTACTAGTTAGTACAGATGATTGTACTTATTTTATCTGCACACCGCTATAAATACTACTATTTTTCATCAAGAGTAGCAACAAATAAAACTCCTAACAGACATAATATGGAACCGATCATAAATGCACCGAAATAACCGAGAGCTTCTGCTATAAAACCACTAAAACTGCCAGCAACCATACTACCAATAAAAATAATCGTAACCTGCAAAGTATAGTCAAAGCCTGCATTCCCCTGTCTGCTATTATCCATAGCGATCGCAAACATCGGGATGCACGCCATACTATAAGTAAAATGTAAGCCACTAGCAACTAGATAAAGAATTGGTAAACTCGTCCATCCCAAAGTCGGCAGAATCCAAAGTGCGATCGCCACAGCCATCAAGATGCCAAATACAATCAAACCTCGTTTTCGCCCCAACGGTTTGAGCAGAAATCCGCCTAAAATAGAGCCGACAAATCCGCCGCCAAAAGCAACAATGCTGTTCATTACTCCAATATCGGCCATAGACATTCCCAAGTCTACAAGCAAAGGGCGAGACATAGTATTCGCGATGGTTACTCCCATCATGTAAAACACCAGTACTAATATCCACCGCTTCATTCCAGGTTGCTGAAAAAATCCCGCTAATGCCGAAAAACTTAGTTTGTACTCTGTTTCCCGTTTTGTTACATTTTCTCGGTGAAACAAGACAGGAAATATTAATAAAAAGACACCCAACGCTATTGCTAATAAACTTTTATTCCAGCCCCAAGAATCCAGTAGAATGAGAATGGCACCACCGCCTAAAATTCCTCCCAGATAACCTCCTGCAACCTGAATGCTATTACCAAAACCTCTTTCAGAGGGTTTGAGTAGTTCAATTGCTAAAGCATCAGTGGCGATATCTTGAGTAGCAGCAAAAACAATAGCTAGGAACATACCTCCTAGTAGGAGAGTAAAATTAGTTTCGGGATCGAGAAAAGCACAAATTACAATTGCTATTCCCGTTAAGCTCTGCATCAGGACAATCCAGAACTTATAGTGTCCCCATCTTGTCCACCCATAGCGATCAATCAACGGCGACCATAGTACTTTAAGCGTCCAAGGTAAACCTACTAAGCTAGTCAAACCAATTAATTTTAAAGAAATACCCTGTTGTCGTAGAAAAATGGGTATAGTTTGCCCAAAGAACGCTAGGGGCAGAAACTGAGCTACATATAAGCTGGCAAGTAATAACCATTTATTCATGATTAGAATTCCGATTTCACTTGAACGCCAAAAGTACGACGATCGCCATAGGAAGCTAGAGTGCTTCCTGCCGTGCCTGAGACAAATGCAGCAGTAAGATATTCTTGATCAAACAAATTATTTACATAGAAATAAATGCCGTACCTATCAGCTTCATAGCCAATACGAGTATTTACTAAAGCCAAGGAGTCTTGTTTGAGAGTATTGTCATCGCTGAAAAAGTAGTTACCTAATCCTTGAAGTTCGACTCGGCTAAATAACCCAAACTTAGCGCGATACTGTACTGCCAAATTGTAAGTAAATTCTGGAGCATAAATTAACCGATTGCCCTCAAAGTCTTCTCCTGTGAACGGGTTGACATAATCGGTATACTTAGCATCGGTATAACCAAAACCAGCAATTAAATCTAATCCTGGCAAAGGTACGGCTTTCGCTTCAATTTCCAAACCTTTAATTAAAGCTTCAGCATTAGCAATATTTTCAAAAAATCCCGTATCTCCTGTTAAAGCAACTTGAAAATCACTGACATCGTTGATAAAACCTGCCACATTGACGCTCAGGCGATCGCTCAACCAAGAAGATTTAACACCTATTTCATAATTCCATGACTTTTCTGCTCTGACATTTCGTAAGGTTGGATCGTCTGCGGAATAGTTTTGTGTCGGAGGTCTATAACCACGAGTGATACTACCATAAGTATCTATGTTAGGACTAAAGCTGTATTTAATCGCAAATTTGGGAATTACAGCATCATCATTAACATTGGAATTGACAAAAGGAGTGGTATCTTCAGCCGAATCGTCTCCTTCAAAGACGACAAAAGATCGCCTTTCTAATTCTTCATCAGAATTTTCATAACGTAATCCTGCTGTTAAGGTTAGAGGCTCGATGGGTTTAAAATCAATCTGACCAAAGCTAGCCAAGGTAGTTTGATCGTATCGACCTTGAGTAACACTATTGCCAGCAGTTTCAACCCCCAAAAATGCTGCTCCTCCTGCGGTCGAAAAATTTAATTGTTCGGGATCGATATCAAAATTGCGGTCTTGAAAAAACCCGCCAACTATCCAGCGTAAGCGATCTGCATCATCGGGGGACTGTAGCCGAATATCTTGACTAACAATAGTTGTTTCTTGTCTAACATCAAATTCAAACAAATCTTCAGGGCTATAGTCTCCATCGGCATTGTAATTTAGATTACTACCGTTACGGGCAGTAATTGAAGTTAGCTTAAATCCTGTACCTTCGTAACCAATTCGCAATGATTGAGTATTGATAGATAAATCTGTATTCCCTGGAATGTCTAACTCGGTTTCAAAGGGATCTTCTTGATCTATAGGAACATAAGTATTGTCACCATCATTGTTCGCTGCACCAGTAGCATTAAAAGAAATATTCCAATTATCCGCAGGAGTCCAAACTACATTAGCTCGTCCCCCGATACTAGATAAATTATTGGCATCCTCGTCTAAAAAAGTATTTTCGGTAAAGCCATCCCTTGCATCATAAATACCTGCGATACGAAACTTTAATTTATCCTTGATCACTGCATCACTGGCGGAAAACTCTAGCTGACGCTGATTAAAGTTGCCATAACTTGCTCCTAGACTAATGTCTGGCGAATTTGTAGGTTTACGGCTAATCACATTGACTACCCCCGCCTGACTATTGCGTCCATAGAGGGTGCTTTGGGGTCCCCGTAAGACTTCAACTCTTTCTAAGTCAAATAAAGCTCCTGGTAACAGTTGATGGACATTTTCATAAGGAACATCGTCAATAAAAAAACCAATGCTGTCTCTAACTAAAAAATTGGCATTACCCAAACCGCGAATAGTTTGGAAATTAAAAGCGCGATCGCTTACTGTGGAAAAAAAGTTAGGAGTATTTGCTGCTACATCCCGAAATGAATCTATTTTAGCATCCTTTATATCTTCTTGAGATAGGCTGGTCAAACTAATAGGCACATCCTGTAACTTTTCAGGCTGCTTCTGAGCTGTCACAATGATATCAATCACTTGGTCTGGTGGTGCGACTGTATCTGCTACTGATGCTGGTGGTGTTACGCTAATAGTTAAACCTTGAGGAGTTCTTACCGTTTCTCCTGTCGGTGTTCCTTTAATTCCAGCAATAACAACTCGAATCTTATTTTTTCCCAGGGCTGTCGTTGTAACCGCAGATATGCCTTCAGCAGGATTTTTTCGCACAAATTGATCTTCAGATAACTTTAGTCGAGCATTGGGAATATCAATAACCAAATTGTTTCCTTTGCTAGAAGTAATACCTCGAAGTTTTTCACCATTTGAAGTTTGTAGGACAATTTCAATTCCCTTAGTTGTCGATCTCACTTCGATCCCTGTTATTTCAACAGGAAAATTGGCTAACTGCGATCGCCATTCTTGAACAGTGGTTGCTCCTAACTCAGGTTCGACTCGATATTCCGTTCCATAGGCTAAGCTGTCAAAAATTCCTAGTATTGATAATACCAATAGGTTTAAGACAATTCCATCTCGTAATTGTTGCTTCACTTTTTATTGCTTATGTCCTATGTTTATAAATTGCTGATTAGAAGCGATCTGCTTACTCCATAGCTTCCCTCACCGCGCTAAGCTGTTAATCATTTAATTGACTAGTTATGACTGACGCGGAGACAAGGGGACACGGAGACACGGAGAGGGTTTGATGGTTAGTTTCGCGTTTGTAATAATATGCAGTTTAAATGCACAT
>Ga0114940_10000108_pt1 | contig 51711 bp, 51 predicted proteins | sample ColdCreekSource_FD_87195 | JGI IMG/M metagenome (GOLD analysis project Ga0114940, IMG submission 87195) | Groundwater microbial communities from Cold Creek, Nevada to study Microbial Dark Matter (Phase II) - Cold Creek Source | ecosystem: Environmental > Aquatic > Deep subsurface > Groundwater ...
AGGTACTTTAGCATAAGATATGACGCGCGATAAAACTTTGACCGCTAAACCTAGTCACGGCTCTCATCCCGACGCTCGTGCTATCGCACAGAGCGCGGGGCTTCCCGCCGTGGAGCTAAAAATCAACATTATCGCTTTTCTTCAGAATATAGCTGCGCTGTTTTTCTCAATTTAATCAAGTTTAATAAATTTATGGTTGAATAGCTTTTCTTCGGTTAATTTTCATATTTTATAACTCCTTGAGTTATGGCGATCTCTTTGAGCTTTGATTACCAATTCTGAATCAAATCCTAATTCTTTTGATTTGTTGCTATATACTCTCAATAATTTGCCAAATAATCCTCAGTTTTAAGAAAGTCTTTGTTTTCGTCAAAGCATTTGCTTTAAAACTGCAACCATACCGTACCAAAAAGCGATCGCTCTGTAACTTCTTTATCCTCTGTCCCTGCATTAAATAGATTCTGGACGCTAATTGCTGCTTTAAAATTGTCTTGAGAGTAGAAAATAGCTGCATCAGTTTGGAGATAACTGGGTAATTAAATGAGCGATCGCGAACAATTGATCTCTAGTGCAACTCCCCAATGGAAACGCTATATAGATTTGATCAGAATGCTTACAGCAAAGGAGGCTACCTCTATAGAATTAGAAGTAAGATCGATTAGGGGAGAACTAAAAACAGTTGTTGCTCATCGTCACATTTTTGATGTTCTTGAATCTGGCTTTTCACTACCTTTATTTTGGCAATGGAGAGAAGAAGAATTAATTATTACCGATATCACCACAGCAGCAGCAGGAACAATTCAGCCAGACGAAATTATCTTGTCCATTAATGGACAGCCTGTTACAGATGCGATCGCCGAACAAATAGAGTCACTTTCTCAACAGTTTCCTGATTGGTTTGCGATTCAGTAAAAAAGAGCGAACTATTTGTCATAAATGTTAAATACTCAGTGCGATCGCAACCATTATGAGTATAAGAATCGTAGTAATAACTAATTTTTTGGCGATCGCTAATATAAAATTGACCGAGACCTACACCCAAGTCCTTTACAGAAACTTTTTGAATCTCATAGGTTGTCCATAAAGTCGTCGAGTGCAGCGGCACATTATCCAATAATGACGTTATCGTAATCAGGATTGAATAGATCGATAGGACTAATCGCTCTGAAACCGCCGATTATATTCCCATCATTACGATTTTCTGGTTAGAAAAGTTGCACAGGCGTAAAAGCTACCAGAACATTTCTGCATCATAATCAATACCAGGAAAGAAGCGATTGCTTTTAATTTCTGACCAGGAATAGGGACAAAAATCGGGGAAAATTTTAGAACTTAATCCTGTTTCTTTAACTGCTTCAAGTATGGCTATTTCATAAGCATTAACAATTGCATCATCAATGTAAGGCTTGAGACTGGGATTATTATTAATATGTTTGGCGATTTCAATTCTCTGGATTTTAATAGTAGCAAACCAACTTTTACTGCGTTTTTCTGGTTGGTATTCCCATTTTAATAAGTGCATTAATAAGACAATTAAACGATTAACTAATTCTCTTTTTTCCTGCTTACCCAAGCTTTCAATTTCCTCAATTAAATTATCCCAATCTAAGTTAGTTAAATCTCTCTCTTGCAATTGCTTGACGGTAGTTTGCACCCATCCATAAAAATCACTTTCGTATAAACTTTGCATAAACCAACTCGCTCTAATGAATTTGGTTGATTAGTTGAACCGCCTCAATCTCATGATATCAAGGCTAAGGTTAAGTTAACCAAGGCTTAAGTTCGTTTTTTTTAAGGTTTGTCTGATGGTTTCTGTCGATACTTGTTCAACGTAGTTAAGTTCTACCATTTTGTCCGCCAGCATTTTAAGCGTCCAATTGCTCTTTCCTGCTAGGGTTTTACTTGCCCGCGAGGGCAATTAGATAAGCTTCTTTACTAGCCAGACCCCAAAACTTGAGGTTGAATAAACAATTTAGCTTCACTTCTCTTCCTCCTTCTTGTTTTTCCTCGGCTCTTTGCATCACATCAAAAGGAAAGATAGAGTGAGGGTCTAGCAGTGCCAAGCCCTTACTCTATCTTGTTTAAATTAGGCATGAGTCGGCTTAATGCTCTAATTACCTGCTAATTGCGACCATTCATCGGGCAGGATATTAGCGACAAGCTCAAAGCCTCCCTGTCCGTCAGGTTTAACTATATAAGCCATACCTTGAGGGTCGGGATAGATACCCGTCGCCGATTCAAATACATCATCGTGACCAACAATAACCGTATTGGTGCCGCTTTCTGGTGCAGTCGTTAACATCGGTGTTAACGCTGCCTTCATTTGAGCTACTTGTTCTTCGGTGTACTCTCCAGAGGGAGGAAAATTGAGAGCAGGATTCTGTTCATACTTACCAAAAGCTAAATCCGCAGTTTGCCAGGCACGACAATACTCGCTGGATACTACTTGATCAACAGGAATCGAATTTTCTTGGAAGCCAGCACCAATAGTTTTAGCTTGCTGCCATCCTGTTTCACTGAGCATCCTTTGAGTTGAGCAATCACCTAGGACAGCTTCAACTTGGTCGGCATAATCTTTTTCAGTTTGGGCGTGTCTGAAATAGATAATGTAACCACCTTGTTGTAATGCGCTTAGTAGTTCCGTGCCACTGAGTTTATCCTGAAAATCGGCATTAGCTTGTTCGCCAGGACTCAATTCTTCGCTTCCTTCGCCCCCTTCACCGCCTTCAGCCTCTTGTGCCAAAAAGTAAGTCTTAGCAGTTGTTGGTTCATTGATGCTTGCATTGGTCATTTCTCCAGCATTAACAGTTACATTGCCAGATAAACTGATCGCTGTCGCCATGCTTAAAGATAAAAATAATTCTACAGATTTTAGTTTACTTGTCATTATTAGTTACTTAATAATTGTGGTTTACTCTTTAGTTGCTGCGATCGCCATGTTGGCTCCTGGGACTTGGCGCAGACGATCCATTACTTTGACTACCTGCCCGTGTTCGACTTTTTGATCGGCGTTAATAATTACCAATGACTCTGAATTGGGTGCGATTTTATTAGTTAATGCGCCTTTTAATTGACCGAGTTCGATTGGCTGACGATCTACGAACATATCTCCATCGGTTTCAATGGTGACGTTGATCTGTGCCGTCTGTTTTGGTTCGGATGTTTGTGCTGAAGGCAAATTAACTGGTAAACCTTGCGATCGCGTTAGAGACAGAGAGGAAACCATGAAAAACGCCAAAATCGAAAAGATGACATCAATCATCGGCACGATATATTATTAATAGGCATAAGCTTTGCTCAAAACTAGTTGCAAATTATTATCATCTTTATCAATTAAAACCATACCACACCTTGTTAGTGATTTTACGCAATTAAACTTGAAGTTTTTTTACGGCTTAAAATCGTGCGATTGACTTGGCAAATACGTCTAATGTATATTTAAATGTAATTATTAGCGATAAAGTTTAAAAATTATTTTCTTATGATATATTTCACTAATAATAATTAATCTCAATAAATTTATTACGGCTAACTATCTTACTAAAATTACATTCGCCACAGGCTTCTTCATCGATAAGGTGGAGTACTCGATGGCGCGATTATTATGTTTGTTGTCCTAAGTTAAAATCTTGAGTCTGAAAATTAAAATTATCGCCAATGTCTACTTCTAAGTTCTGTACTCAGCAACGTCAGCAAGAACAGCAACAGCTTAAAAAATTACTTATATTTGGTTTTGCTAGTTCTACATTGCTACATGGGATAGGTGCTTATGCTCTTCCTCATTTATCGGTTGAGTCACCCCAAGCCGAAAAACCAATGGAATTAATTATTGTAGATCAACCAAAACCGAAGCCAAAGCCAAAGGCGCCAGAACTTAAAATAAAACCCCAACCCAAGATCGAATCAAAACCAATAGTCAAATCAGAACCCAAACCAATTCCCCAACCAGAACCAGTTAAAGCGGCAACTCCACCGCCTCCGGTACCTAAGCCAGAACCAGTTAAAGCGGCAACTCCACCGCCTCCGGTACCCAAGCCAGAACCAGTTAAGGCCGTGACTTCACCGCCGCCTCCGGCACCCAAGCCAGAACCACCAAAACCAACTCCCCAAAAGGTTTTAACTGCTCCCACCTCAGCACCCTCACAATCAATTGTTTCAGCACCAATTGGAAATGCTTCTGAACCTACGCCTTTAAGCAATAGTTTTACCTCGGCAACTAGTTCAGCTTCAGATTCTGCCAATAGCAACAGTAGCAGCAGTAACTCAGGTGTACCTGGTGGAGTTGCCATCAATAGTAATAGTAGTGGGCCATCAGGTACCGAGTCTGGTAGTGGCGAAGGAATTGCTTGTGTTAGTAACTGTGAGCCTGAATATCCCTCTGTATTAGAGGGAGTAGAAGGTACTGCTGCGATACAACTTGTGATCGATCCTGATGGGACTGTTACCAGTGCGACAATTGCCTCGGCTAACGATAATAACGAAATTAATCGTCAGGCTCTTTTAGCAGCTAGACAGATGGAATTTAGTTCTCCGCCTGGTGGCAGTAGCGCGTCAGTCGAAGTGAAAATTGACTTTACTGTAGCTGGCTCGGAATTTGATCGCATAGCTCGTCAAGAACAACAAGAGCGTAAAGAGCAAGAAGCAGCACGTAAGCAGCAGTTAGAGCAAGAACAACAGGCTCGTCAAAGTCAACTAGAACAGGAAAGACAAGCAAGAGCGCGTCAGCAACAGTCAGAACAACAACAGAGAGAAATAGAAAAACAGCGTCAAGCAGAATTACAACGCCAACAGCAGCAAACATTACCAGCTAAGCCCAATCCGCCACCAACTTCTTCAGAAACAGAACGAAAAGACGAAATGCTGCGCAAGTTTCGCGAGCGGATCGAACAGCGTCAACGGCAATAATAATTAGGTGAGCCTAATTTAATCAGCAAATTAGTAAGTAATTAGCAATTATCTTTTTAATACTTAACAAACATGAACTCCTAATATCTTGACTTTTGATGCTGAATTGCAAATATCAGTTAATAATCCTGAGAATAAAGTTATAAAAATGCTTGACATCCCATTCCTGGGAGATGATTTAAAAATGAAATGATAGCTAGGAAAGCGATCACACTTGAGACTTACTCAAAGCTCTTAGACATCAAGAATATTCTCGCATTAGTCAGGATTAGGGAAAAATGTTTAGAAAGACAATTTTAAAATTAAACCAAGTTTATCGAGGCTGGTCGTACTTTTTGGTTAGCGGCTTAATTGCGATCGCAATTATTGTATCAACTGCCTATCCTCTTAAATCAGAAACTACACCGAGTTCTAACTCCAGTCAAGAAGTCAAAGAAGAGCTTGTTGATCTAGAACAGCTTTCCGAAACCGTCAACAAACTCGAATCAACATGGGAAAAAAGTTATGAAGGTTACTTTGAGCGAAACTTCTCTAATCAATCGCGATCTGCCACGGAAATCGCTGAACATCTAGCTGAAATTAGCGAACAAACAGGTATCAAACCAGCCGTTATTTGGGCAATGCCCACACCAGACTTTTTGGAATTAGTATTAGTTACCCCCAACAATGAATTGGTGCTGAAAAAGGTTAGAAGCGCAGATCGCGAAACTCTTACCGAGATTGTTAAGCAATTGGATAATGCGATCGCAGATCGTGAATCTAGAAGATATTTACCCCCAGCGAAACTTATCTATCGATGGATATTTGAACCCCTTGAATCTTATCTCGAAGCGGAAAACATAGATACATTACTGCTTTGCACTGGACCAACGTTGCGATCTCTACCTTTTGCTGCCCTACACGATGGAGAAAAATTTGTCATTGAAAAGTATAGTCTAGCTTTGATTCCTGCTTTTAATTTGACTGATACTAGCTACAAAAAAAAATCAGATCAGCAGGTTTTAGCGATGGGTGCTTCAAAATTTACGGATTTGCCTGCTTTGCCTGGGGTAGAGGTGGAATTGTCGACAATTGTGCCGAAACTCTGGTCAGGGCGTAAAATATTCAATGAAGGGTTTACTGTCAAAAATCTTAAAACCTTACTTCAACAAGATAAGTTCGATATTGTCCACCTTGCCACCCACTCAAAATTTAGAGTAGGTTTTCCTGATAATTCTTTTATTCAATTTGGCGATCGCAAATTAAGCCTAGATCAAATTGCTAATCTTAACTTGAACAATCCCCAGGTGGATTTACTAGTACTCAGTGCTTGCGAAACAGCCTTGGGGGATAAAAATGCAGAACTTGGTTTTGCAGGATTAGCCATGCAAGCTGGAGTTAAATCTGCCCTAGCTAGTTTGTGGACGATTAGCGATACTGGAACTGTCGTTTTGATGAGCGAATTTTATCAAAAATTAAAATTGACTCCCATCAAAGCCCAAGCCCTCAGACAAGCACAAATTGCCCTGCTTAAAAAGGAAGTATTTGTGGAGGGGAGAGAAATCAGAGGTTCTCAATTCCCAGTATCTTTGCCATCAACAATAACTGAAACTGAAGCTCAAAATTTGGATCATCCTTTTTATTGGGCGGGTTTTACTCTTATTGGTAATCCTTGGTAGAACTTTTTGATTTTAGAGCGTGTGTGTCAATTAGCTCTAAGCTTGGCAATGCGTGCGAAAAAAAGAGCTTAAGAGTTTGACCGCATAATCAGAGCGTCATTTCCTTGTAATGGAAACTTTACTTTACACACACGCTCTTAACCCCATGCCTTCAGGCTCGAGTGAAGTTAGAATATATGAAGATATAGAAGTAAGTTCAAACTGCCACAACAACATTTTCTCAATAGAACCAAAAAATTTAGGACAAATTGATCATGACAATTAATCTAAGCAAAGGGCAAAGAATATCTTTAGACAAAGTAGCACCAGGGCTAGTAGAAATATTTGTCGGCTTAGGCTGGGATATTAATATTACTGATACTGGGGTCGATTTTGATATAGATGCGTCGATTTTTCTAGTCGACAGCAACGAAAAATTGATTTCTGATCAGCACTTTATTTTTTACAACAACCCGACTAGTCCTGAACCCGAACAATCGGTCAGACAAAGAGGAGATAACCTTACGGGCGCAGGAGAAGGTGATGATGAAATTATTGATGTCAATTTAAAAACAGTCCCTGCCGATGTCGCTAAAATTGCGATCGCTGTAACTATTCACGAAGCCGAAAAACGCCAACAAAATTTCGGTCAGGTACAAAACGCTTTTGTCAGAATTGTCAACTGCCAAAATGAAGAGGAAATCATTCGCTACGATCTCAGCGAAGATTTTTCAGTTGAAACTGCCCTAATTATGGCAGAACTCTATCGCAAAGATGGGGAGTGGCGCATGAATGCGGTTGGAGCGGGTTATGAAGGCGGATTACCAGCATTATTAAACCGTTATCAAGGTTAGAGAAATTATGATCGCGCCTACAGACAAAAATTCAAGAAAAATATAACTATGGCAGTTAATCTGAGCAAAGGACAACGGATATCTTTAGAAAAAGTAGCACCAGGGCTAACAGAAGTATTTGTCGGTTTAGGCTGGGATACTAAGATAACCGATAGCGGTCATGATTTTGACATAGATGCGTCGGTGTTTATCTTAGGCAGCAACGAAAAATTACTATCGGACAATCATTTTATTTTTTACAACAATCTTACCAGTCCCGATCTTGATAAATCCGTAGAACATACTGGAGACAACCTAACTGGTCTAGGATACGGGGACGACGAAGTGATTAAAGTCAATCTCCAGAAAGTTCCTGCTGAGGTTCAAAGAATCGTCATGACCGTAACTATTCACGAAGCTCAAGAGCGTCAACAAAACTTTGGTCAAGTAGCAAATGCTTTTGTTAGAGTGGTTAATGCCCAAAACAAGGAAGAAGTAGCACGATACGATCTCTCCGAAGACTACTCCATTGAAACTGCCCTAATTATGGCAGAACTCTATCGTAAAGATGGAGAGTGGCGCATGAATGCTGTCGGGGCAGGTTACGAAGGCGGATTGCAAGCATTATTAAATCGTTATAGTTAAGAGCTAAGAGTATAATTTCATGGCAATTTCTCTCAAGAAAGGACAACGTATTTCTCTGACCAAAGAAGCACCCAATCTTCAACAACTGATGTGCGGACTAGGATGGGATGTTTCGCCGAAAGCTGGTGGTGGTATCTTTGGCGGACTTAGTGGCAGTAAACAATTTGATTTAGATTCATCAGTAATCTGTTTGAATGCGGATAAAAAATTAACCGATGTTAAAAATATTATCTACTTTGGCAATCTAAGGCATAGTTCTAGTGCAATTGCTCATCAAGGTGATAACCTAACTGGTGCAGGGGAAGGAGACGACGAAGTTATTAATATCGATTTACCCCTGATTCCTCCAGATATTGTTAATCTAGTTTTTGCGATCAATATTTACAAATGTAGCGATCGCAAGCAAGATTTTAGTATGGTAAATAACGCCTTTGTGCGTCTAGTAGACCGAGCCAGTAACAAAGAATTAGCCCGCTATGATCTATCGGGTAGTGAATATCAAGGAATGACAGGGATGATTCTAGCAGAAGTCTATCACCATAAAGATGAATGGAAAATGGCAGCGGTTGGCAATGGGTTTAAGGTTGCTACCTTGGCAGATATTGCTAAACTTTATACCTAGATCGCAATACTTAAGATACCACTATGAAGTAATCTATAATCTCTGACTATAAATAGTTTAAAAGTGAACTTTTTTTCGTTTTAACGTCAATACTAATAACTGTTTTTAGTCAGGCTTATCGGAGACAAATTGAATGAACTTTTCTTGGACGATTACTAAATTACTTACGGGAGGAATGGTGAGCTTTAGTGTCGCCATAAGTGCGATCGCATTTATAATACAACCAGCTTTAACTAATGTTTCACTAGCACAACTTGCTCAAGGTCTTGCCCCCGAAGAAGTTAATCTTCGTGCCAAACAAATTGCTGTACGCATAGATGGAGCTAATCTTGGTTCAGGTGCATTAATAAAGCGCTCTGGCGATGTTTATACCGTAATAAGTAATTGGCACGTCATGAAAAACACAGGGGATTATACAGTACAGACCATTGATGGTAGAAAACATCAGGTTGATCCTGCTAGCATTAAACGATTACCAGGATTAGATTTAGCCATATTGCAGTTTACCAGCAATGAAAGCTATCAATTAGTTGAAATTGGTAATTCTGATCATTTAAACGAAGGACAAAATGTCTATTTTGCTGGCTATCCTGGAGAATTGAGAGAAGAAGACAATCGGTATTATCGCTTTTTTACGGCTAACCTAGTGGGTTTACTGCCAAAATCTACTGAAAATGGCTACTCGATAATTTACAATGGCGAAGCCTTTCCTGGAATGAGTGGTGGCCCCGTTTTCAATAAAAATGGAATGTTAATTGGTATTCATGGCGAGGCTAACATCAATGCCATATCTGGAGGTACTTCTAACTATGGGATTCCGATTAATAGCTATAAAAAAGCGATCGCAAAACTCGATACTCAGCCCGTAGCGGAAGCCCCCAAACCTGAGGAAAATCCTCAGCCTGTGGCAGAAACTCCAAAGCCAGAGGAAGATACTCAGCCTGTGGCAGAAACTCCAAAACCTGACGAGGTTTCATCAGTACCCACTTTTACTCCCGATGTTATAGTTAATCCCAGTAACTCCGAGAATCCTCCAAATAATTCTAACGATTCCCCCGATAACTTTGAGAATCCTCCAGATAATTCCAACGATTCCTCCAATAATCCTGAGAGTTCAAAAAATGACTCTAATGATTCATCCTCCAATAATTCAAATAGTTCACCCAACACGGCTAGGGAAAATAACTCTTCCGTAACCGCACAACCTGTAGCTCTGGTGTCTCAGAAAACAGGGATTGACTACACCTCATTGAGTAACTTGCTGCAAGAAAAAAAATGGTCAGAAGCAGATATCCAAACCTATAAACTAGTAGAACAAATTATCAAGACTGCTAAGCAAGAAAACAAGCACGTGTTTATTGAACTAAAAACTATTGCTCAGTTTTCTTGTAGTGATATCAGAACTATTGATTATCTTTGGAAAAAATATAGCGGTAATAAATTTGGTTTTAGTTTACAACAAGAAGTCTGGCAGAATGTAAATCAACAGGGTGATTTCTCCACAGAGACATGGCGGCGTTTTGCTACAGAAGTAGGTTGGAAACAAGGAGAAGTGGCTAGTGGCAGTGGCTATCTACTCTATGACGAACTGGACTTTAATCCTAATGAAGCACCAATGGGTCATCTTCCTTGGTGGTTTGCTTTACCTGAGGAAGAACAAAAAGTAATGAAGCAACTTTTTGCTCAATGCAATTTTAATCCTTCTGTCCAAGAGTTAGAAGCTGAAGCCAGAAGAGATAAACCCAAATCCAGACCAGATGATCAAGCAACTAGCAGCAAGCCTAATATAGACAAAGTTCCCAAGTTTTACAATGAATAATAATTAAACTAAGTTTAGTAAGTAGCTAAATTAAATTAAATTCCTACTAATTTATGAAACATCATCAAACAGCTTTGCGGCTTAAAACTACAGGCAAATCTCTTCATGAAATTACTAGCAAAGTTGAACAAGCTGTCGTCGAATCTGCTATTAAAACGGGTCTTTGTACAATTTTTGTTCGTCATACTTCTGCTTCTTTAATTATTCAAGAAAATGCCGATCCTGACGTTCGTAAAGACTTAGAGAACTTCTTTGCTCAATTAGTTCCAGAAGACTCGATGCGCTATATTCACAGTTCCGAAGGTGCTGATGATATGCCTGCTCATATTCGCTCGGCATTAACTCGTACTTCTGAACATATTCCTATTTCTGGAGGTAGATTGGTTTTAGGAACATGGCAAGGGATATACCTCTGGGAACACCGCCAGCGTAGCTATCAAAGAGAGTTAATTGTACATATAAGCGGTGATGAACGTTGAATCGCCTAATTTATCATATAACTTCATTAGATGAGTGGAATACTGCCCAAACTAAGATTGAATACCGGCCTCGGCAATTTGCTGTAGACGGATTTATTCACTGTTCTTATCTCCATCAATTATTATCAGTAGCTAACAGAATTTTTAGAGGACAAAAAAATCTTGTAGTATTAGTTATTGAGTCTTCTAAAACAGATTGTAAAATTGTTGACGAAAACTTAGAAGGTGGACTGGAATTATATCCTCATCTTTATGGTTTGCTGCCGATAAATGCTGTAAAAAGTGCGATCGCGTTGACTGGTAACATCGATGGCAGTTTTTCTCTACCAAAAGAATTAAAAGTTTGAATTATGTTTTAGAAGACTTCTATTCATACACGATTGTTGCCGATTGCTCTCTATGGAAAAAGTAAAATCTTGTGGCGTAATTTGCTTTACTCAGACAAAACAGCCATCATTTTTATTGATGAGGCGATCGCATCATTATGATTTACCAAAAGGTCATATTGAGCCAGGAGAAACAGAACTTCAATGTGCTTTGCGGGAATTGTTTGAGGAAACAGGAATTACTAAAGAACAAGTTTGTTTAGAGTTAAGTTTTCGGTTTAAAACTATTTATTATCCTAGATACAGGCGTTTTAATGGCGATAAAGTTGAAAAATCGTTAATTGTTTTTTTTGCTTGGGTTAATGAAGAATTAGAAATTGTTAGAACTGAACATAGTTCTTCTGAATGGATTAAATGGAATCCTACACATAATTTTAATAACCAAATAATTGATGATTTACTATTAGCAGTGGAAAAGTTTTTATAAAATAATTATTAGACTGATTGCGAAAGTCATTGATTTAAAGATTATCCACAGATAAACACAGATAAACACAGATAAAATTGATGATGAATTTGCGTAGCTTAAGCCTAGGTCTATTGTAATCGAGAGTGTTTACTTGGTCTGAGTTTTGAGCCATACATTCGAGCGTAAACTTGGGTAAATTCTGCGCCCAGTAAAACGATTTGAGCAGAATAATATACCCAAGCTAAGAATACAATTAAAGAACCAGCCGCACCATAAGCCGAACCCAGACTACCACCTGATAAATACTTACCTAACAAGAATTTACCAAACAAAAATAATAAGGCGGTAATTATTGCCCCAACAAACACATCTTTCCAGACAATTTTCGCATCTGGAACATATTTAAACATTAAACCGAACAAGAAGGTCATTAGACCTAAAGATACGATAAAATCCAAATTCTCCCACAAAACTGCTGAACCTGGTAAAAAATCGGTTCGATATTTACTAACAGTAGACACAACTGCACTAAGAACTAAAGATAGCATCAATAAAAATCCGATCGCCAGCACCATAAAGAAGGAAAATATACGCTTACGGATAAATTGCCCAATCCCTTGCCCTGGTTTAGGTTGTACTTTCCAAACTGTATTGAGTGCATCTTGCAGTTGCGCAAAAATTCCCGAAGCACCGAGTAGCATCAACCCAATACTAATTAACGAGGCAATCCCTCTTATTTCTGGCTGACTCATATTGTCCAGTGCCAGAATAATCGGCTTAACTCCATCTTTACCCACTAAGGCGATTAACTGCTGAGTAATTTGTGCTTGAGCCGTGTCTTGTCCGAAAAATGCCCCAGCAATTGCGATCGCAATTACTAGTAATGGCGAAATGGAAAACACTGTGTAGTATGCCAAGGCTGCGGCTAAACGAGATGCATTATCTGCTTGCCATTCTTGGAATGTTTCTTTAAGTAGCTGCCAGATTTTTGGTAAGTTCATTGATCTAAATTGATCTAAATGGTTAAAGCTATGATGTAACCGACGCCAATTTTAGAGTATGAATCAGTTATACACCGCCTTTACTTTATTTTTCAGTTTGTTAGTTGAGGCTATGCCTTTTCTTTTACTAGGAGTGTTGCTTTCTAGCTCTTTGTTATTTTCGATTAGGGAAGGACAATTAATTGCTAAATTACCCAAAAATCCGTTTTTAGGGGCAATTGCTGGTAGCTGTATTGGTTTTTTGTTTCCAGTCTGTGAATGCGGCAATGTTCCTGTAGCTAGAAGGCTACTACTGAAAGGTGTTTCTCCTGCGATCGCAATTTCTTTTCTGCTGGCTGCACCAACGATTAATCCGATCGTAATTTGGTCTACTTGGGTAGCTTTTGGAGATCGCCCTCAACTGGTTATATTTCGGGTAATTTTTTCAATTGCGATCGCAACTATTGTAGGCTGTATTTTTGGTACTCAATCAGATGCTCGAACTTTATTACAAACTTCTTTAGCTAAACAATTAAGTCCAGTTACTTTCAATCAGTCACAAGCAGAAAAATTAGTACCAAACTTGCTACAATCTGGTACTTTTATTCTTAATAACGGACAATCTTTACCGATGAATAGTTCAATTTCAGCCGCTTTATCGTCAACTGCTAAGTCACCTTGGTTATTTAAGTGGAAGCCTTTTTTTGATAATGTGGTGCAGGAGTTTCGGGAATTAGGAACAATGTTAATTATTGGTAGTGCGATCGCAGCAACGATTCAAATTTTTGTTCCCCGTGAATTGATTTTTAATCTCGGTCAGGATACAGTAACTTCCATTCTAGCAATGATGCTCTTAGCAGTAATCGTATCTATTTGTTCTACCGTTGATTCTTTTTTTGCTCTTTCTTTTGCCTCTACTTTTACTAGCAGTTCTTTGCTGGCTTTTTTAGTCTTTGGACCAACAATTGACCTCAAAAGTATCGGGTTAATGGCATCAATTTTTAAACCAAAAATAATTATTTATATTTTTACAATTGTTGCTCAACTAACTTTTATTTTTACTTTCACCTATAGTTATTTCTTTTAATAGCTATTAGCTTATATTGCTAGTTGCTAGTTGCTAGTCGCTAAAAACTATTTTTTCGCTTTTCACAAATAAATATGCTTACCTATTTATATCCTTGGTTAGACGCGATCGCACTTTTGGCTTGGGGTAGTTTATTACTCAAATATGCTCTCACGGGACAGTTGAAATTACTGATTCACCCGAACTATTTTGGACTAGTATTAGCCAGCAGTATCCTACTACTAATATTAGGCATAATTGCCGCAATACTTATTCTGATTAACCGCAGAAAAAAGACTAAAATCAATCAACATATCATCTTATTTCCTCCAGGCTTTAGTAGTAGCTTATTACTCATAGTAGCGATCGCAGGTTTGATTATTCCGCCTAAAGTTTTAACCAGTCAAACCGCCATGCAAAGAGGAAGCAGCGACATTCCTTTAACTAATTCGCAACCCCAGGCGTTTCGCACTGCTACCAAACCCGAATCGCGATCGCTAATTGATTGGATACGTACTATTAATGCCTATCCTGAACCCGATGCCTATCAAGGACAACCAGCTAAAATCAGTGGCTTTGTACTGTACAAAAACGAACTTCCCGATAATTACCTGGTGCTATCTCGGTTTGTGATTACCTGTTGTGCCATAGATGCTTATCCTATAGGTATTCCAGTCAAACTGGAGACTAGCCGCAATAATTATCCCCTCGATACCTGGTTAGAAATTAAAGGAAAAATGATGACAGAAACTTTCTCCGAAACTACAGAAAAAAACCGCTCCTTAGTATTAGCCGCTGAATCGATCACAGAAATTCCCACACCTTCCGATCCTTACAATTACAAGTAGGGGCGATTCGCGAATCGCCCCTACAACTCTATTTTAACCCATAAAGAATACACTCAAGGAGATTGGAAATCTTGAATAATCTTGCACCAGAAATTGCCAAAAAATGGGCGGAGATCGCCCCTATTTTAACCATTCGCAACCCAGAAGAATATGAGCAAGCAGTAGAACGACTAAATGTTCTAATTGATGAAGTAGGGACAAATGAAGAACACCCACTTTATACCTTGCTAGACACCTTGGGAATTTTGCTCCAAGCTTATGAAGAACAACACTATAAAATTCCTGATTGTAATAGTGTAGATATGCTTTGCTATTTTATGGAGGAGAATTCATTATCTCAATCTGACTTACCAGAAATAGGATCGCAAGGTGTTGTTTCTGAAATTATTCATGGGAAACGTGAGCTTAATATTAGACAAATTCGTGCTTTAGCCAAACGATTTAATGTTTCTTCTTCAGTATTTCTCTAAACGACTATGTAGTAAAAACTTGGTAGTGTCGCAAATAATAAGATAGTTAAATTAAATGCGTAACAGTTTACAGCCAATCGATAAAATTGCGATCGCTTTAATTATCTTGCTAACTTTAGTAATAGGATTGTTAGTTAGCTTAGGAAATGCCTGCGGTACTAATTGTTTATTTAATACTGGGGCGCGGGTTAGTAATTTTAGCTGGGAAAATAAAACTATCGGCGGAGAAGATCAAGCGTTTTTACTCACCTTTAATCGTCCGATGGATAGGACTACGGTAGAAAAGAATTTAGTTGTTAAACCTCCACTCCCTGGCAAGATTAGCTGGTCTGGTTTAAGGCTAGCTTATACCTTACAAAACCCTGCACCCTATGGAGAAACCTATCAGGTATCGTTAACACAAGCTAGAGATAAATTTGCCGCAGGGAACAAACAAGGGCAAATCATGCAACCCTTTGTCGGTCAATTTCACACTCGCGATCGCGCTTTGGCTTATATTGGTAGTAAAGGAGAAGAAAATGGCAGGCTGGTTTTATTTAATTGGACACAGCAGCGAAAAACTATTTTAACTCCTAATAATTTGATCGTATTTGATTTTGAATCATACCCCAAAGGAGATCGTCTTTTATTCTCCGCTGCGAATAAAGATAGCGGTGTCGATGGCATCCGTACTTTGCAACTTTATACTGTCACCACTGGAGTAAATCAGGCTCAAACTAGTAATTTTCAGCCCCAGCTTAAATTAGTTTTAGATAACCAAAAATATCAGAACAACAAATTTGACCTATCCCAAGATGGTCAAACCATAGTTGTGCAGCGAATTAGCCCTGATAATACTTCAGAATTTGGCTTGTGGGCAATCTCTGAAAACCAGCCGCCAGAACCTTTAAATAACTCTCCTGGAGGAGATTTTTTAATCACACCAGATGGCCAAGCCGTAGCAGTTGCCCAAGGTGAAGGGATTGCCCTGTTACCGTTACAGCCCAATGCTAAACCTATAGACTTTTTACCAAAATTTGGTCAAGTACTAAGTTTTTCTGCCGATGGTTCGGGAGCAGCAATGATTAATTATAATACCGATAATCCTAAACTTCGCTACACGCGATCGCTTTTTTACGTTAATAACCAGGGTATACAGAAAGAACTACTAAATATCAAAGGGTCAATTATTGATTGTCAGTTTAATCCTACCGCAACCAGTTTATATTGTTTGCTAACTGAACCAGAAATAATCGGCGACGAATATTTAGAAAAGCCCTATATTGCCGAAATCGATCTAAAGACATCAAAAACCACTAATTTGTTATCGTTGTCAAAATATCAAGATAGTAAAATTAGTATTGCCCCCGATGGATTAGGGATTTTATTTAATCAAATATCTAGCAACGATTCTGAAACCGCAAGTAGTCTTTGGCTGCTAATTCCCTCCTCTAGTAAATCCTCAAATTCTGGTGTTTATGATGCTGAAGCCTTACCTTTTATCGGCTTTCATCCTCAGTGGCTACCTTAAAAGCTGTTAGCCATTAGCCATTAGCTATTAGCTTTAATGAGGGCGAATTTCCTTGATTAGCAGCAACTAGCTTTTTTGTGCTCGGCGCTAGTTGCGTAACTCACGGCGAGGATATTACCTTAAACAGTTAATTCTGATTCAAGATCAACAACGCCAGATACTGAAACTGGTTCGAGAACTTCACTATATTGTCTGCTAATAATTTTGGGAGTAAAGTTGTTTTCCATGTATTTGCGACCAGCTTTCCCCATTTTAATTGCTAGATCGGGGTTCGACGCTAAAGTCAAAATAAACTCTGCTAAATTCTCACTACAATCATTATCAAAATAAGCACCACATTGGGCATCTGAAATTAAAGAGCGTAGATAAGAATGGGGTTCACAAACAGCTGCGATCGCTCGTCCCGCAGCCATGATACCATATAATTTACTAGGAACAACTACCCCTTCTAAACCAGGCGCGATCGTTACTAAAGCTAAATCGCAAGCAGTTAAGGAATAAGGTAGATTTTCTCGGTCTTGATAGGGTAAGAAAATACAATTATTTAAATTAAGTTCTTCTGTTGTTTCCCGACAAAGTTCGTGTTTAGTACCTGCACCAATAAACACAAATTGTACAGGTTGATCTTTTAGTAATTTGATTGCTCCTAAGATTGTATCTAAATCATGGCAGCGACCTAAATTACCCGAATATAAAACTGTGAATTTTTTATCTATCCCATGTTGGCGGGCGAACCAATTTTGTTGCTTATTCAGTGGTTTAATCCAATCAGCATCAGCCCAGTTATGAATAACAGAAATTTTAGGTGATATTTCTGGATGCTTGGCAATAATTCGAGCTTTCATAGTTTCGCTAAGAACTACTACTTTTTTGCTGCGTCGCCAAACTAAAGAGTTAATTTTATTCCAGAGTTTTACAATAAAATGGCTTTCTGAAATAATGTTTAGTTCAACAGCGGCATCGGGGTATAAATCATAAACCAAGCAAACATAATCAACACCAAGTAATAAATTAGCTACATAACCAACAACTGATAAAAATGGTGGGGCAGTAGTTAACAGAACGATATCATTTTTACGAGCAACTTTGAGTAAATGCAAGCCAGCACGTAGAGAAAAAAGAATTCCATTTACTGCTTTACCACGAATTCTTTGCGACCATAACTGAGAAGTCCTTGATCGCTGAATATTAACCTGAGCTTGACGTTCTAAGGCTGGTGCTTTTTGTTGTGTAAAAGCATATCCTGGTTGTCCTGTAAAAACATTAACTTGGATATTTTCTTTGCCTAACTGAGTTGCTAATTCTTGAATTAGTTGACCCGTAGCCGCATAGTCTGGTGGATAAAATTGAGTAATTATTAGGAGGCGAAAATTTTCTTCTGTACAGTCTTTTTCTCTTGTTTCCGCTTGAAGAGCTTGTGAAAACTTCTTCTTCGCTTTATTAGACCAGAGGCTAGATACTTTAAACACTGCTCTTTACACCTAAATATTTTTTAATGTTGAGGAAAACTACTTTATTTAGTATTCCCAAAAACCAGTAATTTTTTCTCAGTAAGACTACTGAGTTTTCCTGAATTTACGTAGAGATAATAGTAATCTTTATTAGTCCCAAACACTTATTCATTTAATAACCATTAAGACAGAGCAGTTTTTAACGGTGATCCTTAAGTAGGTTTGTAAAATAACTGTTAATTAAACAGTTATTTGATGAAGATTTAGTTAATTTGTTGCTCGTAAAATGCCCTAAGTAAAAATACATATTAGTGTGAATGTATAAATACATATTTCAAACATTCGTAGTAAATAATGAGCAAACAGGGGAACAATTATCCACACCATGTAACACGCCTAGTGTAAATTAACAATTGCTTCCAAGCTGGCTTTTCACTTTTACGCGCGTGAGTATTTGTCGCCTTGGAATTAAAACTTGCGCTATGCGTAGCAGCTAATAGAGAGGCAGTGCGGTCTTGTAAGCCCGTAAGGTCTTGGTGCGCCAGTTCCCTGCGACGGCGTTGTACCCTTGTGGGAGAAACCCGGATCGAAAGGACTGGCTTCGGTTTCCGCCCTTTGAGCAAGTGGCGTTGGCTTGCCCTCAGCTTCTGGGGGTTTCCAGCACATGGAGCGCAACTGCCGAACCCGAAGGGCTAATAGCTTTCAGCTATTAGCTACGAGCTAATAAATTTGAACGAAGCTAATTCACACAAAGCGTAATATAGACAGTAATAGACTATCCCCATTTCTACTTATAAAAATGCGGGAAGATGGGGCAGTGCTAGCTACTTCGCCCAAGATCAAGTTTTCGTTTTCAAACTAACTATTTCTTTCCCTGTATACCTAAGTCTTTAGTGCCTGGCTTCGGATAGTTGCAAGTATAACCACCACCAACACCGACGATAAAATCATCAAAGTCAGTATCTTCGTTATAGGTTTTAACTAATGCAGAGCCAGTATCATCTAGGTTGACTAGCAAACCCCCCTCAACTAAGGCTTCAAATTTATTGGCATCAAAAGCAGGATTGTTTCTACGTTGAGCTACTGCTTCAGTAGATAGACCTTCCTCATTAAACAAAGCCTGTCGATTACCCTGGGAATTGAAGAAATCTGTAGTATAAACTGTACCTGTATGTTTGCCGTTGAACTGCGATTCTAAATACAAAGCATAGCTTTTGTTAGCTTTAAATAAGAATTCAGTTGTCGGTTTAAGAACTGTAATTCCAGGACTTCCGAGAAAATCATTATTACGACTTGCTTGTAAGTCAGTTTCATAAGTAGAAGGACGATAAATACTGGCGTAAGTATCAGAAGGTTTGGCTTCCATGAACAATGGAGTCTTGACACAAGAATCAAACATGATCACTCCAGAAACATCAGTCTTACAGGAATCTAAATCAATCACTCCAAAAGTGGACTGATAAGCCCCATGAGACTCGATAAATTCAAATTCAACAATGGTGTCTTCGCCGAATTTAACACCGCGATTACCCACAATATCTTCTGCTGCTGCTGATAAGCTTAAGGCGTTCAGCAATCCTAATGTTCCTATAGAAACACCTAGACAAGCCAATTTAGATTTGCTCATTTTTTCAAGTCTTGGGAAGAATTTTTGTACTGGTTGCGTTGGCTTCATTTCTTTCCTCCTCATTACCACATACCTTTTTCAGGCTGAATTTGATTGACTTGTTCGATAAACTTTTGGGATTGCTCTAATTTGCTTTCTACTGTTTTGCGAGCTTGGAAAGCTGGATTGATACAATCTTTAGTTGCCCTTCTGGCGATACGCCTGGGGCCTGAAGCTACTTTGGCGGCATTTTCAGCCGCAGCCAACTGATTCAAAGATTGATCAAGGTCACCTCCAAGCAGTTCAGCTACATCATTGAGGGTAACTGCTCTACTATTACCAGAACTTTCCCCAATTTCAATCGGGTTCTTCAGCCCTTCTCCTGTAATACTACCGTCACCTGGATTGTAATTAAGTCTGCCGATGCTACCACCACCACCAGAACTACCACCTACACCTACTGAGGGTGCGCTATAAGTTTGATGCCCAGTAACATCAGATACATTCTGTTGGCTTAAAGCGGGAACAGAAGTTGCTACTGCTGCTATTGCAGCGAGTGCGCCAGTTAACAGCCATTTTTTATATTGCATGATCAATACTCCTTTTGATTTGATTACAACTAAAAGCCCGTGCCAATTCCCGCGACAAATCGCGCTCCATCCCCAGCACCAGTAATATCGCGCACGCCCAAATTAACGGTCAGTGGAACAGTTCTAAAAGGAGAAACTGATAAACCCATAGCTAAATCTTGTCCTGTCCATTCAGTTAGAAAGCTGACTGGCTGGGCAACTCGAAAAGCTAAACCAGCAAAAACATTAAATCCATCGTCGCCATTTTCTAGAGCATCTTGGGTGCGAAATTGTCCGTTACCAACACCAACAGTTCCAGCTACTCGACTAAAAGGGGAGTTAAGGTTTTCTCGCGTCTTGAAAATTTTGGTAGTTACCAAATAAAGAGAGTCATCAAGGTCGTTTTCATCGCCAATAGATAGAAAACTGTTCCAGCCAATTGCTGCACCCCAACCTTCTCCAATTTGGCGATGAAGTTTGGCATTAAAGCCACCAGTACCAAAATCTCGGTTATTCCCAAAACTAGCCAAAGTGTAGCTAAGTTCTGCACCCACAGCTTTTTTAGCATCGCCAAAACCTGCACCAAATCCCATAGTCGCATCGCCATCGCTCTCGTTACCAAAGCGAGTGTCAGTTTGATAGCTTAAACTACTATAAAATCCGCGATCCGCGCCAAAACCATAAGGATTAGCAATGGTTAAAGCAGGCGCACCTCGGCTAGGGGTAAAGTTACGACTACGAATATTTTGAAGTTGAGATTTGACTTTTTCAACTTCACTAGAATCAACAGGTTCAGTCCAAGAATTGTCAGTTTGAGCAACTATAGGGCTTGAACCAATAGACTTTGTAGTCCGTTCTTTTGTTAGAGATACTGATGGTTGTTGTGGTGATTCATCAACAGGATTTGCCAGGGCGTTTAGTCCCGAAACTGGCAATAATACTGCCGTACAGCAGACCAAAGTTAATATATGCATAAATTTACAGCAATAGTCGATGATTGCGATTCACAGTAAGATTAAATTGCATGATGTAAGTAAGCTTATTTATCAATATTTATTAATTTAGAAATCATTGATAAATCAACTGATACCAAACAATTTGAATTTGGTAATTTTACACTTTTGTAGTTATTTATTCGTAAGGTTAGATCATACTATTGCTGTTATACTCGACATTTTATTAAAGCTCAATAAGAATTCTATAATTTAGTTATTTATACGGATTTATTTAGTTGTTTATACGGATAAAAAATAAAAATTTCGTCTTGAACTACTTATATTTAACTAGAAACAAATGATACTTGATTAAATCAGTTGACAATTGATATTATCAGCCGCTGGTGACAGTTGGCCTGTATTCCGCGCCAAGTTTTTAGGACGCTTAATTAAGCTAAGGCTTTTTAATTGCTTGTTTTTACAGAAGACAATTGATAGTTTTCTAGGTTATTTTTAACAGTGAGAGTACTATAGCATGGCTATTTCATTCGTCAAAAATAATAAATGACAATCAAATACGATCACACCTTTAGAAAAATTTTAATAAACTTGCTGATAACATTATGACTTTTGATATTAAGTTTGACTATCGTTTCGATGAATTTAAGTTTTTCACTCCCGAACGAAAAAAAATATTAAATTTAGCAGCTAAAATATGGAGTTCTCACATCCGAGATGAGTTCGATCCGATTGCTGCGGGGGAAACTTTAAAATTTTCAATTGACTCTATAGACAGAGAAGTAACTCTCGATAAACAGATTGATGATGTTCTTATTTTTGTTTCATCTGTTAATTTAAGTTCTAACGAGTTAACTCTCGGTGAAGGTTCTTACTATGCACAGTATATCTTAGGAAGCGATCGCGAAACTCGTATTCAAGGAGATAATTTTGAACCTTGGGTTGGAACTATTGAGTTTAATTCTTTAGCCGAAGATAGTTTTTATTTTGATAAAACTCCAACAACAGATGATGATATTCCTTTCGATCAACAAGACTTTCTTAGTTTAGCTCTTCATGAAATTGGTCACGTATTAGGATTTGGAACTGCTCCTATTTTTCGCGAACAAATTAAAAATAATAAATTTATAGGCACTCAAAGTATAGATTTTAATGGAGGCAAATCGGTTCCTCTTGATGAAAGTGGCACTCATATTAAAAATGGCTATAGTCTCGATCCTAATTCAGATACACTACTTGATCCATTCTTAACTTTTGGAGAAAGAAATCTCCCTACTAATTTAGACTTAGCCCTGCTTACTGATATTGGTTATGATGTTTTTGCTTACGACAAGGCTGAAGTTCATCGTTTCTATCAATATAATAAGGGATTTCATTTTTACACTGCCGATGATAACGAAAGGCAAAATGTATTAGATCGGAGTAAAAGTGGAGAATTACAGTATAACTATGAAAATCAAGCCTATAGTGTTTTAACAAGCGATCGCGATTCTTTGACGGGGCAAATAATTGAAGCTGCCCAGCCTATTTATCGTTTCTTTAATCGACAGACAGGCGCTCATCTTTATACAATGGATGAGAGAGAAAAAAACAATATTATTGATAATCTAAAAAATTATAATGACGAGGGTGTAGCTTATTATGCTTTTGAATCACAACCAGAAAATATCGATACAGTTCCTCTATATCGGATGCTCAATACTCAATCAGGAGCGCACCTATTTACAACTAGTCGGAATGAGTTTGATACTATACAAGAAACTTTGCCAAACTTTCAGGCTGAAGGAAATGAAGGAATTGCTTTCTATGTATTTGAATAAATACAGGCTTTAACTTTTAAACAGACATCTTTCTTGTCCAATCGGTACTTTTCCAGAAAATAAGAAAAAACCATCCAGAGATAAATGCTCCAATAATCCATTTGAAAGAGTTTTTAAATAGACTCCGTTTTTGTTGTTGATAGGCTGTAGTAGCTTGATTTAAACTACTGCTTTGCTCTTGTTCTAGTTTAGTAAGTAATTTTACTTTCATAGTCTCACTAGAATCTTTTGGTGAAACTAAAGGAGATTTAGAAAAAATATTAGTTACCTGATTGTCCGAAAGACTACTTAATTGTTGCTTCATTTCAGCGACTTGCGTTTTTTGTTGATCTGCTTGCTGTGTAACTTGAGCAAAGTTTATTTGATTGATTCTGAATGTATTAGAAATAAGTAAAGGAATTGAGATAAAATAAACGATTGCCAAGAGTAATATTAGCCAAGATACTATAGACATTAGTTTTAGTTCTTTGACTCTAATTTTGTGTGGCGGTAACCGATAAAATACCAAGAGAAATCCCAGAATTGGAGCCCACACTGATTCAACTAACTGACCGATAGTATTTAGTTCCCAGTTAGGATTCAAAAAATGAAGTGGTATTAGTAACGCAGCATAATCTAAAAAGGTCAATGTAAGTAAAAGATAACCAGCGATGGGAATCAAATTGCCAATTTTTTGGCTGATTTCTGGGGCAAGTTCAATTGCTCTGTAATTATCATTTGAACTTGGCAAGGTCTTGGTTTTTTTACCTAGTTTGCTAACCTGTTTAAGAACGGGGTTGTTTCTAATACTTCTGCGTAATGACATATTTTTTACCTAACACTAGGCAATTTATACTCATTAATCTGTTTATGTGCCATCAGTATTTTTTCGTATTGACGTACTCCAGCTAATTAGTATTTTGCCCTTTTATAATCATTTTCTAAAATACTTGTTTCTACGCAATTTTAAAAAGCTTTTGATCTATAGCTTTGAAGCCAGTAATCTAAGTTTAGTCTTAACATAAATTAAAATTAGTCATTGCTCAAAATTTGACTAATACATTTTAACTCCTTGACAAAATAGCAATTTTGTACAGCGAACTTGTATAGCAGTATGACGAATGCTTCTAATCTCTGTAAGAAGTAGTATCGGTTATTTGAACATCGCAATTATTGGCTCAAAAATTTAATAAGTAGGGTGGGCATAGTCATCAACTACTTGTGACTTCCTGCCGACGCTGATGCTACGCATACAGCGCGGGCTTCCCAATCTCGCGACTGAGAGTTTCCTGCCCCACGCCACTTATCTAGAACACGTTGGTACAAACTTATGACTACTCCCACCGTTGGTTCCCCGACAGTACGACTTGACAGGCAATTTCGCTAACCCCGTAGACCACGGGTACTACGTATCGAGTTTGTTTTATTCGATTTTACTACGTTTCCCAGAGTTTGGAGGTTCCACCGCTTGACTACCTTTTACTCTCAATCTGGTTGGGCGAATCCCAATCACTGGCTCAATTCAGGCTTATGCCTTGCGACCATAAATATTATACAACGCTTGAAACCCTTTCTATACAAAGATTATGTATCAAAACTGTAAACTTGTGACCGATAAACCCTTTCGAGTGCTTTCATCCTGACGCTAACCCTACGGGTATAGCGCGGGACTTCCCGCACGGATCGTTAAAATTGATCTAATTAATCGGTAATGCCCACCAAGCTTCAACAAAATGCCCCAATATCGACGCTCTTATCTTCCAGGTGGAACTTTTTTTCTAACTTTAGTTACTTATTGTCGTCGTCCTTTATTTAAACAACCAGACAATATCGCTCTTCTCCGTGCTGCCATAGCTAAAGTTAAACAAGAAAAGCCTTTTACTATTATTGGTGCGGTAATTTTACCCGATCATCTTCATTTTCTCTGGAGTTTACCAGCAGATGATTGTAATTATTCAGTACGAGTATCAAGATTAAAGGTTTTGTTTACTCGTGCTTTGAAACAGAAAGAACCATCGACATTAAATATTTCTGCATCACGACAAAAGCATCGAGAAAGTGATGTGTGGCAACGTCGTTTTTGGGAACATACGATTAGAGATGAAGCAGATTGGCAACAGCATTTGGATTATATCCATTACAATCCTGTTAAGCATGGATTAGTATCTTGTCCACATCTATGGGCGTATTCGAGTTTTACACGGTGGGTAGAGAGAGGAAGTTATCCAGCAGATTGGGGTTGTGTTTGTGGCGGTAAAGTGATTCAAATTCCTGATTTTAAAGATATTGCAGATAGAGTTGGTGAGTAATTGTTTTGGTGGGCAGTATTAATAATCTAAAATATTTGTACTTGATCGAAACCATTCTGCCCACCCTACGAAAGCTCATTAATTTGTTTACTTTACCAAAATGTCCCAATTACGATTGGTAAATAATTGTTTTGGTGGGCAGTATTAATAATCTAAAATATTTGTACTTGATCGAAACCATTCTGCCCACCCTACGAAAGCTCATTAATTTGCTTGCGTGCCATCAGTATTTTTTCGTATTAAATACAAAAAAATCAGCAAGATGACTATATTAAGTATCTTGCCTACAAATTTTTACTTGATTCTATTTAATCAAAGTTTCTGTACTGTTTAAGCTAAATCAAGATTAGAAGTATTGGCTTTTCGACGTTTGATGAAAGTAGATACGCCCCAGAAACCGCCAACAGCTAGCAACCCTTGGGCAGGAGAAAATTCAAAGGGAACTGCTACTACTTCTATATCATTGATACCAAAAGCTGAATTAGTTGGCTCACTATTTTCGTTTAACGCAACTCTAATGAAGTAGCTGTCGTTAGCATTTAATGTATTAGTGTTAACACTGACAAATTCGCTTCCTGCACCATAACCGAAACCAGTGTTAGCTGTACTGCGTGAGAAAATCGGTGCTGCTATCGAGCTTGTAGTAGGAGTTAAGAATTTGCGAAGCGTAATACTAAAGTTGTCTTGATCACCAGCTGAACCTGTGGAATTTCCATCAAATGCCCAATTGAAGGCTACGTTGATACTACCTTGGTTAATATTGTATTGATTGATAGAAAAAACATTCGATTCACTACGAAAATTAGCATCGTCAACACTGTTCCCAATATTAGCATTTGCCTGATTTGCGCCTAAAATTAAGAAATCGCTAGTAAAGCCTATATCAAACTCATTCTGATTTATTGGCGAAGAAGCATTAGAAACACTTACTCCAGTTCCAGTAGAGAAATCAGCAGGAGATAGATCAGCAATAACAGCTTGAGAAGGCTTGGCAATTAGTAATAAAGATGATGCGGTAATTGCAAATAGACCGATTTGTTTAAGGTTTCTTGGTGTTGTTGTCATGTTAGTTAATGTAGATATAAATTTTACTGGTGCTTGAGAATATTTCAAACACAGACTCTAATAACGATTAACCAGGTGTTGACGACACTTCGTCTAATCATCTGATTGAGAACCGCTATATAGTCATTACTAATTTATCAAGAGTTTATGAATTTGGTTTCAGTGAGCATACTGGAATTTAAGTTATTTTCAAGTAAGTAATTGGAAAATAACTAGACATAATTACTTATTTGTTATTAAGATTGATCAGAATTTGAGCAGTTTAAATAATATGGCTTAGTTCAATATAAAGTGTAGAGTTTATATTTTTTTCTCAGTAATAATAACTATGAAAATGTCGCATTTAAGCGATCGCGCTTGGTTGTTCTCAAGTTTAATTAGTTTGAGTATTTTATATCTCAATCTAATCTGGAAAACTACAGGAGATATGGACATCCTAACCACAGATTGTTTGTTTTGGGGGGCAATTATCTGGTTGCTATGGCAGAGACGAAATAAACTAAGTTACGATAATGACCCAATTTCTAGTTTTCTGGGATTACTATTAATTGGCTTAATTTTAGCTAAAACGATTTCTCTATTTTGGTTTGAATCAACTCTACTTCCTTTATTGCCATTTTTTACGACAGCAAGCCTAGCTCTGATTGCATCGGGTTTTAAAAATTTGCGTCAATATGGTCAAGAATTGTTTTTTGCTTGGTTTCTATTTTTTCCCACTGGAGTTATCGGGCGTTTTATTGATAGTTTGATTCACATTACGGTTTTAAACGCCAAATTGGCAACTTATTTTCTATATTATTTTGGATTTAATGTTGCTAGTCAGGGAAATGAAGTCTTGCTATCTTTACCAGAGCGGGGAGAATTTAAAGCAGTAGTAGACTATCCTTGCGCTGGATTACCGATGATCCTTTTAATGTTAAAAATGGCTTTGTTGTTGGTAACTTTTGTTTCTCTTGACAAGAAGCACCGTGTTTTAGTGCCGATAGTATCGATCGCAATTGGGTTTATGTTAGGCGTGATTCGAGTTTGTATTCTAACTTTGCTCATACCAGAACCAGCTAAGTTTGATTACTGGCATGGTTCATCGGGTTCGCAGATATTTTCTACTCTGGGGATTGTGATCTTTTCTGGCTTTTGTTATTGGATCATGCAACGGCAAGAATTAAATAATCACTCTTCGCTATCAACAAACTCACAATAAATGCAGACATGATTTATCAACATCAGTGGCGGAGTGGCTTTCTAGCTATTACCAGCATCGGCATTAGTCTGGCGACTCTGTATACATTCATCGCGCCCACAGCAGGTAATCGTCCCGTATCTTCTTTTGAATTTCCTGATCGCATTCCTCTTAATTCTTGGCAACAAGTAGATAGTAAATCTGCTATTAACTCTCTTTTTGATCCTCAAAAACCAGCCCAAGAATCCCAAGAGTTAGTACAGTCTGCCCACGATTATCGCTATTCTCAAAACGGTAGTGATTTGCAAGTAGAAATGCGTTACGTAGTTGGTACTAGGGGCGATGTCAATAGCTATTTACATGAATATACCGAAATTCCTCCGAAGGCGATTGAGTCCCAAAAAATTGAGCAGCTTGAAGGTGTCGGTCATTACGCTTTATTTACCAGTGGCAACCGCGCTTATCTTAGTAGCTGTATTAGTCCTCGTAGCCTCAGCAACGTCACTCAAAAGCAATTTTCTGACAATCGCTACAGTAATGACTTTCAGCCCCAGATTTTGCTAGATTGGCTGCAAGGAACAGCCAGTATTCGTGATCGTCGTTGTCTGTGGACGCACCTATCTACGCCTATCTCTAAATCTGACCCGCAAATAGCCTATAAAACCCTAGAGACAGCATGGATTGATTGGTATCAGTGGTGGCAACCTCGCTTCCCTACTCTGTAATTCTACCAAAGATGCAACTATACTAGACAAGTTCAAATTTAAGGGCAAAATTTAAGGGCAGTAATTAAACTATGAATATTACTCAAGATCGGCAAGTATTTTCTTCTGGTATTTTGCGACTAGTGGGCTATGGCTTACTGCTCATGGCTTTACTAGACATCTTATTTTTATTAATTCCACCACAGTTAATGAACCCCGTCTGGGAGTTTCAAACTATGGGAGCAATTATTGAAAGAATTCCTGTCACCTTATTGGGCATAGTATTAGTCTATTACGGTGAAAGAAGCGATCGAGCGCCCATAGAAAGATTTATTTTGAAATGGTTATCTTGGCTATCTTTAGCCGCAGCAATATTGTTGTTTCTGATGATTCCCCTCAGTATTACCGATAGCTTTCGTATTTATTATCAACAAAATGCGGGTGTAAATGCGCAAGTAGTTAGCCAAATAGATACTATTCAAGCTTTTAAAGACGAACTAAAAACAGCTAATTCTGTAGCTGAAATTGGAGTTATTTTACAAAAGCAAGCTAATCAAAAAGTTAACATTCCTAAATCAGTAAATACTCAGAAGCTTAAAACAGATATTTTCAAAAGTTTAGAAGACAATCAAGCTAATTTAAGAAATCAAGTACGATCTTTTCGTTCCGAGAAACGTTTAGACTTAATCAAAAATTGTCTTAAGTGGAATCTCGGAGCTTTAATAGCATCTATTTTGTTTTTTTTAATCTGGAAAAGTACTCTGTGGGCAAGATTGACTACAGATTTAGAGGATTAATAATAACTGCGAGCAAGTTGATTTAATTTAAGATGAAGTTGAAGATAAATTAGTGAAATTACTGAAGCAGTTTAACAGAAAAATATTTAGTATAAATGAGCAAGTAAAGAGAGATTTTTCTATCAGTATTTTCTACGTTTAACTTTAACTATAGTTCTATGAAATCCCCTATTTGGTGTGATCTTTATAGACCAAATTAAATATGAGCAACTCAATAATAAAATCAGAAACAATCGATCTAAGCTCCTTAAATTCTCAGGAAACAGGTTTTTCGCTAGGAGAATTAAAGCAAATTGTTTATCGTCGATGGAAGCCAGCTTTGGCCGTATCGATACTTGCTTTTACGGGATTATTTTTGAAGACAGCTTTAGAAACTCCAGAGTACCTTTCTGAAACTCAAATTCTGTTAGAAAACCAAAAAAACCAAGAAGCGGCAGAGGTTGCCCCATCTCAAACGGCAGCTAGCCAATTCTACACTATGCAAGATTTATCTACAGAAATCTTTGTCCTGCGCAGTAATTCTATGGTTGCAAAAGCCCTAGAAATTCTTAAAGACCGCTACCCAGACCTTTCTGCATCTCAAGTAGTTGAAAATCTATCAATTAATCAGGCAATAGTTAACAAAGTACCAACAGATATACTAGTTGTTTCTTACACTGATACTGATCCACAGAAAGCTAAAGACATTTTAGAGGCCTTGGGTTCTACCTACGTAAAGTATAGTTTAGAAAAGCAGCGATCGCAAGCAACTAATGCAATTGGGTTTATTAACGCCCAATTACCCGGCGCACAACAAGAGTTAGATCAAGCGGCAAAAGAGATTCGTCAGTTTAGACAGGTCAATCAGTTAGTAGACCCAGAATCATCGGCAGTAACAGCAGCAGGAGTTAAACAGGGACTAGAACAACAAATACAAGAAACAAAACTCGCGATCAATCTTAACCGAAAACAGAGTCAGGAGTTAAACCGCCAATTAGGGGACTTGGGTCAAGACTCAGAAACAATGGTAGCATCTTCTGTTCTCGGTCAAGATGGCGTTTATCAAAACTTAGCCTCTCAACTTAAAGACACGGAAACTGAATATAATCTGGGGAAAGTCGATTTCCGTGACAATTATCATGTCATGATCAATCTTCAAGAGAGACGGGCAGAACTTAAAAAATTACTCCAGGAAAGAGCCGAGCAAGTTCTAGGAAAATCAGTTTCTCCTCAAATATTAGACCGCATAGTATTGTCTGGCAATAATGCTACCTCAGCAATATCAACAGCAGATAGTTCGATTGCAGGTGCAGACAATACCAGTACCAATAGTTCAGATAGTTCGGCAACAGGAAATTCAGATTTTAAGACAAACAGCTCAAATAGCTCAAGTAGAGGGACTTCTACTACAGAATCGGGAACAGAAATATCTTCAGAAGGTTCAACTCTAGGAACTTTTGCCAATCGACAGTTAGAATTACAAACTGAAGCGGCTAGTTTGCAGAGTCAATTAGCAAGTCTTAATCAAACTAAAACTCAAGCTGAAACAAACTTTCAAAACATTCCTAGACTACAGCAAGCCTTTACCGAATTACAGCGTCAATTAGAACTTAAATCCGAGGCATACAATTACCTCCTAGAAAGACGGCAAGAGCTAGAAATCTCTGAGGCCGAAGAAACTGCGCCGTGGCGAGTCCTCAATGAACCTTCTTTGCCAAATACTCCTATCTCTCCGAATATGAAACAAGGCTTAGTACAAGCATTGATTGCTGGGGGCTTCTTAGGAGTTGCTACTGCCTTCCTCTTGCAGCAACTAGACCAGCGTGTCAAACAGGTAGAAGAAATCAAACAGATTACCAGATTACCGCTTTTGGGAGTTATCCCCAAAGTTGACGAGCCGACAATTGATGCCAACATTCACACTACTAAAAAGTCTTATTCTTACTACTCTTCTTTTACCGAAGGATTGCGCTCCTTGGCGATGAACTTGCGGTATCTAATGGCTGAAGATGGTCGTATCAAAACTTTGGCGATAACTTCTTCAACTTCAGCCGAGGGTAAATCGACCATTTCCCATAATCTTGGTATTGTCTTGGCAGAGTTCGACTTACGGGTACTCATCGTGGATGCTGATATGCGTAAGCCCAAGATTCATAAACTAGCTCAAATCCCCAACGAGACTGGATTAAGCGATGCCATTACTAAAGACGAGCCTTGGGCTGACTTTGTACAGACTACCACTGTGGAAAATTTAGACATAATTACCTCTGGTGCAACTTCCCCCAATCCTATTGCTTTATTAAACTCAGACAAAATGAAGCAACTGATTGAAGAATGGCAAGCAGCCTATGATTATGTAATTCTTGACACGCCTCCGATTGGTGTAATTGCTGATGCCAAAAGTCTAGCTAATCAAGTTGATTCAGTCTTGTTCGTTACTGGTATTCAAAGAACAAGTCGTAAAGCACTTAGTAATGCTATGGATATTTTACGCACCAGTCAGTGCAATATTGCTGGAGTGGTTGCCAATCTGGTTGATCCAGAATTTGACTACTATGCTTATTCTTACTACGACTCTTATTATAATGAGCCTGCTTCAAATAGTGACGGTGATAGTCATGAAGATGAATCTCAAGGCAAAATCCAAAATATTTTGCAACAGTTTCGTCGTCGCTAGTTAAAGGACACATTCGGTCGCAGTAAGAGCATGGAATCGGCTTTTTTTAAACTTTTTATTTGGTTGTTTTACTTACTATGATTCAGAGTCCACCAGAATTGATTATTGAAGCTGGTCGTAGCGAACGTCAATATTGGCAAGACTTATGGCGATACCGCGAGCTATTCTATTTCCTGGCTTGGCGAGATATTTTAGTCCGTTATAAACAGACTGTAATAGGTATGGCTTGGGCTTTGATTAGACCATTTTTAACGATGGTGGTTTTTACTGTAGTCTTTGGAAAATTAGCCAAGTTGCCTACTGAAGGAGATGCACCCTATCCAATTTTAGTTTTTGCAGCAATGCTTCCTTGGCAGTTTTTTGCTAACTCCCTAGCAGAATCTAGCAACAGCTTGATTTCTAATGCCAACTTGATTTCTAAAGTATATTTTCCACGTCTGATTGTTCCTAGCAGTGCGGTAGTGGTCAGTTTTGTAGACTTTTTAATTTCAGGGATAATTTTATTAGGCTTAATGGCTTGGTATGACTTTGTTCCCAGTTGGCGAATTTTAACGCTGCCTCTATTTATTGTCGTGGCTTTTGCAGCTTCTATGGGTGCAGGATTATGGCTAGCGTCTTTAAACGTCAAATATCGTGACTTTCGCTATATTGTGCCGTTTATCGTCCAGTTTGGTCTGTATATATCTCCTGTGGGCTTTAGTAGCAGTGTTGTCCCCGAAAAATGGCGATTAGTTTATTCCCTCAATCCGATGGTAGGAGTAATTGACGGTTTTCGCTGGGCAATTTTAGGTGGCGAATCCGCTCTTTATGTGCCAGGATTCTTACTGTCTTTAGGATTAGTAGCAGTGTTTTTGGTAACTGGTATTTGGTATTTTCGCAAAATGGAACGTTCTTTTGCCGATGTAATTTAGTTTAGTAAGGCTTATTTTTTAGGGGTTTGTTTAGTTGAGGCAAGTATGTCCGAGCCAGTTATTCGAGTTGAAAATTTAGGAAAAAAGTACGTTATCGGTCATCAAAAACAAGAGCAATATACTGCACTGCGAGATGTTATCACTAATGGGGCGAAATCCCTCGTTGAAAAAATTACTAATCCACGCTCAACAAACAATAATAACTCTGAAGATTTTTGGGCATTAAAGGATGTTTCTTTTGAAATTAATCAAGGAGACAGAGTAGGTATTATTGGGCGCAATGGTGCGGGTAAATCAACATTATTAAAAGTTCTGAGCCGCATTACTGAACCAACTAAAGGTCAAATTAAAATTAAAGGTAGAGTCGCCAGTTTGTTGGAAGTTGGAACTGGTTTTCATCCTGAATTAACTGGAAGAGAAAATATTTTTCTCAATGGCGCAATTTTGGGCATGAGTAAGGTTGAAATTAAGAAAAAATTTGATGAAATTGTGGCTTTTGCTGAGGTAGAAAAGTTTTTAGATACTCCCGTAAAAAGATATTCTTCTGGGATGTATGTACGGTTGGCTTTTGCTGTTGCTGCTCACTTAGAACCAGAGATTTTAATTGTGGATGAAGTTTTAGCAGTTGGTGATGCAGCATTTCAGAAAAAGTGCTTAGGAAAAATGGAAGATGTGGGCAAGGAAGGACGAACTGTTATTTTTGTTAGTCATAATATGGCAGCAATTAAATCTCTTTGTAGTCGAGCTATCTTTTTGAACAATGGCTGCCTGTTACAAGATGCCCAAGTTGAAACTGTGATTGGTAGTTATTTATCAGAAGACAATGCTTCAGAGGCTTTAGTTGTCTGGAATCAAGAAAATGCACCACGTTCACCAGAAATTCGATTAAAAAAAGCTTATATCCTAAACGATAAAGAAGAATACGCATCTTTGTTAGATTGCAGAAAAAGATTTTCTATTGTTATTGAATATGAGGTAATTGAAACAGTAGATAATTTGAGAATTGGCTTCTTTATGCAAAATATTGAAGGCATACCAATATGTGGTTCTAATGATCCAAATGGGTGGTTTCAATCAGCAAGAAATCCTGGTCAATATACAAGTAAATGTGTTTTCCCAGGTTATGTTCTCAATGCTGGCAGATATTCAATTTTTTGGGGCGCAGACAGACCTCCTTACACGAAACCTCTTATATCAACTCCATACTGTTTGAGTTTTACTATTGAGGATGTAGAAGGTCATGGTCCGCTGAACGAAAAACTCCCTGGAGTCATTAGACCGAAATTAGATTGGCGTGTACGACAATTAACTGGAGTGTAATCATGAATCAGCTTTATTCACTAGAAAATGCCTTAAAGTTCAACTGGTCTTCTATTAGTGGCAATCTTAACTCCGAAAGAATTTCACATCTAAAAAATCATCTTGTGGGAAATAAAATTTTGGATGCTGGCTGTGGCGGCGGCGGATATGTAGAATTTTTAGCTCAAAAAGGTTTAGAGGTTACGGGTATTGATAAGTACGACCAATTTCTACAGATAGCGCGAGATAAAGGTCGAATTGGTACATATATTCAAGGAGATATTACTAATCTGCCTTTCTCTGATAAAACATTTGATTGTACTTATTGTTTTGATGTTCTCGAACACATAGATGATCAATTAGCTATTCAAGAATTAGCCAGAGTAACTAAAAATCGTATAATTATTGCAGTGCCGAAAGAAGATGAATTAATGCACAGGTTTGGTTTAACATTTCTACACTATCAGGACAAGACTCATTTAAGAAACTACACTGAAGAATCGCTACAAAATCTAGTTACTAAAATTGACTACTCTAACCTTGTTATTTTCCCTGAACTTTCAGTACCTGCAAAATTTCTGGTTCGAGAAATGATCGAACACGATAGTTTTAATTATAGTGTTAAATTCATTGCCAAAAATATACTAAATCGCTTATCACTCAAAATACTTAATCAAGCTGTATATAGACAAATACATACTGGTTTGGTAGCAATTATTACTTTGTAAAGCACATAAAAAAATGAAAGTAATTTATGATATATCAGTCTTGGGAATGGGTTATTATCATCCTCGTACCAGAACTGGAGTTTTTAGAGTTGTAGAAAACCTAGCCAGTGGTCTTGTCAATTCTGATGAAATTGACCTAAATTTCTGTGCAAGTTTTTCATTAGAATCTGTGAATCAATCTATAGATTATTTACAGTCTAATCCAAAGTTTTCTGACTTATCATTCATTGCTCCAACTTGGCAAAAAAATGCACATAAAAAAATCACTAAGCTAATTGAAAATATTAACAAACAAAATCAAATCAGTATAACTTCAAAGGTATTAAGATTAATTTTGTATTCTACCATCAACAAAATTGATCGTAATACCAAAATAGTAAGCAATAAATTATTAGCTAATGTAGAGTTATTCCACTCACCATTTTATCCAATACCTGAGTATTGCCAACTATCAAAAAAAATAAAAAAAATTCTTACAGTTCATGACTTAATACCAATTCTGTACCCACAATTTTTTGAATTCCAAGAAGACCATCTGGTTAAAAAAGCATTACATAGCTTAAAACCAGATAACTGGGTTACCTGCGTATCTCATGCAACAAAAAATGCTCTTTGCAACTACCTACCCACAATCGACCCAGCTCAAGTTATAGTTACACACCTAGCAGCATCAAAACTTTTTTACCCATGCAATAATCATCAAGAAATTGAATTTATCAAGAACAAGTACCAGATTCCCAATGATGTAAATTACATTCTTAGTCTTAGCACTCTAGAACCTAGAAAAAATATAGACCATACCATCCGTTGCTTTGCGAAATTAGTTGAACAAGAAAATATTGAAGATCTATATCTTGTTCTTGTTGGTACTAAAGGTTGGGATTATGGCAAAATCTTCAACGAATTATCTAACTTATCCACATTAAAAGCCCGTATCATCGTCACTGGATACGTAGCTGACGAAGATTTAGCAGCACTGTATAGTAATGCTCTAGCTTTTGTCTATCCTTCTTTTTATGAAGGTTTTGGTCTGCCCCCCCTCGAAGCAATGCAGTGTGGTGTTCCAGTTATTACTTCCAATACATCATCTTTACCAGAAGTAGTAGGTGAAGCTGGAATAATGCTCAATCCAACTGATACTGATGCTCTATGTCAAAGTATGCTCCAGATTTACAGTCAACCTTCTTTGCAAAAAATTATGTCTTTAAAGTCTTTAGAACAAGCCAAACAGTTTAGCTGGCAAAAATGCACTCAGCAAACAATCGATGCTTATAAAACTGCTTTGAGCAGTTAGCTTAAAATTCACAGATTAATTCTTCCTTTAGTAAATAACTAACATTTATGCAGATTCTCTATGACGGATACATATACGAACAACAAACTGCTGGAGGCATTAATCGCTATTTTGCTAACTTGATTAGCCGATTACCAGAAACTGTGCTTCCTGCTATCACCACCTGCCAGCCTAGAAATTTAAATTATCCCAATCATCCCAATCTAAAAACCTTTTTCTATAAAAGATTTGGATTTAAACCAGGGCGTATTTGCTATTGGTTAGAACAGTATTATTTTCAGGCAGTTTCACATTTCAATCGTTTTAGTGTTTTTCATCCTACTTATTACTCTTTGCTTTCTCGCCAAGAACTCAATCAATCCAAATATCCCGTAGTTTTAACTGTTTACGATATGATTCACGAACTCTTTGCCCCACAAATCGATCCAGATGGCAAACAAGCGGAAATCAAAAAAAGAGCGATTTTATCAGCACAAGCGATTATATGTATCTCTGAAAGCACCAAACACGATTTATTAGAACGATATTCGTTGCCAGAAGAGATAATAACTGTTACCCATCTGGCTTCGGAGATAGATGCAAGTATGTCTTATGGAAGCGAACCAGTTCCTTCACAACCTTATTATTTATATGTAGGGGGGCGTGGCACCTATAAAAACTTTGACCGCCTGTTAGTTGCTTTTGCCAAAACCATCTCCAAACATCCCGAAATTAAGCTTTGTGTGGTAGGTTCGACTTTCAATTGCGAAGAACATCAACGAATTTCCGAACTAAAGTTAGAACAAAGTATAGAACATTATGGTTACGTAAGCGATCGCCATCTAGCTAAACTATATCGTTACAGTATGGCATTTGTCTATCCTTCTCTCTATGAAGGCTTTGGTATTCCGCCACTGGAAGCGATGTCTTGTGGTACTCCAGTTATCGCTTCCAATATTTCTAGTATTCCTGAAGTTGTGGGTGATGCAGGAATATTATTCAATCCTGAATCTAGTGATGATCTAGCAGATATCTTACTGTCTGTTTTAGATAATCCCCTAGAACGCGATCTCCTTATTGATAGAGGCTATAACAGGTCTAAATTGTTTTGCTGGAACCAAACAGTTGCTCAGACAATGGGTGTTTATCGTTCTGTTATTTAGATTTAATTTGTTCGATCTTATTTTTACCCAATATTAAAGTCCAATTATTGTTAGGACATAGTTGCAATGAACCCAAACACACCCGTCTTTAAAGTAAAAGAGTACGCTGAGACAAATTTCGACCCAATTTTTTTACCTAAACAGGTGCCAAATCCTTTAGAGTGGCCTCGGATTAGCATCGTAACTCCTAGTTACAATCAAGGACAGTTTATTGAAGAAACCATTCGCTCTGTATTGCTACAAGGTTATCCCAATTTGGAATATATCATCATTGATGGTGGCAGTACCGATAACTCTGTTGAGATTATCAAGAAGTACGAGAAATATTTAACCTATTGGGTCAGCGAGCCAGATCAAGGTCAGAGTCACGCTATCAATAAAGGCTTCCAGCGTTGTACTGGAGAAATTATGGCTTGGTTAAATAGTGACGATTTTTATTTACCACACGCTTTAGAAGACATAGCAAAAATATTTATTAGCCGAGACGATATTGACTTGGTTACTGGTGCTTGGCTGTCTTACGATAACGAAACTGAAAATTTGGTGATGACTAGAGCTTGTGGTACTGGTATTTCTCCTAATATCTCGGTGATGCTTTCTAAGGACGCTCATCTGGGTCAACACTCTACTTTTTGGCGTAGTAAGGTTTGGCAAACAGTTGGAACTTTAAGAGAAGACTTGCATTATGCAATGGATCATGAATTTTTTTTGCGATGTTGCGATCTCCATTTGAAATTCAAACTAACATCCAAACCGTTAGCTGCTTTTAGAAGATACTTAGAGCAAAAAACAGGTAATTGGGATAAATATGCCACTGAAAGCCAAAAGATCATCTCAGAATATAAAGCAAAACATTCAGAGTGGAATATTTTTTGGGGCAAAATAAAAATCTATTTTGCTAAGTTACTTTGGTCTTTGTCGTCTCATCGCAATATTCATCCTCGTCTTGGTTTAAAACCTAAATTCGACGAACAATTAGTTCGTAGTTGGCTAGAAGCTCTAAATTCTAAAAATTAGAGTAAATTACAATAGTTATTTGATAATTATTTTTGAGGAAATATAATGCATTTTCAAAAGATAGATTGGATACTTATTACAGTTTGTGTAATTGTTTTGCTTTTGTTAGCATTAATCACTCAGTTCACTCCTGGAAATTTGATAACGTTATTTTTTATTATTTACTCGGTAATTTTGCTTGTTGTTTGTCAAATAGAAATGTATCGTCGTACTCAAATTCATCTCTTAAGTATTAGTTACGATCAAAAGTCGAATTATTATCAAACTGAGTGTTTATTCTCCGTATTTTCGTCTTTGAAGAATCAAGTTCCTTTACCGATGATGAGAGGTTGGTCAATTTCACCTGATTTTGCCAAGCTAGTTATTGCCTCTATTTATGAGTACAAACCAAAAACTATCGTCGAGCTTGGTAGTGGAGTTTCTACGATTATATCTAGCTACTGCCTTCAATCAATTGATAATGGGTCTGTAATTTCAATCGATCACGATCATAAATATGCCAAGGATACTGAAAATAATTTAGCTATTCACGGGTTATCAAATATTGCGAAAGTAATTTATGCTCCTCTCAAAACAATAACTTTAGACAATCAAACTTCTGATTGGTATGATCTTGAAAAACTAGATAATATTCAATCTATTGATTTATTAATTATTGATGGTCCTCCAGTAAACAATAATAGTTTAGCTAGATATCCAGCTCTACCTATTTTATATAAAGCTTTGAACGATAATGCCATTATTTTAATTGATGACGCTAATCGAATAGGAGAAAAGAAAATATTGGATTTATGGCTACAAGAATTTGACGATTTAGAAGTCAAATTGATAGATGCTGAAAAAGGCGCAATTATCTTACAGAAAATCAGTACTGAGAAACATATCTATTCTGATAAATCAAAGGTTGCTATAGCTTCTATTTAAAGTTTTCTTTGTTAGATTGCTGATAAATAAATTCGCTTTATTTGTCAGTAAAAGTTAGATAGAATTACTATTCTTAGATGATTGGATTAGATATTAAATAACTTTATAATGTTTATCTATCATAAGCTAAAAATTTATGAACTATAACATCGGTATTTATGCAGAAAAAGTGGAATGTATAACTTATACCATCGCATATTCAATTTCTTTGGGTGACTACAATATTTTTGTGATCACAGGAGAAAACAATCCTAAAAATCAACAACATCAAATATATCTAAAAAAAATTTCGGAGCTTCAAAATACTAGAGTGATAAACAATTGCGATCGCGCTATTAATTTAGATTTAATGTATATAGATTTTACTCAATCAATATCCAGAAAAAATGTTATAAAATGGAGTGTAAATTCCAAGGAAGTGGCAGCAATATATAACTTTAAGTATGACAGCTATCGTCAAAATTACATAGCCCAAACTAAAGCAATAGTTAAATATTTTCCCTTAAGCTTAAACTATAAAAATATAGGAATGCTAAATAATTTTTATAAATTCGATCCAGTAAGCCTTCTAACTAAAAGATATCGAATTGGATTTGATGTTCATTCAAATTTTCTTCAAAACCAAGAATTATCAAATTTAATGTTTGCTTTTGAATGGAACCCCACAGATCGGAGAAAATATAAAATTAATTTTTTGGGTAATACAGAGCCAGATGTTAGAAATGATATTTTAAGAAGTATTAAAAAGTATTTAGACTTACCAGAAATAATTGTTAATACACAAAAATATCTTCCTCGCTCGGATACTCATCTAAATTGGATTGAATATGACTCTAATACTTCAGTAGAAAAACGAGGTTTACCAGCACAGAAATATATGAATTTATTATCTGATTCAGATTTTACTCTTTGTCCTCCTGGTTATATTAGTATGACTCATAGAGTTATAGAAGCATTAATTAGAGGTAGTATTCCTATTCTCAATAAACATGAATTAAAACTGTACGATATAAATCTTCAGCATGAAATCAATTGTATTGCTGTAGAAAACAACAATTGGGTAGCTGCAATTAAAAAAATATTTACTATTAAAAGAAGCAAGATAATTGAAATGCGCTCTAATATTTTAGAAATGAAAGATAATTTTTTGTTGCCAGAAGTAACAGCCAAAAGGCTAAGGCAAAAGATGGGATTAAATTAATTAACAAATAAATTTATGAATATAAAAGTTAGTATTTTGATTCCTTGTTACAACGCAGAGAAATGGATAGCACAAGCAATCAATAGTGCTTTAAATCAAACATATCTTCATAAAGAGGTTATTGTTATTGATGATGGCTCGACTGATAGTAGCTTAGAAATTATTAAAAGTTTTGGCGATATTATCCGTTGGGAAACTGGTCATAATCGCGGTGGCAATATTGCCAGAAACCGCCTTTTAGAATTAAGTAGTGGCGAGTGGCTACAGTATTTAGATGCCGATGACTACCTATTACCAGATAAGATAGCCAAGCAGATTCAGTTTTTAGAAGCAAATCCTCATACTGATATTATTTATAGCCCAAGTATTCTTGAGCATCATATTCAAGAAGAAGTAACACAAGAAATTTTACCTATTCCCCAGCCTCACGATTCCTGGATTTTACTAGCCAGATGGTATTTACCACAAACAGGTAGTCCACTATGGCGTAAACAAGCCATCATTGATGTTGGAGGCTGGAAAATAGATCAACCATGCTGTCAAGAACACGAATTATATTTACGCTTATTAATAGCAGAAAAACGCTTTCGATACTATGACAAGGCTGAATCGGTTTATCGACAATGGAGCGAACAAAGTGTTTGTAAAAAGTCCAAACCAGAAACTTATAGAAGACGTTTAGCAATTACAGATAAAATCGAGCAACATTTAACAGAAACCAAACAACTAAATCAATTAAGACAAGATGCAATTAACCAGGCTAGATTTGAATGTGCCAGGATAATTTGGCTAACTGATAAACAGTGGTCTAAAAAAATTATCGGACAAATACGTAATAAAAATATTCATTTTGTTCCTTCTGGTAATTGCGCCCCAGAAATATATCGTCTAATGTATCAATTTTTTGGTTTTGATTTTGCAGAAGCAGTTGCAACCTTTAAAAGAAATCTTGTTGTTAGCCAATAATGCTTCATCACAGCCTGCGAATTTTAGCCAATGACTATGTCTAAACTTTTACCCATTTCAGCATTAGTCGCCACTCGTAACCGTAGCCAACCTCTAGCAAGAATGCTCAATAGTTTAGCTCAACAATCGATGCAGCCTATAGAAATGATTGTCGTTGATGGCTCTACTGATGACGAGACTGAAAAACTTTGTCAAAGTAAAATTCTTCAACTCGATACCAAAATTCTATATTATCGAGCTACAGAGATAGGTGCAGCGATTCAACGTAACCAAGCAATGCAGTATGCAACGCAAAATTTTATTTGGCTACTTGACGATGACATTATCTTTGAGCCAAATTGTGTAGAGCGACTTTGGCAAGCTTTAGAAAGCAACTCTCAGCTAGGTGGTGTCAACGCCATGATTACCAATCAGAAATACTTGCCACCAGGCAAAATTAGCCGTCGCTTATTTCAGATTTTACACGGTCGCCCAGAAGTAAGTTATGCAGGTAAATGTATTGGTCCTGCGCTCAATTTGTTACCAGAAGACAACCCTAATCTGCCAGAAGTTGTATCTGTAGAATGGCTCAATACAACTTGTGTCATGTATCGACGAGAAGCTTTACCCAATCCTTTATTTCCGCCAATTTTTACTGGCTATTCTTTGATGGAAGATGTCACTCTGTCATTAATAGTTGGCAAAAAGTGGAAGTTAGCTAATGCTAGGACTGCTCGTATTTTCCACGATTCTCAACCAGGGGATCATAAAAATAATCTGGGTGTGCTAGCCAAGATGGATTTAGTCAACCGCCATTATGTAATGACTCAAATTTTAAATAAAAGCAGTTTTCAAGACTATATTAAATTGGCTATTTTTCAACTATTCAATGTTGCTGTGTCTTTAGTCTCTCCAAAAGGATTGCGATCGTTGCCATTAGTTTTGTTAGGTAAGCTTAGTGCTATTCAAGAGATTGTGTCTTCTAGCTATAAAACAATCGATAACCAACTATGAATTTTATTATGGCTGAAATCATTATTAAGCTCGATCGCATTATTCAAGGATTAAAAAGTCGCTGGCGTAATTTATATTATCGTTCTTTGGGCGTTAAAATCAATGGCTATATCTGGCTGCGAGAAATTGAAATTCCTCGTAATTATCAAGATATAGAAATTGAAGCTAATTGTGCGCTCGATCGAGGTGTAACTTTACTTTGCAGTGGAGAATTACTATCTTCTCCCAAAATTATCATTGGCGCGAATACTTATATTAATCGTCATACTTTTATTGATGCGATTTTATCTTTAAAAATTGGTCAAGATTGTGCGATCGGTCCTAACTGTTATCTTACCGATCACGATCACGGTTTAGACCTTAAGTTTACACCTTTAAATCAACCAATGTTAGCCCAACCAACCATAATTGGCGATCGCGTTTGGTTAGGAGCAAATGTCACTGTACTCAAAGGAGTCACCATTGGTAATGATGCCGTAATTGGTGCGGGAAGCGTTGTTACTAAAGATATTCCCGAAAATGCGATCGCTGTTGGTGTTCCTGCAAAAGTTATTAGAGGAAGAGTTAAATGTTTAGAACAGAATCTACTGAAAAATTTTGTTTAAAAAAACCAAATCGCTTTTTATTTATTGATGGATTACGAGGTATTGCTGCACTAGTTGTGGCCGGATATCATTTCTATTATTGTGGTCCTCTTAAACAACCTCTGTCTGAACTTTTACCACAGGAGCTATGTTTACTTTTAAGGCATGGTTATTTAGGTGTAGAAATTTTTTTTGTGATAAGCGGTTTTGTTATTGCTTTTAGTGTCAGAAATTCTGTTATTAATTTTGATTTTTGTCATGATTTTATAGTTCGCCGTTTTTTAAGGCTCGCCCCACCATATTGGGCAGCTATGATTTTATTTATTTTTATCAATTGGATTTCTAATTTATTTCTAAAAGATAGGATTGCTTTAGTACCAAATCTACAATCAATAATTGCTCATTTTTTTTATTTACAAGATATTTTAGGAATAGAAAACTTTTTTTCTGTATCTTGGACATTGTGTTTAGAAGTTCAGTTTTATTTGGTTTTTATAAGTTTATTATATGTGTGTTAATACATTGAGAAAAAATATTTTTTAACCAAAAATCATACAATTGCTCTAATTTTCACTCCGATAATGTTACTTTCAATTATTCTTAACATAGGATGGCTAAATTATAAAATACCAGGATTTTTCCTCTCACATTGGTATATGTTTTTTATGGGCGTAATAATTTGGTGGACTTTAAAAAGTCAAATTATTTCATTTTGGTTTTGGTTGTATATTTTTTTGATCGCAGTTACAACAACAACTAGTCAATATAAAGTTCAAAGTATAGCTATATTGTTAATTAGTATTATTATTTATCTTGCGGGTAAAAAAGATATGTATAATTTGCTTAATATTAAATTTATTCAATATCTTGGAAAAATCTCATATAGTTTGTATTTAATACACGCAGTTATTGGAATGAAATTTATTAATATCGGATATAGAATAAACCACAGTCAAGTTTTTTCTATTATTCTATTTTTCGGAGCATTTATAGTAAGCATTTTATCTGCTCATATTATGTATATATCGATAGAAAAATATAGTTTAAAATTTACAAAAACCATCAAATTAAAAGCTAAAAATATTTAATTTATAAACAAAAAAATTATTTCCTTAGATAACGAGAGAAAAATCATGTTGTTTAGTAAAGACTTATCAGAATTAGTTTCGATCGGTATCGCTACGAAAAACCGTTGGCAAGATTTAGAAAATACTCTAAGAAAAATAGCATTGACAGATTTAAAAGACTTAGCAATTATAATTTATGATGATTTTTCCGAATATTCTTGTCCTTTTAATCTTGAAAGATTTGGGTTAAATATTAATATCAATAGATTTTCAGAGTCTTTAGGTTACATTGTTAGGCGCAATCAGTTAGCCGAAATAATGCAAACCAAATATTATTTAAGTCTTGATGATGATTCTTTTCCTATATCTGGTTCTTTGCTAGCTGCGGTTGAATTTGCCGAAACTTGTCCCGATCTGCTATGTCTTAGCTTTCCTATTTATAATCCAGTACAAAATAAATACGAAAATAGCTCTAGTCAACAACAACCCTATCAAGTCAGATCTTTTATTGGTTGCGGTCATCTTTTACATCGCCAACATTTTCTAAACTTAGGCGCTTATCGAGCAGAATTAATTCATCAAGGAGAAGAGATGGAAGTAGCAGCAAGAGCCTTTCAAAAAGATTTATCTTGCTATCACTTTCCCAATTTTCTCATTCATCATACAGCTTCTAATGAAGGTCGTAATTGGTGGCGCATGGATTTTTATGGCTCTCGTAATAATGTTCTTTGGAATGACTGGTTTGTACCCAATCGACTAGAACTGATTAAGCAAATTCGTACTCTTACTTCTAGGGTTATCTTATCTCTTAAAGTCCGTCGTATTGGTTTAATGCAAGGAGAATTGGCAGGATTTAGAGACATCTCTGAATATAAACAGAATCGTCATAGAATGTCTCTAGAAGTTTTTGAGCGCTGGCAAAATTTACCTCACAGTTAACTAAATCAACTTAATTAATATGAATGAAAATCATTCAAATTGGATTTGCTTTCAAATAGGAGCAAGAGAACATTATGCTATTCCTAGAGCATTGCATGAACAAGAAAAATTAGCTCATCTTGTTACTGATGCTTGGGTTATGCCCAAGTCAATGTTGAATTTTTTGCCTAAATCTTTGCTGACTAATTTGAGGGAAAGATTTCATCCTAAATTAGCTTCAGCTTCAATTTCTGGTTTCAATAATTATCTAATTAGATTTGAAATTAAACATAAAATTAATAAAAAATCTGACTGGGAGATTATTATTGCTAGAAATAAATGGTTTCAAGAACAGAGTATCCGAATTTTAGAAAAACTCAGTCCTCAACTGTCTTCGTCAATTACATTATTTGCCTATAGTTATGCGGCTTTGGATTTATTTAAATTTGCCAAAAAACAAGGTTGGCAGACTATTTTAGGACAAATCGATCCTGGTATTTATGAAGAACAATTAGTAAAGCAAGAAGGCGGTCTCTATCCTGAATACACATCTAGTTGGCAACTAACACCGACTAGCTATTGGGCAAATTGGCGACAAGAATGTACCTTAGCAGATCGAATTGTAGTTAATTCTGATTGGTCGAGTCAGGCACTACAAAAAACAGGTATTGCAACTGACAAGATAAAAATTGTTCCTTTGGCTTATCAACCACCAGAAGCAGTCACTAATTTTACTAGGGTTTATCCTCGTAGTTTTTCTAAAGATCGTCCTTTAAGAGTATTATTTTTAGGTCAAATAATTTTACGAAAAGGAGTAGCCAGAATCTTTAAAGCGATCGAGTTATTGAAAAACGACGCGATCGAATTTTGGTTTATTGGTGCTGTCGGTATTAATCTTCCTCAAGAAATAAAAAATAATCAAAAAATTAAATGGTTTAGTGCAGTTTCTCGTAGCACAACTGCCCATTATTACCAACAGGCAGATGTCTTTTTATTTCCAACTCTTTCTGATGGCTTTGGACTAACTCAATTAGAAGCACAAGCTTGGAAACTACCAATTATTGCTTCTAAGTTTTGCGGGGAAGTGGTCAAAGATAAAATTAATGGGCTAATATTGCCAGAGGTAACAGGAGAGGCAATTGCAAAATCTATTTTGTTGTGTCTCAATAATCGAGATCTATTAAGCAAATTTTCTCAAGAATCTTTTCAGGTTCTTCCTAACTTTAGCCTCTCAGAATTAGGCAAACAACTTAAGTTATTAAATTAAAATTGAATTTCAACAAACTATGACTGAATTCTATCTCTATCTTTTTATTGCTACTTGTATTGGACTTTTACTATGGGGCTTAATTCGTCTAGAAAGAGCTTATCAATATCCCTTTTTTATGGGAAGTATGTTTATTTCGTTTATCATTCCCCAAGCATTTGTTCTTTACAATAATCCAGAACCTGCTAGTCCTGAAGCACTACAAAGACTTTTTTTGATGGCTTTTCTTTGTGCTTTTATGTGTTGGTTTGGCTATCAATTGTCTCCCGACCCTAAATGGTTAAATAAATTAAATGTTGAAATTAGTGAAACCAGACTATTTCACGCAGGTATTGTTTTACTTATTATCGGAATGTTATCCAGCTACTCTATTAAGTTAGTTACCATTGAAACAGCAGGACATAGTAATGGTTGGACTGGACCTGCAACTATTTTAGTTTTTTTTGGTCAGCTTACTTACATTGCATTGGCTATCTTTTTGATGGAACTTTTAAAGCGTCCAAATATACAAAATTTTATCTTTACTTGTTTTGCTGCCTATTTTCCCTTAATGAGTATTATCTATAGTGGTCGTAGACAACCAGCCATGACTTTTTTACTCATTATTGGTCTTTGTTTTTGGTTTATTAAACGTTCTATTCCGCCAAGATGGTTTTTTGTTTGTATTGTAGTAGCACTTATTGTTGTAATTCCTTTATTTGCTACTAATCGTAGTATTGTCAGTGATGCTATTAGTCAGAATTGGGAAACTGTAAAATCTTCTTCAGAAAGAGCTATTGAAAATCTTCAGGAGGAAAACTCTTTAGAATTAAAAAATGCAGCAATACTGATGGAGGTAGCTTCTAGAACAGGAATATATGGTTATGGTACAGGCTATTGGGATGCCACAATATTTCAGTTTTTTCCTGGGCAAATTTTTGGGTTTGAATTAAAAGAAGGATTACAGTTAAAGCTAGGCTTAAGTCATTTTAAATATTTTTTTGGTTACTCCATAACTCCAGGAAGTACTAATACTGGTATTGGTGATGCTTTTGCAGAATTTAATTATTTAGGCTGTCTAGTTTTTGCTGCTATTGGTTATCTCTATAAACATCTTTGGATTTCTGCTAACTATCATAAAAGTACTTTGAGTAGATTACTTTATATAGGATTAGGAAGTCCGGCAATGGTAACAATAACTCATGGTACGCAAAGATTTGTGCAAGAAGTATTGTTTCAACTAATCTTCGTTAGTTTAGTAATATATTATTCACAAAATAAATATAAAGGTCAAGTAAACAATCTTACATCTTCTATACAACAAACTAATCTAAAAATATAAACTTAAAATCTAAGTAGAGAAAACAATATGTATCTCTTTTATTACACCAAAAAATTTGATGTTTTGTATCTCGACATTTAAGTAATGAATAAGCGTATTCTATTAATTAGTTCTAACTCTAGTAGTCGTGGCGGTGGCGAACGTTACTTAATTTACCTAACTCAAGGTCTACATCAATTAGGTCATGAAGTTCATGTATTACTAAGCCAAAAAAGCTATATGGACGATTGGGCTAATCTTCTTATATTAGAAAGAGCAATAGTTCATCGACTACCTCTTATTGGATTGCGCCATAGACCACTAAGATTTTTGCAGTCTCTTATCGATACAAAACAGCAACAAGAAATAGCTCAGTTTTGTCAAAAACTTAAGCCTGATGCCATTTTAGTTAATCAGCAATATGACGAAGACGGACTAGACTATTTGATGGGTGCAATAAAATCTCAAATCGCACCAGTAGGAGGAACTATCCATATGCCGATGGCAGCAGACAAAAATCAGCGTCCTTTAGGAAGATTGAGAGGTAACTTATTACAAAAATGGTATAACAATCACCCGTACAACAAAATTTTTGTTTCCTATGGTTGCCAAACAGAATTTAACAACTATTATCAAACTTCTGGCTCTACTAATGTAGTTCATTATGGTTGTCCTTTTGCTTCTATTCTTAATTTATCAACAGATTCACTAGAAAGTTGGCAAGACAATTTACCAGTAATTGGCTTTGTTGGTCAATTTGCTCCTCAAAAAAACCTATCTTTATTGGTAGAAGGATGGCTATGGCTAAATCGTCAGGGAATTAAGACTCGATTACTTTTAGTAGGAGACGGTATCGAACGAGCTGTAATCGAGCAAAAACTCCTGAAATTTGCTTCACCAGAAATATGGAAGATTACTGGTTGGCAAACTAATCCTGAAAAATATTTATCGGCGATTGATATTTATGCCATGACCAGTAACTTTGAAGGACTTCCTTTGTCTTTATTAGAAGCATCTGGCAGTGGAATCCCAACTGTTGTTACTGACTTTAATGGTGCGTTTGATGTTGCTGCTCAAGCTTCTTGGGTTAAAGTTGTTTCATCTAGAGATGCAGCAAACTTCGGCAAGAGTTTATTAGAAACAATAAATAACCTTCCTATTTTAAAGCAAATAGCAAAACAAGAGCAAGATCAATTTTGCGAATACTTTTCTACTAAACGTATGGCAAAAGATACCTTAATAGCACTCGGAGTGACTTAATTAATCAAGCTTAACTATGCATATTGTTATCATTTTTATTAATATCGGTGATTATCATGCCGCACGTTTACAAGCAGCTTACCAAAGTTGTCAAAAGCTCAACTGGGATTTTACTGCAATTCAAGTAACAGATGATACTCTACAGCATTCTTGGGGTGATTGTGTAAGTAGCTTAGAAGTTACCGTACAGACTTTATTAAGTACTCAATCAGAAAATAATACCCAAAAAGATGCTTTTTCTAGTGTAGCTTGTCAGGCATTAAAAAAATATTTAGCAAAAATTAAACCTGATATTATTTTTATTCCTGGTTGGTCTTTTGATATTGCAAAAACTGCATTAAAGTGGTGTCATGAAAAGCAGGTAATACCTATTTTAATGTCCGAAAGTAATGAACATGATGCACCTCGTGTTTGGTGGAAAGAAAAGTTAAAAAGCTGGATTGTCAAAAGATATAAATCTGCTTTGGTAGGAGGACAACCACAAAAACGCTACCTAATGAAATTAGGAATGCCAGAAGAAGCAATTTTCTTGGGATATGATGTAGTAGGAAATCAGGCTTTTCATCCCGATAATATTAAACGTCTCGATCAGCCTCATCAAAAACCTTTTTTTTTAACAGTTAATCGTTTTATTACTAAGAAAAATTTACCGTTTATCATCTCTGCTTATGCAACATATCACCAGCAAATAGATAACGAACCTTGGGATTTAATTCTTTGTGGAGATGGGGAGTTATGTCCTCAAATAGAACAACAAATTGCACAATTAAATCTACAAGATTGTATTTATTTACCAGGATTTTTACAGCAACAAGAAATGTTGCCTTATTTTGCTCACGCTGGCTGTTTTATTCACGGAAGTACTCAAGAACAATGGGGTTTGGTAGTCAATGAAGCGATGGCAGCTAGTCTACCTGTTTTGGTATCTAATCGTTGTGGTTGTTATGAAGATTTAGTTCTTGAAGGAGTTAGTGGTTTCGGTTTTGATCCTTATAATTCTCAACAGCTAACCGAACTAATGGTAAAAATAAGTTCTGGTAAAATAGATTTAAAAATAATGGGTCAAGCTGCTTTAAAACACATTCAAAAGTTTTCTCCCGATCGCTTTGCTGAAGGTTTTATGGGTGCAGTTAAGTATGCTTTAGCTAACACGCAATAAAAAGGCGATTTTTTAACTATGAAAATATTAATGATAACGCCTTACTTGGGTTCTACCTATGGAGGAACTTCCAAGATGGTAACTGAATTGGCTCAAGCATTGGGAAATTATCAATGTGAAATAGATTTGGTTTCAACTAATGCTAATGACGGACAAAAATTAGCTGTTCCTTTAAATATTTGGCTCAAGCAAGAAAATTATCGCATTCAATGTTTTTCTTGTTGGCATCGCCAAGATTTAATATTTAGTTTATCTTTAATTATCTGGTTACTAAAAAATCTTGGTAATTACGATATTATTCATACTCACTCTATTTTTTCTCCTCTAATTTCTTTAGTACATGGTATTGGTTATTTCCATGGAAAACCATATATCATGACACCTCATGGAATGCTGGAGTCTTGGGCTTTATCTTATAAAGCTCAAAAAAAACGTATTTATTATTCTTTAATCGAAAAGCCCGCACTGCAAAAAGCTAAGGCTATTCATGCTCTAGTTAATGCTGAAGCGAAAAATATTCAATCGCTAAACATTAATTCTCCTACAGTAATTATTCCTAATGGTATTCATCGTCATGGATTTGAAAAATTACCCAGTTCAGATCTGTTTTGTCAAGAATATCCTGAGCTTATCAATAAAACTTTAATTGTATTTCTCGGTCGTATCGATCCTAAAAAAGGGTTAGATTTATTAGCACCTGCATTTGCCAAAATACATCAACAGTTTCCTACTACTCATCTAATTATCGCCGGACCTGACAGTATTGGTTTTTTGTCTAAAGCTCAAAGTTTTTTTACCGAATCTGGCTGTTTAAATGCAGTAACTTTTACTGGTATGCTGACAGGCTCGTTAAAATTGTCTGCTTTAGCTGCTGCAAGTCTATATGTCGCACCGTCTTATTCGGAAGGTTTTAGTATGTCAGTTTTAGAAGGAATGGCTTCTGGACTACCTTGTATTATTACAACTGGATGCAACTTTCCCGAAGCTGCGACGGCGAGGGTAGCTCATGTAGTGGATATCGATGCTCATTCTATAGCTAATGCGGCGATCAGTTGTTTGCAAAATCCTGAGCAAGCTAAAATTATGGGCGATCGCGCTCGTCAATTTATTTTCCAGAATTACACCTGGGACATTGCTGCTAAAAAGCTAGTCGCAGTTTATCAGCAAATTATTGAGGAACAGAAAATCAATCTTTTACCTCAAGCAACACAATGAAAATTAGAATTAGTATAAGTCGATTTATTTGGTTGTTAATAGCTAGTTTTGTCTTAATTTCTTTGGGTATTATCCCTTTAAGGCTTGCGATCGCCGGTTGGCAACAACCTAAACCGCAAGCTATCTTAACCCTTGGCGGATTTCACCCCAGAGAACAACTAGCCGCCCAGTTAGCCAGTCAATATCCCCATCTCATTATTTGGGTTTCTTCTGGTAGCGACGATCATATAACTCGTAAAATCTTTCAAGATGCTGGCATTTCTAGCAATAGATATTATAAAGAAATCAAGTCTAATTCGTCACTTTATTTGAGTATTTACTGCCTATACCTTCATTATTTATCAGCAATTAATGGGGGGGGCGCGCGAAAACGCTATGCTAATAAATCTTTAACAACTTTTGCTGAAACTTTAGAAGCCTTTTTAACTGGTATTTCTGACAATTTCTTTGGCTGGCTACTTGCATAATATGGAAGTGTTTGCCCTTCATAAAGCCAATCGAGGATTTGTCTGGGGATAAAATCAAGTGAAGTTACTGCTCTATTTAGATTTCAGTGATTATCTCTCTCTTTTTTCCTAAAGTCCAGTTACCTGCAACTTCTGAAACTATGATTCGAGTCGCTATGATTCGCCTCATGTTAAGAAGACTAGTGGAAGTTGGCGTAAATAAGACCACCATTATGCAGTTAAAGCTTTGCCCTTGTAAGTCCACTTGAAGGGTTTTGCTATCTTGTCATTATAGTAGGCAATGAAATCGAGAATCTTGGAG
>Ga0114940_10000110_pt1 | contig 51543 bp, 46 predicted proteins | sample ColdCreekSource_FD_87195 | JGI IMG/M metagenome (GOLD analysis project Ga0114940, IMG submission 87195) | Groundwater microbial communities from Cold Creek, Nevada to study Microbial Dark Matter (Phase II) - Cold Creek Source | ecosystem: Environmental > Aquatic > Deep subsurface > Groundwater ...
ATAATAACTAACTAGAATGTATCTTAAAGCCTGTAAACTGGTAAAAATTTGACTAACTCTCTTTTTGATTGTAAGGCTTGCAAATGTTGTCAAACAACATTTACAGATTTTTGGAGATGTCTATTAGATGATTAGTAGGGGCGATTCGCGAATCGCCCCTATTCAAATGAAGATATATAGAGATATATAGTCATTCAAATTAGTTTCCGTACGGTAACAGATAATCCTCGTAGAGGCGAACAGTCGTTCGCCCCTACTGAACTAAACGGCTTCCAAGTTCTTCTCGCCAGTACGAATCCGAATAATTTGATCTACGGGATGGACAAAAATCTTACCATCACCGATTTCGCCAGTTCTAGCAGCAGCGATAATTTTATCTACTACCATATCTACCTGGGCATCTTCGATCACAATTTCAATTTTGAGCTTTTGGAGAAACTCAACAGTGTATTCAGAACCTCGATAACGCTCTGTTTGACCTTTTTGACGACCAAACCCTCTAACTTCAGAAACCGTCATGCCAACGACTCCAGCATTGACTAGGGCAATTTTGACTTCATCTAATTTAAAAGGTCTGATAATTGCTTCAATCTTTTTCAATTTTCAATCTCCTCTCGCTACTATATAAGTTTTACGTACACCATTCTACGTATATTTATGGAGAAAACCAGCTAATGCGGTTTCATAGATCATATTATTCCACGATCGCTTTAAAAATACTATTTTATAGTCGAGCTGGTTATTGTTACTGGCGATACTGTTACTTTTCGGTTAATAATCCTTAAGTATCCTAAAAGCTTCGCAAGAATATACTCGGCATCAAGCACAAACCTTGTTGCCAACTCGTTTCCAGAGCTTTTGTCAGAAGCTGCGCTTAGTCCGAACTTCATTAAATACGCAATTTTATAGTAATTACCGCGTTTAGTTCACAATAAATTTATATGATTTTTTAGTATAAACAGCGATGCATAACTCCCTTGATCGTTAATAGAATTTGAGTAATGTTAAACAATTTAATTAACTTAACTACCACCATGAAGAAACTCATTTATATTTCTGCTGCTACTTTAGCTTTTGTTGTTCAAGGAGTTGCTTTTGCTAACACCCCAGCCCCAGCCCTAGACGATCTAGATTTCAAACAAATAGTTTGTAGTTCTTTAGAAGAATCTAGCAATAAAGAAGAAGCATTAACTGAAGTATTATCAATGATCCAATCAACAATTAGTCCAAGACAAAAACAAGTTATGGTCGAATTAGCTGCGGGTGAAATGAACTCTGACAATTATTGCCAAAAGGTTAATCTTTAATCAACTAAGCTGGCAGCTGAATTTTAATCAGAAACTATAAACAAATAACTACTTTGATATTTAGGGAGTTGAAAATTGTATTTTTCAACTCCTTATTTTATTGTTACCTGAAATTGACGATAATTTTCAAATGATCAAGCCAACATTATCTTTATCCAAAGTACATACAAACGAATATTTATCACGTATTTTTCATGCCTGCTTAATATCCAAAAATCAGTATTTTCCTGAGTTTACGTTAGATATTTTCGCTGTTAGTTTGGTAATAACTAAAACTTATAAACCAAGATTTAGATTTAACTTTTAACCCAACCACACAAATCAATCAGATACCGCAAGAAACTAATACTATGATATTTAACTTAACTCAAATCAAGAAATTAACCAGAACCAGTCTTTTTACTTTATTAATGGCTGGAACATTAGTAGCCCAATCTGGAAGTGCTGCGACTTTTAAGCATAGCGATTTTCCATTCAAAAGAGCTAGCACCAATCCTACGGCCAATTTTCACAACAAGACTTTTTACACTCAGAATAATACGGCTGTAAAAGGTGCAGCTGCATTTCAACAATTCGTACAACAAGAGAGTAGCGCGATCAATTTAGATACTCTTAATGCCCGAAAATTAGACCCTACCAAACTTAAACTAATACAAGATCGCAATATTAATATCTACTTTATTAATGAAGGGGCTGGTTATAGAAACCAGTTGAAATTAGAGACTTCTGGTTCTACTCCTACGACTGGAACTAACAAGAGTGGAATGGTTTTTTATGATGCATCTGTAGGTACCAAAACGAATGAACTACGTCTCGGAGATTATGTTCAGGTAGGTAACAACAATAGCAATAGTGATGTTGTTAAAGCAGGAACTACTCTCGATTTTCTGTTGCGAGCAAATGGCTACAATAACTCTAGTCCAGATGTATGGCACGCAGATAAAACTAAGAACGTTGACAATCTACAGCACGTTATTGCTTATGAATATCAAGGATTTCTGGTTTTAGCTTGGGAGGACCTCAATGGTGGTGGAGATAAAGACTACAACGACATCGTTTTTGCTGTCGATATTGGTCAAACTAACTTGGATGCAATACCACCAGAACCTCCTGCCAACCAAGCTCCCAGTGCAGAAGATGATGCTCCCACTACCCCTTACAACACTGCCGTTACCATCGATGTTTTAGCCAACGATAGCGATCCTGAAAATCAGGCACTCACCATAACTGGTGTTAATAGCTTAACTGGTGCTAATGTCGAAATTGTCACTGATGCTGGCAAGCAAAAAGTTAAATATACTCCCAAGTCCGACTTGAGTGGCGCAACTGAATCTTTTACTTACACCGTTAAAGATAGTCTAGGTGCTACGGATTCGGCTACTGTAACCGTAAGTGTTGGCGCACAACAAGCTCCCGATGCAGTAGATGATGCTCCCGAAACCCCTTACAACACTCCTGTACTTATCGATGTTTTAGCTAACGATAGTGATCCTGAAGGTCAGGCTTTCACTATAGAGAGTGTTAGTAGCTCACCTGGTGCTACTACCGAAATTGTCAATGACAATGGCAAGCAAAAAGTTAAATATACTCCTGGGTTAGAAGTGAGTCAGGAAACTGAGGAAACTAAATCTTTTACTTACACTATTAAAGATAGTCTAGGTGCTACAGACACGGCTACTATAAATGTAAAGGTTAGCAAAAAACCTCTTCTTAATGATAATGTAAGCCCTGATAACCCTCAGCCTCCTACTAACTCTGCTGACTAGATAAGTATTTTTATCTGAAATTAAATTAGATTAAAGTAATAATAAAAAGCGATCTCGTTCTAAATGCGATCGCTTTTTATTATTATCTTGATTAAATGAGGAATAAAGATAATTATGACCGATGAAGAGTTAAGACAACTAGCAGAATCAAACGCTCGTGCGGTTCAAGCAATGCTAGAACAAAGAGTGACAGATAGGTTGGAGCATGAAGAGAGACTAAGACTTTTAGAAGACAATCAACGCCAAATTGTACTGACTCAAAGAGGTATAGCCAATTTACTAGTGGACGTGGGCGTAAAAATCCCTACTATTAGCCAAGTTAATCGGTAAATGAATTGAGACCATTTTAATGGTGGTTGTATTTAAGCCAAGCTCCACTAGTAATGCTCAACCGAAATAATCATCTTTCATAATTTGCTCTACCTCAACAAAACCATCTTCAGGAATTTCAAAGTCAAACACCATAGTAGAGATCGCATCTTGATAAATATCGAAATATTCAGATTTAAGATAATTCTTCAGGCTGGGATTTTTCTTGAGAATTCGATTAATACGATTGCGGAAGTTAACAACTTCTTGCTGCCATCCTTTGCGACATCTTTTAACTTCTGAATCCCAGTACTTTAGCTTGAGGATATGCTCAATCAATCGCTGCATGTAACTGTCCAGCGATCGCTTTTCTGACTTTCCCATATCGTCAATTTCGTCTAACAGATTATCCCAATCCATATTTTCAAAATCTCTATTTTGAATAGCTTCTTTTGTCTTTTCAATCCAAAGGTTGAAGTCGCGATCGTGTAACTGTTTTAAATTAATCATGATTTTTAATTTTTTTGACAATTATTTCTTGTCACTTCCATTATTGATGTTAATAAATAATGCGATCGTCTACAAATAATTTAAAAAACTTGCTAGCAGATTAATTCAATCTAAGAGTTGATACCATTTGTCACCTTTTAACTTTTGATCGAAAGTAACTGTTGTGCTGCATTCGTGAAAATGATTGACTACACCGATGAGATAATCTGCAAAATCGGCTTTTCCTAACTTGTTAAGTTTCAATGCTTGGTAAATAACAGTACGATTAACAAATTCCAGCTTAGAACTTTGTAGCAGCAGTTCGATAATCTTCAAAATTTCTGATTGAGGATATTTGTTGGGTTTTCCTCTCAAAACCCAAACCATCTCACACAAAACGATGTTAGAAATAAAACAAGATTCAGCATTATTAATTATTTCTACTGCTCGTTTCCATTGTACCTCGTCATCTTTAGTTAGATATCGCACCAAAACATTAGTATCAAGTCCGATCACTAGCACCCTGGGCAATCGCCTCTTCCATATCTGCCAAAGAAACAGCTTTCATTCCTGGACGATGAAGAATACCAGATAAACTTTCTAGAGCAATATTTAAAGATATAATTTTGACCTCACCGTTTTCATCAATCACAAAATCTATTTTACTTCCAGTATCTATATGTAAATAGTCTCTAATTGTTTTCGGAATGGTAACTTGTCCTTTTCCTGTCAAACGAGCTTGCACCATACATAATCTCCTTACTTTTGTTCCTTACTTATATGTTAGAATATTTCCTTGGCAAAAACCAAAATTAAACTTTTTCTAAAAGTTCAAGAACAACCTCAGCTGTAATTTTTAAGATTTATCAAGAAAAGCGATCGCATTCAGAACGAGATCGCGTTATTATTGATAAATCTTTATAAAAATGAACCAGTCAATCTTAGTTAAACAAATACCTGCTATCTGGATTACTGCTGATAAATTTCAACCTTATGGTCAGTTAATTACAGCTTCGGTTGATGGCAAAGTTTATGATCAAAGTGATGCTTTATTAAACCTCAACAATGGAACTCCTCGTTTTTATATTATGCGTTTAGAACGCAGGGGGCGAAGATTCAATCGGATTACTCGTCACAACTCCTGCACTCAGTGTTTAGGTTCATTAGGCGGTAAAGACTGGTTGATGGCTGTATGTCCACCTTCAGCAGCTTCTGAACCAGATGTTACTAAAATGTGTGCTTTTCGTATTCCTGGGGATTGTTTTATTAAACTAGAAGTAGGTACGTGGCACGCGGGGCCATATTTTGACCATGAAGTAGTGGATTTTTATAATTTAGAACTTAGTGATACAAATGTGGTGGATCATTTTACCCACAATTTTGCAGCTAAACAAAATATAGAGTTTGAAATTACCTAATGAGTCAAGAATTTGCGATCGCAACTTATGGATTGACTAAACGATTTGAAAAATATGTAGCTGTCAATGAAATTGACTTACGAGTTAAACATGGTGAGGTTTACGGTTTAATTGGGCCCAATGGTGCGGGAAAGACAACTTTGATTAGAATGTTAGCCGCTGCGGAAGAACCCACTAAAGGAGAGATTTATTTCAATGGTGATCGCCTGTTGCGAGACGATACTAACTCCCATCTGAAGAGACGATTAGGTTATCTTCCCGATGATTTTCCCCTCTATGACGATTTAACGGTGTGGGATTACCTGGACTATTTTGCCCGTCTTTATCGTTTAAAACAACCCTACCGCCGTCGCCGTCTTCAAGAAGTTTTAGAATTAGTTCAATTAGAAAATAAGCGTCAGAGCATTATTTCTACCCTCTCGCGGGGGATGAAACAACGCCTCAGTTTGGCGCGAACTATTATTCATGAACCTATTTTGCTGCTGTTAGATGAACCAGTATCGGGTTTAGACCCTTTGGCGCGGCAACAGTTTCGTCAAATTATTAAAGTTTTACAAGAGGCGGGAATGACTATTTTAATTTCCTCCCATGTACTCAGCGACCTAGCCGAACTATGTACTTCTGTTGGCATAATGGAGCTAGGGTTTCTCGTAGAAAGTGCGCCCCTGCGAGAACTATATCAACGTTTATCTCGTCAACAAATTATCATGAGGACTTTGGGTAAGATGGAAACATTGCAACAGGAACTCCGAAAAAACTCTCTGGTAGAAGAATGGGAGATGGTACCAGAAACCAATAGTCTCAAAGTTAATTTTACAGGAGGAGAGTCAGATTGTGCCGAACTGTTGCGATCGCTTATTCTTGCCGAAATTCCCCTTACAGAATTCCACTGTAGTCAGGAAGATTTGGAGACTATATTTTTGAAATTGGGACATCAACAAGCCTCGTGACATCCTCCTAAAATTTACTACTAAGTTAAATCAAACTAGAACCATGAAACAAAATATCAAAGTGTTTCAAAACTCAAGCGAACTATGGGAAAACTTTTTAGAATGGAATCCCCAGTTATTTCGCGAAGTCAAAGGCAGACTTAAAACCAGAAATGTAGTTATTGCTGCGGGAATTTCTGTAATTACTCAATTAGTTATTAGCTTATCCTTTTTAGGGCAGCTACCAGAACCGATAGTCAATCCATTAGACAATCTTGACCAATACAGCCGTTATTGTTTTAACGCTACACCACCTCAGAGTGGAAATATTTCATGCCAGACAGATTTACTCGGTAATTGGTTAATTAACTGGCAGCTATTATGGTTAGATTTATTTATTGCTTTAAGTATTGTGAGTATTTTTGCGCTGTTAGTAATCGGTACTTATATGCTGATTGCGGATACGGTGAAAGAAGAAAACAGAGGAACACTCAACTTTATTCGCTTAACTCCCCAGTCGGCTAGTAGCATTTTAACTGGGAAAATTCTGGGTGTGCCAATACTATTCTATCTAGTAATATTATTAGCTCTTCCTCTACAGTTAATGGCTGGCTTAAGCGCACACATTCCCCTGAGTTTAATTATTGCTTTTGATGCAGTAATTGTTGCTAGCTGTGCTTTGTTTTATAGTGCTGCTCTACTTTGGAGTTTAATGAATTTTGGTTTATCAGGATTTAAACCCTGGTTAGCTAGTGGCGCAGTATTGTTTTCTTTGTACGTGCTTAATCAAGGGTTTTTTGGCAGTATGCCAATTAGCCATACCCCTTTCGATTGGTTGGTTCTGTTCAATCCTGGCGTAGCTTTAGCTTATTTAACAGATGCGACCTATTTGCCTAGCGAGCAAATTAATTATCTAAAAGTTGAAGAGTTAGGAACATTGTTATTTTACGGACAGGCTTTGTGGACAAAAGCTAGTACTGGTATCGGTTTTATTTTGTTTAACTTTAGCTTATGTACTTATTGGTGTTGGTCAGTCTTAAAACGCCGTTTTCATAATCCTGAACATACACTAGTGAGTAAAACTCAAAGTTATTGGCTAACTGGTTGGTTTGTGGCGATTTCTTTAGGATTTACCCTCCAATCTACTAGGGGAAATCACTTAGGAGATAACTTTATCATCCTTCAATGTTTCATCTCAATTTTTGCCTTGGGATTAGTTGCCGCGTTAAGTCCCCATCGCCAAGCGTTGCATGATTGGGCGCGCTATCGCCATCAGGTGAAAAAAGAAGGGAATATCCTGTGGAAAGAATTAGTATTGGGCGAAAATAGTCCTTCAACTATTGCGATCGCGATTAATCTCTTAATTGCTACAGTTTACATTGTTCCTTCCCTATTATTATTCCCCTTGGAAAATGAAGCTAGTGCTATATTCTGGGGATTATTACTCAGTGTCAACATTCTCTTAATGTATGCTGTGGTTGCCCAGTTGATCCTAACAGTGAAGAATCGTAAACGGGCAGTGTGGTCAGTGATTACGATTCTAGCTTTGATAGTCGCACCCCCCATGTGCTTAGGCTTGCTGGAAATTCTGCCTGACTCTGTGCCTCAAATGTGGTTCTTCACTTTTGTGCCAACCGTAGCCACCGAATACGCCACGTTATCTAATGTAATGCTGGCAATTTTAGGGCAATGGTTAGTGATTTCTTTAGCAGGCTTCCAATTGACCAGAAAACTAAAGCAAGCAGGTGCATCGGAAACCAAGCTGTTATTCAACAGTAATTAAAGATCGCCCAAGAGGGCAATGAAATCTGTTAAAAATCTGTAGGGATATGGCTATGCCATGTCCCTAATTTAATTTAGTGAATATAAATAAAATAAATAGACTTGCGGTCTAAGCAATTTGTAGGGTACAACGGGTAATCACCTTACCTAACCGAGCGGTACTATGCTATTGCTACATTTATATTTACATGGAGCATGGATAGCAATTGTTGAGTGCAATTATCGATTACTATCTAAACTGGGAACTACTGTTAGCTTATTAATATTGCTTCAGTCTTGCGGTGTTATCTTGGACTTAGAAACACAGAAAGAAATAATCAAGAACAGTAAATTTTTCCCGACTCGAGACCATATATCTAAAGATGTAATTTCTAATTACCAAAATATTAGTAATAAACAAGAGTTTGACGATTCAGAAGTATTTAATGAATTCGGCAAAATTGATCAAGAAAAGTCAAGTTTATTAACAGATACAGCAAAAATATTAGCTGGCATGAATGTCAGCGATCGCAGTCCCTTAGCAAGTTTAGAAAATTCAGCAATTTGGTCAGATCATCGTCGCTTTTTGAGTAATGCTTGGTCAGAATTAGAATCTCAACAGTTATCGAAAGTTAGAGAATGGCAACAAACAGAATTAGCAGCAATTAATGGTAGTAATGCCACAGTTTTTTATCCTTTCAGCAATTCAGATTTTCTTCATGCTTATTCTTTATTTCCCGCAAGTAAAAATTTTATTCTGATTGGTTCAGAACCAGTAGGTACGATTCCTAATTTAGTTAGATTAAGACCCTCAAAGCTAGAAGGTGAATTACAAGAAGTCAGAAATTATCTTTATAGTATTTTACCTTTTAGTTATTTTCGCACAGATAATATTCATAATTTACATACACAAGAAGCACTGCCAGCTTTGTATGTATTTATGGCACGAACTAATAATCGTATTGTTAATGTCGAGTATGTTGGCATAGACAGATTCGGGGCAATTCAAAATTTTCAACCAGGAATGGTTTCAGGGGTTAAAATAACTTTTATAACCCAGGGGTATACTGAGCCTCATAATTTATATTATTTTTCTGCCGATTTGTCTAATAAAGAATTAGAAAGAGATCCCGAATTAGCTAAATTTATTGATAACCATGAACATATTGTTACTTATATCAAAGAAGCTTCTTATTTGATGCAGTTTGATAGCTTTTCTGAAATTAAAAATCTGATTTTAGCTCACAGTTCTTATTTATTACAAGATGATTCTGGATTACCCATAAATGCTTTTGATTTTGACAAATGGAATTTAAATTTTTATGGGATTTATGCTCAACCAGCAAACTTATTTAGTGACAAATATCAACCTGAATTATGGCATTTTTATACCGACAAGAAAAATATTAAACCCCTGGACTTTGTTGTTGGTCATCAATTTGATGTTGATTACACTAATTTAATGTTGGCAGAAATAAAAAATAACAAAAATAGCTCGGTAGCAGAGTTGAAATAAATAGTTTAGATAAAAACTAAAACTTAGGAGTTAGGGAGATGAAAGTTATTGGTCTAATGAGTGGCACATCTGTCGATGGTATCGATGCTGCATTAGTAGAAATTACGGGAAAAGAACTAAATTTACAAGTACAACTACTAGCAGGCAAAACCTACGCTTATCCCTCTGATTTAAGAGAACAAATACTGGCGGTTTGTGGGGGAAAACCTTTACCAATTAAGGAATTAGCAGCTTTAGATGATGCGATCGCAATCCAATTTGCGATCGCCGCGCAACAAATTCAGCAAGAGCATCCAACCGCCGAATTGATAGGCTCTCATGGGCAAACAGTTTATCATCGACCACTCGCGAAAGGCGAAAGTAACAAGCTAGGCTACAGCTTGCAAATTGGTAGAGGCGAAGTAATTGCCGATCTCACTGGTATTACCACCATCAATAACTTTCGTGCCGCAGATATTGCCGCAGGTGGAGAAGGTGCGCCTCTAGTATCTAAAATCGATGCTTGTTTGCTGTCTCATTCAAGTCTTTCCAGGGCAATACAGAACTTAGGGGGTATCGGTAACGTTACCTATTTACCTCCCAAGCAAGAATCAGACTGGGAAAAACAAATATCTGGCTGGGATACAGGGCCTAGTAATACACTCCTGGATTTGGCTGTACAAAGGCTAACTAACGGTAGTCAAACTTATGATGGAGATGGGGAATGGTCAGCTAAAGGCTCTCCTAATCATCAACTAGTTACCAAGTGGTTAAAGCAAGATTTTTTTAATCAACAACCGCCCAAATCTACGGGAAGAGAACTATTTGGGATCGATTACTTAAACCAATGTTGGCAAGATATGACGCAAGCAGGACTAAATGATGCTGATTGCTTGGCAACCTTAACAGAGCTGACTGTAGCTTCTATTGTTCATAGTTATCATCATTTTTTACCGAAAATACCCGATCAAGTTTTACTTTGTGGCGGTGGTAGTCGCAATGTTTATTTAAGACAACGCTTGCAAGCTGAGTTAATATCGGCACAGATACTAACAACAGATGATATAGGAATCAATGGAGATTTCAAAGAAGCGATCGCTTTTGCCATATTAGCATATTGGAGAACTAGCTCAATTCCTGGTAATTTGCCTCAAGTTACTGGAGCAAGTCAACCAGTATTACTAGGAGACATTCATCTTGCCATAGCTAGATAACATTAAAAAAACATATTACTTACGTACGGGCGGTTCGCGAACCGCCCCTACTTATTACTTGTCAGAAGTCTCTCGTTATTTTCTATAAATAGTATAAGGTTGTGGCTCATAGTTTCTTATTAGAATCAGGCAGTTGGAATGTAGATGGTTATTGGCTAAAACCAGGGTTAGCACCTATTCCTATTGAGGGAAACATTTTAATTTCTTGGAAACAAAAAAACTGGTTTAAAATGACGACTTTGCTGACTTATGGTGAGGAAGCCGCCGAAATCCTGTGCAAATGCCGAGGAAATCTAGATTATGAAGAAAATTACTATACTTATGTTTCCCAGCACAGTCTTTTGGGGAATATTGAGGGAGAAGGACGACTAGGATTCCAAACTATTGTTCAGTATTACTGGTTTATTGGCACAAATGTTGGACAAAAAGGATTTGACACTTTCTATTGTCTAAATCAAAATACTTATCATTTTACTAGCAGTATTTTAGATAGCCATAACCTGAAAAATACTATAGAAGCTACTATCAAGCGTTAATCATATCCCGCCCTGAAATTCAAAAACTTACATTTAAACTTACATTTATTTTGCTCAAGTCAACTCCCTTCCCTATATTAAAGTATGAACAAAGATTCTAATTATGGTCGTTTACTTGCCAACCGTTACCAATTAGCTGATTTAGTTGGAGAAGGTGCGATGGGCAGAGTATATCGTGCCAAGGACAAAGTATTGGGGGGGGTGACGGTAGCGATCAAGTTTTTATCTCAAGCTCTACTCAATGATAATATGCGCGAGCGCTTTGAACGAGAAGCGACAATTTCGGCTCTTCTAGGCGAAAAAAGCATTCATGTCGTCCGAGTTAAAGACTATGGCGTAGACGATAGCAATATTCCTTTCTATGTCATGGAATTTCTCTCTGGGGAAAGCATCAACGATCTAATCCGTTACAATCCTTTAAACTTAGAACGTTTTTTAACTCTAACTCGCCACATCTGTTTGGGTCTAGAATCTGCTCACCAAGGAATCCACTTCAACGGAGAACTCTGTCGTATTATTCATCGGGATATTAAACCGAGCAACATCATTATCCTTCAAGACCCAACTTTGGGAGAAATGGCTAAAATCCTTGATTTTGGTATCGCCAAACTAATTCAGGCTAGTGCCAACCAAACTCAGTCTTTTATGGGAACTTTAGCTTATTGTTCTCCAGAACAAATGGAAGGCAAAGAATTAGATAGTCGCTCCGATATCTATAGCCTGGGAATAATGATGTATGAAATGCTGACGATGGATATGCCTCTACTCCCACAAAACTCTTCTTTTGGCGGCTGGTATCAAGCTCATCACACCTTTAAACCTGAACCATTTAGTGCCAGACTAAATTTACCGCTCCAACTGCAAAATTTAGTATTTCGTTGTTTAGCTAAAGAGAGAGAAAAGCGACCTCAAAGTGCCAGGGAAATTTTAAATACCTTAGAAACGATCCAGCAAGCATCCGACCAATATATCAGTAATTCCAAAATTATCCAACAAGACTACAATGAAACCATAGTCGAAGAGCAAACATTATCTGCACAGCCTCCACAGGCTTCGATAACAGAAATTTGCTTGCAAACATCATGGCCAAAAGATAAGCCTCTACGCAAGATTGTTTTTGCTGAATTAATTGCTACTCCTCTGGGAGAAACACCAATTCTCTCGGTCATGTTAGATCAGCAAGATATTCACAACACTATGTCTAGCATTCGCTACAATCAGTTTCTCTACTTAAATCATCCTCATCCAATGTTGCTATGGATTACTCTGCTCTACAACGATCAACATGGTCCTCGCTGGCTACCTTGTTATCTCGACCTTAAATCTCAAAAAGCGCAACAAATTAGCCGCGCTCTCTCAGAAATAGGTAAATATCGCATTTTGTTCTATGCACTCAATGAACCTCCGCAATGTCAGCACATAGCCAGCTCAACGATTAATTCCCGTAACTGCACTATGCTCAAGAAATGGGCTGATATCAGTCAAGTAACTAGAAGCGTGGGTAATGTCAAAGTTGCTAAGGAAATTTTGAAGCAAGAACTAGAAAAGCTGAAAGGCAATATTTTGGATAAAGTACAGGCTGTTGATTTAACTAAGTCAGGAGATTTGTCGAACTAGTTATTAAACAAGCTCTTAGCTGTAAGCTGTAAGTCATAAACTATAAGCTGTTTGAGTTTAAAACCCTATTGGATCAAATGCTGTCGTTACAGATAACTTAGGCTAAGAGCTAATAGCTAAAAGCTAAAAGCTTTTATTAAACAGATAAGGAAAAATAGATAGCTTTTTTCTAGTTGTTATACAGTAAAAAAGAATCAAGTAGCCTATTTTTCCTAATAATGATTTCCCCGTCGAAAACCCATCAAGCTATTCTAATAGCCTTGCAACGTTTAATTGAAGTAGTCGCCAAATTGCGATCGCCAGAAGGGGGCTGTCCCTGGGATTTAGTACAAACACCTCAAACTCTTATTCCCTATGTCATTGAAGAAGCTTATGAAGCGGTGGATGCGATTCGTAGTGGCAATCAACAAGCGATCGCTGAAGAGTTGGGAGATTTGTTATTACAAGTTGTATTGCAAACCCAGATCGCTAGTGAACATGGCGATTTTACTTTAAAAGAAGTGGCAGAAGGTATTACTGAAAAGCTAATTCGCCGTCATCCCCACGTATTCGGCGATGTAAAAGTCAATAGTGCGGCTGAAGTTAATCAAAACTGGGAACAGATTAAAGCCGCAGAAAAAGGAGAAACGCCAGAACAAGCTAAGTTACTCAGTCGCAAACTAGAACGCTATGCCCGTAGTTTGCCGCCACTGATGGCGGGGATGGAAATATCCCAAAAAGCCGCTAAAGCCGGGTTTGAATGGGAAAATGTTGAGGGAGTCTGGGATAAGTTTGAGGAAGAGTTGGCAGAATTTAAAGAGGCTTTACAAACGGATAATAAACAGCATCAACAAGATGAGTTGGGGGATTTATTATTTACTGTGATCAATATTGCCCGTTGGTATGGTCTAAACTCCTTTGATGCCTTACAAGGTACAAATCGACGCTTTATTGAACGTCTATCAATGATGGAAGAATTTGCAGTACGTCCACTTACGGAGTACAACATCGATGAATTGGAATCTCTGTGGCAACAGGCTAAAGTCAAACTGGCAAAACCATAAGACTTCTTGCAGAAGTCAGGGAACAGGGAACGGGGAACAGGGAACAGTCAGAAGAATTGAGTTTTTATGTATCAAAAATGATTATCTTTTTACTTTTGCAAGAGGTCTATAGTAGTAACATTTCGTAAGTGTCTCACCGTCCGCCCCTACCCGAATAATATTTTGAATAACAAATGACAACATACGATTGGATTGTAATTGGTGCGGGTATTACGGGCGCATCTTTGGCTTATGAACTTAGTAAGCAAAATTTCAAGGTACTCCTGTTAGAAAAAGACTCTGCTCCTGATAATGCTACTGTTTACAGTTATGGCGGGTTGGCTTATTGGTCAGGGACAGATGAGTTGACTCGATCTTTAGGTAAAGAAGGAATTGAGTTACATCGCCATCTGGCTGAAGAGTTGGCAGGGGATACGGAATTTAGAGAACTAGACTTGGTTTTAACTATAGATCGCCAAGATGACCCTGAAACCATTGCCAAAAGTTATGATCGCTTTGCCATTACCCCGGAGTTATTAAATGTCCAGGATGCTTGTCAGTTAGAGCCTTTACTAAATCCAAATGCGATCGCAGGTGTCCTTAAATTGCCCCACGGTCACATTCACCCGCAAAAAACAACGGATGCTTATTTACAGGCTTGTTTAGGCAATGGAGGCGAAATTAAATACGAACAGGTAACAGATTTATTGCGTCAAGGAGACGATATTGTTGGGGTAAAAACTAAGAGCAATATTTATCATGCTGCTAACACTGTAGTCTGTGCAGGGGGATTATCGCGATCGTTACTTAAACAATCAGGTATTAAGGTTGGCAATTATTTTACCCATGCTCAATTAATTATGACTCCTCCTGTTGATTTGGAACTGAGTACAATTGTCATGCCTGCTACACAGCAAAGATTTGCTATAGAAGCTTCTGCTAGTGAGTCGGAAATTGCCTCGAGTTGGGATAAACCAGATAATCACGTAGTACGTTCAATTTTAGATGCTGGTGCAGTTCAGTTTTTGGATGGTAGTTTATGCATCGGGCAGATAAGCGCAATTATTCCTAATCCTCAAGCGAAACTCGATGCTATATCAGGAGAATCGGAAATTCGTAATCAGATATCTAAAGTATTGCCTTTATTAGATGAAATACCAGGCACTTGCCATGATTGTCTCGTTGCATTTAACGATAAAGCGATCGCTTTAGTCGGAAATCTGCAAAATATCAAAGGTATTTATCTTTTTTCTGGCTTTACTAGCACTTTGGTTTTTGCCCCAGTTTTAGCCAGACGTTTTGCTAATTGGGCTACAGGTAAAGAAGATCAAATAATTGAACAATTACAGTTAAAAATTAACGATTAGCAGTTAACAATTGATAATGAATTATTGGTTAATGAAATCAGAACCAGATGTATACAGTATTAGTAATTTAGAGCAAGATCAACAAGACATTTGGGATGGAATCAGAAATTATCAAGCTCGTAATTTTCTGAGGCAGATGCAAGTGGGAGATTTGGCTTTTTTTTACCATTCTAATACTAAAATTCCAGGCATTTCTGGAGTAATGAAAATAATCGAAAGTAATGTTGTTGACCCTACTCAATTCGATCCTAATAGTAAATATTATGATCCAAAATCAACTCTAGAATCTCCTCGATGGCAGACAGTAACAGTTCAATTTATGGAAAAGTTTTCCGAATTAATTTCTCTTAATAAACTCAAACAAGAATTTAGCGATGATGACTTTTTAGTGGTGAAAAAAGGTAATCGTTTATCTGTTATGCCTGTTTCTGAAACAGTCGCCGAGAAAATAGCAATATGGGGCGCGGTGAGGAAATAACTAGGTTAAAAACTTTTGTTTGTCTTTCTAAAGAATATGCAGTATAATATCGAGTCTAAATGCAGTATAGCTAGTCGCCAAAAAAAAGCCTCGGCAGTCCAGTAGCCGAGGCAGTTGAAACAATAATATTAGAAGTGAATTAAATTCTAGCTTAATTTGAGCGATCAATACTGCATTTTACCCAATCATCAGGAATCCTGATTGATAGCCCCGACTGCTATAACGAATTGCTCTGGTAAGGACTGGTTAAACGTTCTAATTGGCTGACCAATAAACTGAGGAATAAACCAACATCAGTTACGACACCAACAGATTCTACTGAACCGCGATCGCTCAATTTGGTAACCACGGCAGGGTTGATATCAACGCAAACCATTTTTACTCCCGAAGGGGTCATATTACCTACTCCAATCGAATGAAGCATGGTAGACAGCATCAAAATCATATCCGTACCTTCTAACAATTTCGCGTATTCAGTTTGGGCTTTAATTAAATCCATTTGTGTATCTGGTAATGGGCCATCATCTCGAATTGAACCAGCCAAACAGAAGGGAATATTATGTTTAACGCATTCATACATAATTCCTTTGGGGATCACGCCTTTCTCTACCGCTTTCGCAATACTACCGTAACGGCAGATAGTATTAATCACCTTGAGGTGATGGCGATGCCCTCCTCTAACAGGAGTACCTTTTTGCATATCCACGCCGAGGGAAGTACCCATTAACGCCTGTTCAATATCATGAACCGCGATCGCATTTCCCCCTAATAAACCCTGGACATAACCATCGCGAATCAGACGAGATAGGTGCTTAGCCCCGCCTGTATGGATTACCACAGGGCCAGCGGTAACTACAACTTTACCACCGCGATCGCGGATTTGACGTAGTTCCCAAGCAATTTGTTCAACTACTAACTCAACTCTTCTTTCGCTAGAGACTCCCGCGCCCATGAAGCTAAATTCATCAGTGGTTTTGGAATCTCTGGAGATTTTATTGCGTACTGTGCGGATACCTTCTACTCCTACAACCACGCGATCGCCTTTTGTTAAGTTACGTAAAATTTTACAGTGGGCAGTTGCTCCTTCGGCAAGATCACTAATAACAATCGCGCCATCCATACGCTGCTGTTGCACTCGTACCCATTCGCCGTTGACTCTAACTTCTGTGGGATAGATAGTAGTTACATAGAAGTCATCGGGGGAAACACCTGTTTGTTCGCAGGTTTCTGTCTTCGCGTCTTGAACTTCAGTAGGAGGTGTAACCGCACCTAAATCAATCAACTGACCCATGATTGTTTCCATCACTTCATGGTCAGGAGCAGAGACTCGCACTTCAGCCGACGAGGTACTTTGTCTTTCGATACCTAGATTGAAATTGAGAACTTTGAAACTACCGCCATTGCCTACCACTAAGTCCAAAGCGCGGTTCATTATTCCTGCATCTAGCAAATGTCCTTCTATTTGAATAATGCGGCTTTCGACTGGAGTAAGTGCGTGAACATCTTCTAAGACAGGTTCATTGATTCTGAGGGTCAAACATTTCGCTGCGCCACCTGCTTTGAGGAATTCGGTTAGAGGAGTTTCAATCACTGTAAACCCGACATCCTTTAAGCACTGTTTAAGGCTTTCACTCGCCTTATTCATTACTACAGTTTGTTCCACGTTTACGGTGTTGCAGGCAAAGTTAACGGCATCAGTTTCGGCGATCGCAATTCGTTTTTCGACGGGAACACGATTTTCAATTACATGGTTGGAATAGGAGTCAAATGCCCCTGGATAGTAGAGTAAATAGCCGCCAGTCAAAGGACAGAAACAGGTATCTAAATGGTAAAAGCGATCGTCAATCAAACGCAGAGAAAGAACTTCGATGTCTAACCAGTTGGCGATATAAGGATGAGAATCTAATTCAGAACGAAAGCCATAACCAGCCCATAACCAACGCCCCTCGCGATCTAATAGGGCATCTCCCGCCCCTTCAAAAGGTAAGTCTTGGGGTAATTCAAAAACGTTAAAATTATTGTCCTCAAACCATTTTTTAAAGTAGGGTTCTTCTCCCTGACGTTCTTGATGAAAGAAGCGGCTAAGAACTACATTTTCACCTAGGACTAGCCCCGCATTGGCAGTGAATACCATATCGGGTACACCTTTTTCTGGCTGCACTAAATCGATGATCGCCAGTTCTTTGAGTACATGATGCAGTTTTCCCCATTGTTCTACGGCGAGATCCCGTGAAGACTTATGGATATTCCCTTCCATCCAGGGATTAATTACATAGTCTACGTCGTAGTGATCGGGGGCGCACATTAGGATGCGAATCTGTTCAGTCATAATATTTTTAGTGTGAGTAAGTGTTTAGGATACTTACATTAATGATGATTAAATCGAAAAACTTTCAAGAATTATCAGCCATTAAACTTGGCAATCCAGCCGCCAAAAAGAAAAGCATTATAAAATTTGGTGATCTCGCTAAACCCAGCCGTTTCAAGCAGTTCGATAATTCTGGCTTCAGAAACAAAATAAACGGAGTTGTCTAGAGAATTTTGATAATCCTGTTCGGCTTTTTTTCTTGATTCATCGTCTAAAAGACTAAAATATAAGGATTTCCAGGCTGACATCAATTGTTGAAAAGATGGCAAGGACTTGTCACCATAAAGATCGGCTAAGATCAAAGTAGCTCGTGGCTTCAGACGTTTGGCAATGTTTTGCAGGAGGGATAATTTCGACCCATCATCAGGTAAGAAGTGCATTACCAACATCAGTGTAGCTGCATCCATTACCTGTGTTTCAGGTAGTGTGTCAACATAGCCCGTGTGCAGCTCAACTTGATCTTGAAGCCCTTGTGCTGTAAGGTCGCGTTTGGCGATCGCCATCATTTCTGCCGCTGGCTCGACACCTGTTAATAACCACTGAGGTTGGCGTTGACGAAAACTGAGCAGTTCCATTCCAGTACCTGATCCCACAATAAGCAGTCGTGCTGATTCCCTGAGATTGATTTCGATTTCTAACAACGTATATGCCATGTTATGCAAGGCTTCGTAGCCAGGAATCGCTTTGCGAATATTTTGGTTATATCGATTAGCGCGATCGCTATCAAATTCAATTCGTTGTTCTGCTGCCATTTTTAATGCTTCTACTCAGTTATTTTCCCAATATTTTGAAAACCTGGAACAGTTCCGTAATAAAGATTCGGAAAAAGTTGCCCCCATTGCAGTTTTGCTTTATAGGTCAGCGAGTAATCTTGCTTTTCTCAACAAAAATTGTAGAACAGTTTCCTCTTGAGCAATGATATCCGCTTTGCCTTCCATTCCTAGTTGGATCTTACACTGATGTTTACCCTTTCCTAAAGCTAGACTTTCTGGTTTGATGATTACCTGATAAAAACCTGCTTCAAAATTTGGGGAAGAAGTTGTTGCGCTATTGGAACTAGCACTAGAATTTTGAGGTGCAATTGAATCGGGAGCTATATTAATAACTGCTCCTTTAAGAGTGCCGTAATCAGGATAAGGACAAGCAGATACTTTCATCTGTACTTGTCGAGCTATTTCTACCTTGTCAATTTCCTGGGCTGAAACTAGAGCTTTGATGACCAAGGAATTACTAAGTGGAGTAATGCGGGCAATTTCTTCTCCTAATGTGACATTTTGACCTGAATTACGCAACTTTAGTTGAAAAAGAATTCCATCTGCGCTGGCTATGATCGCCGTTTTGTCGAAATCTTTGTCTAGTTGTTGTAATTCTTGGTGATCTCTAGCTTGTTGCTGTTGGATTTCAATTTGCTGCTGGATGAGAGCTTCTTGTTCTCGTTTTACGCCAGATAGGGTAGCTTGACCTGTCGCTTTTTCTCGCTCGATATTTTCTAAAGCGATTGTAACTTCCGCATCACTAGGATTGAGGGTTACTTGATTATTATTAAGTCTGGCTTGAGCAGCAGCAACGGCTTGTTGTTGTTTGGCTATTTCCTGATTTTGTTGCTGAATAGCTGCTTGTTGGGCAATTACTTGTTGTTTTTTCTGTTCTACATCTAATTGTGCTTCTTCTAGTTGATTTTGAGACAAGGCTCCGGAGCTAGCAATGATTTTATAACGATCGCGCTTGGATTTGCCTGCATTTAAGCTGGCTTGAGCTGATTTTAAGTTAGCTTCGAGAGAAATTAATTCAGTTTGGGCTTGGTTTAATTCTTGTTGCGTTGAGTTAAGATTGGCGATCGCTTCTTCAACTTGAGTATTGGCTGTATTATTTCTGTCTTGATATTCTCGACGGCTACGGATTAGTTCGGCTTGAGCTGAAGCAATAGCACTTCTAATTCCCTCAGTTTCAGCTTCTAGCCGATTTTCTTGAGCCGTAATTTGGGCTTGAATTCGCTCTAATTGTAAGGTTGCTTGTTGAATGTTGCTTTCTAGTTGACTTATTTTTGTTTCCAGACGTGAGTTATCGATAGTAGCGATAAGATCGCCTTTTTTAACCTTTTGGTTCTCTTTAACATGGATCTTAACCACTGTTCCTTCTGTTTTCGCTTCTATAATCCGTAATTCGCCAGCAGGTCTAATTTTTGCCTGTGCTTTAACCGTAACATTGTAGGGAGTAAAAGCAGATACGGCGATCGCAGTTATGATCGAACCCACCATAAACAGTCCACCCAGTCTTGTCCAAAGACTAATAGGTGGCATGAAATCGTTAGCTTCGACAAAGGACAAAGTATTGGTGTCAGATGAAACTGAATTTGCCACAATTAAGGCTGATTCTGCCGATTTAGAGGGATTTTCTGCACGATTAAGCTCATTCTCTTCATCTCTTTCAATCAATACGGCATTTGAGCCAGGATTAGTATCGCATTGTTCTAGTAAAGCTTGTCTTAAAACTCGCTCAGTTGAAATTATTTTGGTCGGCGCGATCAAAAAATCCTGTTTTTCTATGGACGTATCTGCTGACAAGGAAATTGTAGTCAGGGATTGGTTTCCACCTTGCAAAATGTGTTCGGCAGATTCTTCTAGAGAATCGGGAAGAAATAATTTTTTATATCCTGCTATTTCTAGTAAGTTAGGTATATTTTTATAGTTATTAAAATCTTTAGTTTTGGTTGCAGTAAGAGTTTTGATATATCGATATAATTGCCAAGTTGAATTGATGATTAAGCTATAAGATTCTCCAGAAAGAAGATTGCCGATTTGCTCGGTACTTTTACCAGATAATATTCCTCGTAAAATAGCTTGTTCTAAACAGGTAAGCTGCTTCCTTTGAACTTTCTGCTTAATCTGGTCTATAGCAGCATACAATTCCTCTAATTTCCAACATTCAGCAGCTTCAGGAAAAATATCTGCTTGATATTTGTTGTAATTCATAGCACTTTAGTTATGTTTTTCATTTAAATCTAAAATTTAAAGTGAGCAGCACATACCTCACGCTGCTAAAAACTGCAAATGCTCGCCTGATTGGTAAGATAAATCTTCAATCGATCCTTGAAGAACTGGTTTCCCCTCTTCCAACATCACAACCCAATCTGCTTGTCGAATAACTGGAGGGCGATGGCTAATCATAATCGTGCTTTTTCCTTGTCTGTAGCTCAAAATCGATTGCAGTACTTGGGCTTCAGTGACTGGATCTAGCGCACCTGTCGATTCATCTAAAATTAAGATGGATGGATCGTTAACAATCCCCCTGGCGATCGCTAATCTTTGTCTTTGTCCACCAGAAAGATTAGAACCAAATTCTCCCAAAATAGTTTGATATTTTTCGGGTAGTTTAGAAATAAATTCGTCTGCACCTGCGATCTGACAAGCTCTTACGATCTGTTCAAAAGTAAGATTAGGATTGCCCAACCGAAAGTTTTCTATAATTGAACGACTCCAAAAATGGGCATCTTGAGGCACTAGCACCACTTGCTGACGCAGACAGTCTAAAGAAAGATCCTGTTGATTATAAATTCCGAAACGAATATTGCCAGATTGAGGTTCGTATAAACCAGCAATAAGTTTAGCTAAAGTACTTTTACCACAGCCAGATTTACCGATCAAAGCGATTACTTTACCACCAGGAATAGTCAGATTGAAATCTTCTAATAGCTCGATTCTACCCGTATGATGAAAGTTGAGATTATCGCAAATAATATTGCTACCACTGTCAATTTTTGCCCAAGGTTTTTGGACATCATCTGAGGTTTCTGGGGTAGCATCGATAACTTCAGCAAGACGTTGAATCGAAGTTTTAGCACGAGTAAATTCATCGACAAAGCTAATTACACTATCAACAAAAGTGGTAAAGTTATCATTCATGCTGTTAAATGCTAATAGCATCCCAATCGTTAATTCCTCACTAATTACTAAACTACTACCCACCCACAGCAAGACAATAGTCCCAATACTGGAAACTAAGTTAGAGAAAATATTATTGATGAAACTAATCTGAATAGTACGAAAGGTAAAGTTAGCCTGACGACTGTAACGGCTTTGGAATTCTTCCCAAAATTGGGGTTGAGCAGCAGTAGTTTTAAGTGTGATCGCACCTTTAAAAGTTTCCACTAAAACCCCTTGGTTTTCCGAAGATAAAACTAAAACATTGCGAATCTTTTGCTGAAGAGTAGGTAAGAAAATAAATGTGGAAAGAGTCATTAAAATTGCGATCGCACCAGCCACAATTGCTAATTTTACGCTGTAAAACAACATCACTCCTAGAGAAATTAGGGCGATAAAAAATTGACTCGGCAGACTAACTACAGCTTGAGAAATTAATTGATTAATTTGTTGGATATCTTCTAGACGACTGACAATTTCGCCACTACGACGAGTTTCGTAATAAGTTAAAGGTAAGCGTAAAATCTGTCTCCCAAATTCAAAGATTAATCCTAGTTGCAAACGTTGAGAAAAATGAGCAATCAAATTAGATTGGGCTAATTTTAGCGTACTACTAACTAAATGCATGACGATTACGGCGATCGCAACTCTAGTTAATAACTGAGTATCACCGCGCACCAAGACATCATCGGTCAGAATTTGCATTAAAAAAGGAAAAGCCAGAGAAAGTAAGCCGAGAAAAAAGTTAAGCAGTAAAGTTTGACTCAGAATACCGCGATAGGGCAAAACCCGCTTGAGAAAACGATTAAAACCGCTAATTTTCTCCTTTTCATCTGGTTGAGTAAAAAAGCGGATGGGATCGGGTTCGAGTAGCAGCATTACCCGATCTGTCCAACCATCTGCCAGCCATTGTTTTTCTAGATATCTAACCCCAACACCAGGATCGGCAACCACATATTTTTTACCTTTTTTGCCATACAAAACTACCCAGTGATAGCCTTTCCAGTGGATAATAGCTGGTAGAGGAATAGTGTTTTTGTCAATCACATCCAGAGGTGCTTTAACTGCCCGCGCATTAAAACCAAGAACTTCTGCTCCTTGTTTTAGTCCTAAAAGAGTAGTGCCTTGTTGCCCGGTACCTACCATTTCTCGGATACTACTGATAGTAAAGACACGACCATGATATTTGGCAATGGAAGCTAAACTAGCAGCACCGCAATCTTCTCCGCTGTGTTGTTTAACCAGATGGTATTTATTCATGTATTTCAACTCATTGATTGCTCATTTCTCAGCTTAGAAAGCTGTATTTTCGCCTTCTATTAAAAGAATGCCTAATGTTGAGACGAAATTGTTGAGTCAAATTCAGGATTGAATTCAGGTTAATTGAGTAAATGCTTCTTTGGTCAATGACAATAGGCAATTAATCTGCACAAAATATTGACTCTAAAATTAACGGGCAAATGCTGAATTAGTCATGTCTTTTAGCTTATCTAAACCCATCAATTAAAAATTGACAGACCACTAGGGTGTTTACTCTCTCAAGAGCGATCGCTTACTATATTGCCAGTAACTTTACTATTCTTGATGACAGACGGGATAATAGGTACAATCACGACCAACAGTACCTCCAATATAAAGATTAAATTGTCCACCAATGACAGCCTCTATAAAGAGATCGGTTAATTCCACTGTTCCTGCTGGATTTTCTGGTAGTTGAGAACGTTGTGCTTCGCTTAAACTATTGCGAAATTCTGGATCTTTCCAAGCACGAATAATATCTTGTTGAGACATGATTTGCTCCTTTATATTTAAGATAATGCGATTGATTTTTGTTGAAAAAAGCTGGTTTAATTTGAGCTTTCTATGGTCATTGTGTTTGATTGTTTTGTGTAATTAAAAGAACGTGTAGACGAGTTTTTGTCGATCTGATTGATTTTACTATCGAGTTTAGGCGCTTCTAATACTAAGACCGAAGGAATATTCTCTGGTGCTGCTAAACGTATTAATCCATAACCAATACCAGCTAGTCCACACATTAACCCTGGTGTCTCAACGCCTAAAGGAACACCACAAAGCCAGCCATGTTGATTAATGCTTTCGAGAATAATGGCAGCAAAGCGGTTGACTTGAGTTTTCCATTGAGTATCCTTGAGGGTAATACTGGCTTGTAGCAGTAATTCTAAGTTGCCTAAGTCACCATGACATAACGAGTGGTTCCCGCCAAATCCTTGATTCAAGGTAGTGTCTAAGGCTGTGTTAATTTCCGAACGAATTTCAGCATTATCTAAGTGTGGTAAACTTCGCAGACGCGCTAAACCAATTCCTGGAGCGCCGTTACACCAAGCACAAAGATAAGAATCAGGCTGAGGAGCGAGATCCTCTACAACAGTATCTGCAAAATTCCGTAAATCTTTCCAATTATTAACTTCAGAACAAAAAAGACTACGCTCATACTCAATCGAACTTAGAGCAGCATCTTGAAAACGTTTTTCTCCAGTTAAAGAAGCTAATTCTAATAATGCCGAAGCTATACCAGCAGCGCCATGAGAAAAGCCTGCTAATGGTTTTTCTTTTGATCTTTCTTTGCTCCAACCAATGCCACGCTTCATGGTTTGAGCCTGATTAATCAGATGCTCACCGCATTTAATAGCTACAGCTAAAGTGCGCTCGTCAGGTCTGCATTGATACAAAGATAGTAAGCTACCAATGCAACCAGCAGCACCACCGATAATATCAAATTTCTGATCTTGATCGATTAAATTCGGTAGTAATTCCACCATCTTTTTTGCTTCAGTAAGCAGATCTGGTTGATTCCAGAGCATTGCTAAATGACTCAGAGTATAGATGATTCCACCCCAACCCTCAAACCCACCAATCAATTTAATGTTCGGTCGAATGTGTTCTATCTTGCCTAATATTGTTGTCAGACCAGCTTGTGCTAGGTTAGTGTAACGTTTTTTTCCAGTAACATGACCCAGATAAGCCAAAAACAGGACTATACCAGGTAGATCGTCGTACAAATTGATTCCCAACGTCACCAGAGACCATTTTTCTTCTCCAACTAAACTCAAACCAATCCAAGAAACATCTGTTTTGCCATGCACTGCTAATTGTTCTAGGCGATCGCCAATCTGACAAGCAGCAGTTAATAGTGTTTCAGGACTTGGAATAAGTTTTGGCTCTTGAATTTGATATTTAGGAAAAGTCGCATCTTTGGCATCCATAGACACTGTTGCCAGAGATGCGCGAACAAACCAAAGCTGCTGTTTTAGATCTGCGTCGCTTAACTGCTGCAAGCGATCAAAAACCATCTTGATACTTGGTTGAGGAAGAAAGTCTCGAATTTGCTGATTGGAACTACTCCACAAATCTCGCGAATTAGGTCGCGTTACGAACATGGGAATATCTCCCCGCAGCAAGTCTTCTCGCTCAGCAAGAATTGTTTGCTTGAGATAGGATCGGTGCTGAACCTGAAACCACAGTTTATCAAAGTGGCGATCGCGTTCTAAAGCGTCTCGCAATACATCTGGATGGAAGCTTTCTTCTAGTAACAAAGCGTAAATATAGGTATCGCGGAGAATTACTCTTACTTCGTCTTCAGCAAAAGCAGCGACCGGACCTTCTGGAGATAGTAATTCATCTCGATATTTGAGCAATAACTGGTAGATATTGGTAAAACCTTTGATAATTAGCTCTGTGTAAGCTAATAAATTTACATTTTTACCATTGAGAGTCGGTTGATTCAAATCTCCTGGTATCTCCATCCGTTTGCGCTCTAGTCGCATTCGATCAGTACCCGTTTCTTGCCAATAGGGAAGACGCTCTGAACTAAGCTGTCCTTTTTTGCCACCCAAACCAGTGATATCAATACCTTCAGCGTCATCGCTTCTCCAAGAGCGTGCTGGTAACAATCCAATATTCAAAACTGAATGAACCATTTTATTGCTGGCAAGTAAATTGGCTTGAGATGTATCTAAGTCGGTAAATTTGGGGTGAAAAAGAGATTCAAGATCGATTAAAATTGGCTGTTCGCCAGCAGCAATTAAGTTTTCGGAGTGAAAGTCAGTTGCTTGCAAAGCATAGAGTAAAGCTAAATAACCGCCTTGACGCTCGTAAAAGCGTTCAATTTCTACTTCAGTCTTACAATCACCAGGAGAAACAAACTCTAGCCAGCCATAATCCCTACAATTTAAAACCTTAATTATTTGAAAACCAGGATGCTCTTCTCTTTGATTAAGCCAAGCTAGTAATTCTTGAAAATGAACATCAACTTCTAAAGATCTAGGTTTGTAGACTATTTGGAAGCCAGAACTGAATTTGGGAATGATGACAGAACGTCCCTGTCGATGATTGTCTCCTGCACCAAAGTTTAGTTCTACTAATAAACCAGGTTCTCGTTCGGGGCTAAATCTGGTTTTAATTTCATCCCAATCAACACATAAATGCTGGAGAAATTCCAAACTAAATGTGACCCAATCATCGATATCAATAGCGATCTGCCGAGCTAGGACTGGATACTCTTGCAAGAGAGAAAAAGCTACATCAGGTTGACGAAGACGTTGAACAAAACTGTGAAATCGTTCTTGAGGAGTATCACCGATCAGCACTCCTTGTAGACGAGCAACATTAAGTTCTAAAACTAAAGTGCGACCTAACCTCGTCAGCAAGTGTGTTGACAGATTTGCTAATAATATTTCTTTTACTGTCTTGGGATCGAAAGGTAGTTTAAAGTAATGTTGTTCTATAGTATTTATTCCCACAGACAAGCGTTCGTAACCTTGAGCAAGCAACGGCTCAATCAGGTACAAAAATTTCTCATTGTCTTTAGTCTGGGTTAATTCTGAAAGATAAGGTAGCTGAGAATTAGGAGCAGAAAATGTTTGCTCTAGCTGCTCTAACCATACTGGGGTTTCGGGAAAACACTCTTTTAATACCTCTATTGGTTCGCCAAGAAGAAACAAAAATTCCTCTTTGGTGATGCCATCTATTGCTAAACGTTGATCGAATTGCAAATCAGTCTTAAAGCAAGGTTGGTTGCGCCAACGCTCTAGCCTAAGCTGGGCTAAATCTTTGTCAATTTCGACCTTTGGTATCCGATTTTTCTTCCGTTGCAAAGAGGCAATTCTTTCTGTTAACGAGAGCGCACGATACCAGTCATCAGCTTGAAAGTATTTTTGATTCACCGTTCTTAGCTCCTAAAAAATTGAAGAGAGCAGAAGGCAGCAAAAAGGAAAAGGTTGAATTCTGTTCCTTTGTTTATGCCTCCTGCCTTATGCCTAGCCCTTTGGGCTAGGTAAAATCTGCCTTACTTCGGCTTGCATTTAGTGCAGTTACCACCTGTACCTTGACCAGTACCAGTACCATCACCACCTTGACCACCAACGACAGATTCGAGAGTAGCATCAGCCATTTCGATAATTCCCGCTGGGTTTTCAGGTAGTTGAGAACGCTGATCTTCGCTTAAGCTATTGCGAAACTCTTCATCTTTCCAAGCACGAATAATATCTTGTTGAGACATGATTTTCTCCTTTGTGTTTAATAGAATGTGTTTTGTTTGTGTTTGAGAAAGCTTGTTTTTTACTTTCTATATTTATTCTGTTTAATTTTTTTGTTGAATTGTTGAGTTAAATTCAGTAGTATTAAAAATGTTTTTTTTGGTAATTAATTCAGTTTGATTCAGGTTAATTCAGATGAAAATAATTTTTTAGAATTAATTTGGCTCGATTAGCTTAATTTAGGTAAAATAATTTTGTGCTTTAGTAAAAGTTAAAAAAGTAATGAAATTTGACTTAGATGAAGCTCTCAAAATTGCCAATCAAGCGGTATATCGAAAAATCAATCGAAATTTAACTGATGTAGAAATAATTGTCTTTAAGGGAGCTTGGGAGAGAGAGGAATACGACGCGATCGCAGCTAAAAATCAATATGCTACCAGTTATATCAGTCAAGATGTTGCGCCAAAGCTTTGGAAAAACTTATCGGAAGCTTTAGAAGAAAAAGTTAAAAAAAGTAATTTTAAAGAAGCCTTAAAAAGACAATGGGAATCAATGTCAAATTCTTCAAATTGCCAATCAATTTTAAATAATTTTAATCATAAACAACAACAAAATTTAGAAAAATCAAAACAGTCATTAAACAAAAAACTCGAAGAAGATCAACAGTCAAATTTAATTCAAGAATTATATATAGAGCGTCCTCCTATCGAATCTATTTGTTATGAAACATTGCTACACCCTGGTTCTTTGATTCGGATTAAAGCTCCTAGTTTAATGGGCAAAACATCTCTAATAACTAGAATTTTGTCTCGAATAGCCCAGGAAGGATTCTATACTGTTAATTTGAGTTTTGAATTGGCAGATAGAAGTACCCATTTAACTAACCTCAACAAATTCTTACGCTGGTTTTGTCTGAATATTACTAAAGAATTAAAATTACCCAATCAGTTAGATGAATATTGGGATGAAGAGGGAATGGGTTCCAAAGTTAGTTGCACCACTTATTTTGAAGAATATTTATTAACTGAAATAGATAGTCCTCTTGTTTTATCCTTGGATGATGTAGATTTACTGTTTCCCTATCCAGAAATATATGAAGATTTTTTTGGCTTGTTGCGTTCTTGGTATGAGAAAGCTAGAAGTCGAAAACTTTGGCAAAAACTGCGTCTATTAATTGTTCATTCAACCGATGTATATATTAGATTAAATATCAATCAATCTCCTTTTAATGTGGGATTACCAATTGAATTACCAGAATTTACTGGCGAACAAGTTCAAGAACTAATTAAGTTACACGGCTTAGAAACAAATCAAGATTTTGCATCTTTGATATCAATGGTAGGAGGCCATCCTTATCTGTTAGAACAAGCTTTTTCTTATCTAAAAAACAATCAAAATATTGCTCTAGAAGAAATTTTAAAACAAGCTCCTACAGATGCAGGGATTTATAGCAATCATTTACGAGAACATTGGTTAAATCTGCAACAGAATCCAGAACTAGCTAAAGCTTTTAAACAAGTAGTCACTGCTAATAATCTCATACAATTAGAACCAATAGCAGCTTATAAATTACAAAGCACGGGTTTAGTAAAACTTGTGGGCAATAAAGTAGAAGTTCGCTGCAACTTGTATCGTCAATATTTTAGCGATCGCGTAGAATCTCTTTGATTTCAAGTTATATTAAACAGAAAAATTCCCAAACTTATAGGGGATAACTGATGAATGATTTCCTCAATTCTAGGTACAAATATCAAGCTGGTGGAAGTCTTCCTCCTGATGCACCTACCTATGTTGATCGCCAGGCTGATTTAGAACTTTATCAGTCTTTGTTAGCAGGAGAATATTGCTACATTCTTAATTCGCGACAGATGGGTAAATCGAGCTTGCGGATACGAACTATGGATAAGTTACAAGCACGAGGTATACACTGCACTGAGATTGAGTTGAGTGGAATTGGTAGCCAAGAAATCACTGCACAACAATGGTATGGCGGAATTATTCAAGAGTTAATTAGTGGTTTTGAATTAAAAGTTAATCGGCGGAGTTGGTTGCGAGAAAGGGAAGATTTATCGCCAGTGCAACGTTTAGGTGAATTTATTGAAACAATATTATTGCAAATACGCGATCGCAATATTGTAATTTTTATCGATGAAATTGACAGTGTACTTAGTCTCAACTTTTCCACTGATGAATTTTTTGCCCTAATCCGCAATTGTTACGATAAACGAGCTAGCAAGCCAGAATATAGACGATTGAGCTTTGTTTTACTAGGAGTAGCTACTCCTTCAGATTTGATTCAAGATGAAAATGCGACCCCTTTTAATATTGGTAAAGCGATCGATCTTCAAGGGTTTCAAATCAATAAAAGTACTGCTTTAGCTAAAGGATTTGCAGGAAAAGTAAATGATCCTCAAACTGTTTTAAAAGAGATACTCTATTGGACTGGAGGGCAGCCTTTTTTAACTCAGAAATTATGTTTGTTAGTATCTCAGGAATTAGATATTAGAGCAAAAGAAAACAATAAACAATTTATTAGGCAGCTTGTTCAGTCTCGCATTATTGATAATTGGGAATCTCAAGATCAACCAGAACATCTAAGAACAGTACGCGATCGCATTCTGAGGAATTCCACTTCTAGCGTTAGCTTGCTCAAGCTATACCAACAAATTCGGCAAAGGGGCAAGATAAAAGCTAAAAATTGCCAAGAATATTTAGAATTGCGATTATCTGGGTTAGTAACCCAGGATCGGGGCAATTTAGTGGTCAAAAATCCCATTTATCAATCTGTTTTTAATTCTAATTGGGTTAGACAACAACTTAAACAACTCGAGCCAAGTCTTTCAGTACTGCCTATTTGGACTGTACCCGTAGCAAGTTTTTTAGTCACCAGCATAGTTATTGGAATACGATCACTTGGCTGGTTGCAACCTTGGGAACTTCAGTCTTTTGATTGGTTAATGCGACTGCGTCCAGATGAAGGATTAGATCAAAGATTATTATTAGTAACGATTACAGAAGATGATGTCCACTCTCAACCGATTGCCGAAAGAGGTGCAGCTTCCCTATCAAATCGTTCTTTAAATCTACTTTTAACTAAATTAGAACAGGCGCAACCCCTTGCGATTGGTTTAGATATTTATCGCGAAGTACCAATAGAAAGCGAAGATCGAGAGTTAGCTAAACGCATCAGAAATAGCGATCGCACTTTTGCCATTTGCAAATATGGTAATCCTGGTGTTTCTTCACCTGTAGACATCCCACCTGAAAATCAGGGATTTAATAATGTCCTGCTCGATCGCGACCTTACTTTGCGCCGTCAGCTTCTAGCTGTTAGTTCATCTTCTCCTTGTCAAAGTAAATATGCTTTTAGTTGGCAATTAGCAAGCCGTTATTTAGCCCAAGCAGGTATTTATAGCCAAATTAGTCCTGAAAACTATCTCCAACTTGGTAAAACTGTTTTTAAGACTTTAGAAAATAATACTGCTGGTTATCAAAACCTTGATGCCAGTGGACATCAAATCTTACTCAATTATCGTAGTACACCTCAAATTGCTGAAACAATCACTCTTCAGCAAATTCTCAGCGATCGCTTTAATCCAGAATTAGTCAGCGATCGCATCGTCCTCATTGGCACTATCGCACCTAGTTTCAACGATCATAACTGGCGTACACCCTACAGTACGGGAAATTGGTCAGTACAAACTATGACGGGTGTAGAAATTCAAGCCCAAATGATCAGTCAAATTCTTAGTACTGTTTTAGATAATCGATCTTTAATTTGGTGGTTATCGAAGCCTGGAGAAGCGATCTGGATTTGGCTGTGGTCTTTAACAGGAGGTTGGTTAGTTTGGCGTTTCCCTGCACCTCTATCTACAATTTTAGGGCTAGGAATTGCTGCTAGTCTTTTGTATATCAGTTGTTGGCTCTTACTAATACTCAATGGAGGTTGGCTACCTTCAGTTTCTTCACTAACGGTATTGGTAGCAACTCAAACTACTGTGGCAATTTATCAAAAAGCTAAATTAAAAATCGACGTTGCTGATTTAAGGTATACCACAAGGGTACAATGTGAAACTGCGAGTAATACGGTTCGTAGCTTTTAGCCCTTCGGGTTCAGCAGTTGCGCCGAAGTGTTGGAAACCAACAAGACCGCACTGCTTCACTTTTAGCTCTTAGCTTCTTGGCGCAGTCGCTCTCTGAAGGAGACCTTCAAGACCCAGCGGCTTTTGGGAACCAATCTTTACACAAAAAACGCGCTGTGCGCTGCGCCGCTTTTAGCTTTTCGAGTGGTGTACTTTCAAGCAGCGGTTTATATATTTCATACCCTGATTCAGCAACGCCTAAAAATCTTTGATGGGCTGCAAGCCGCACACTCGTGACTTCTAGTCACTCGTCAACGGCGCTCCATATTTCTGTATTTCTATATTGCATATGGTCGCGCATATGGTAAAATAAGATATGGAAATAAAGCAGGTTAGAGGTTATGTTTATGCAATTGAGTACCACATAGTATGGTGCGTTAAATATCGTCATAAAGTATTAGCTGGCGAAATAGCAGAGTTTCTGAAAGAGGTTTTAACCGAGACGGCAATACTCTACAAGTTCTTTCGTTGAGAGTTTGGAAGTACGTTGAGAGTTTGGAAGTAGTAGAAGACCACGTTCACGTTTTAGTCTCTGCTACACCTCAGCATACTATCCCTAACATAGTCAAAATGCTTAAGGGAATATCAGCTAGGAAATTATTTTTAAAGTTTCCTCAACTTAAAAAAAAGCTGTGGGGCGGTGAGTCCAGTGCGGTCTTGGGGTCTCACGCCACTCCCTTCAACGCGGGGAACCCGCGCACAGGGGTGGCTCCCCAAGAGGAGCAACTGGCGAACCCGAAGGGACACTTATGGAATCCTAGTTATTTTGTAAGCACAGTTAGCGAAAATACTGAAGCACAAGTAAAAAAGTACATCGAAAACCAAAATGCAGAAAGCGTTTAAAGTTACACTCATTCCAAATCGCACTCAGTCTGAGTTAATCAATCGGACAGTTGGGTGCGTTAGGTTTGTTTATAACCGCTTTTTGGCACTAAGAAAAGAAGTATACGCAACGGACAAAACTACTCTCAATTACAACGGGTGCAGCCAAAAGCTTACTCTGTTAAAGAAGGAAATAGAGTGGCTAAAAGAAGTAGATAAGTTTGCTTTGCAGAACTCACTTAAGGCTTTGGAAACAGCATACAAAAACTTCTTTGCTGACTTGAAAAAGCCGAAAGCTAAAAGACGCTTTGGCTTTCCTCAGTTCAAGAAAAAGCACGGCTGTAAACAGGCATATAAAACCAACTTCACCAACGGTAACATTCAAGTCAGGGATAACTATTTGAAGTTGCCAAAGCTAGGCTGGGTAAAGTTTCACAAGTCGCAGGAGTTAACAGGTAAGCTGATATCTGTTAGTGTTTGTCGCACTAAAACAGGCCAATATACTGCTAGTATTTTGTGCGAGACAGAGATAGATAAGTACCCACAGGTTAATCAAAACATTGGTCTTGACTTAGGGATCAAGTCTTATTTGGTTACTGACTTAGGTGAAGTTATAGACAACCCCAAATATCACCGCACTCAAAAAAGGAAGTTACGCAAAGCGCATAAAAAAGTATCTCGCACCCAAAAAGGCAGTAGTAACAGAGTCAAAGCAAAAACCAAGCTGGCTCGTACTTACGAACGAATTACAAATTTAAGAGACGACTTTCTGCATAAGCTATCAACTCGTCTAATCAAAGAAAACAGCATTATCTGTATTGAAGATTTGCGAGTTGCCAACATGGTTAGAAACCATAAGTTAGCGCTTTCTATCAGTGACGCTAGTTGGTCTAAGTTCGTTGCTATGCTGGAATATAAAGCAACTTGGCATGACAGACTTGTGCAAAAAGTTGGTACATTCTTTCCCTCATCTCAAACTTGTAGTTCTTGCAAAGCAGTCAACCCGCTTGTTAAAGATTTAAAGCTGCGTGAATGGTCTTGTCCAAAGTGCAGCAGCTACAACTTGAGGGATAAAAACGCAGCCCTCAATATACTGAGTGAGGGCTTGAGATTAATAGCCGCCGATGGTGCATCGGAGGCTCAAAACGCCTGTGGAGAACTTGTAAGTCCTGGAGTAATTCAGGCAGAGATTGTTGAAGCAGGAATCACGCCACTTTTAGTGGTGTGAGGTTCAATAAAAAGCTATAAGCTTATAAGTAGCCATGCAAAATTATTTACTTTACATCTCTCAAAAATAAGATGACTTCTAAGTGGCGATGTGGAAATTGGAAGTTAAAATTAGCCCGACTCTTAGCTGCAAATTGGGTGTTGGCAGAACTAGTTGGAGTAAGCTTTTTTGGGAATAATAATTATGTGTTAGCTCAAATTACTCCTGATCGCAGTTTGGGTGTAGAAGCTTCAGTTGTAACACCCAATGTCGAAATTAAAGGACTACCTGCTGATCGCATTGATGGCGGTGCAATTCGAGATGCTAACCTTTTTCACAGTTTTGAACAATTTAATATCGGAGATTTACAACGAGTTTATTTTGCTAATCCAGCAGAAATTACGAATATTTTTAGTCGAGTAACTGGAAATAATCTGTCAGAGATTTTCGGAACATTAGGGGTTAATGGCAATGCTAATCTCTTTTTAATCAATCCCAATGGCATTATTTTCGGGGAAAATGCCAGTTTAGATGTGGGAGGTTCGTTTGCAGCAAGTACAGCCGACGCTATTCAATTTGGCGATGGTATCCAGTTCAGTACGAATGCGTCCCAAACTGCACCGCTACTTACAGTAAGTATTCCCATTGGCTTGCAATTTGGAGGTAATAATGAAAGTATTAAGGTGCAAGGGAATGGTCAAGGTCAAAGATCAACCTCTGAACTCATTGATACCAACATTGGTTTGCGCGTACAGCCTGATCAAACTTTAGCTTTGGTAGGCGGTAATCTAGCCCTAGAAGGTGCAACGCTGAAGACAGCAGGGGGACGGATTGAATTGGGAAGCGTTGCTGGCTCTGGTCTAGTTAGTTTAACAGCGATAGACTCTGGTTTTGCTCTGGGATATTCAGGCGCACCAACTTTCGGAGATATCCAATTGTCTGGCGGGGCGACAGTAGATGCTAGTGGTGCTGGTGGCGGTGATATCCAAGTTGAGGGTAGACGGATGACGCTACAAGATGGTTCGCAGATTGAAGCTAGTACTCTAGGGGCAGAATCGGGAGGAACGATTACAGTAAAAGCTTCCGATGCAATAGAACTAAGCTCGACGGCAGATATTCAGTTTCCTACTGCTATAGCATCTCAAGTCTATCCAGGAGCCACAGGCGCAGGGGGTAATTTAACCTTAGAAACTGGGCGGTTAATCCTCAAAGATGGAGCGCAGTTATCGTCTAATACTTTGGGTTCAGGGGCGGGGGGTTCTATAGAGATAAGAGCCTCCGATTCGGTAGAACTGGTTGGACAAGCAGTTGGTGGTCAGTTTCCTACTAGTATAGGCGCTCAAGTCTCCCCAGAAGCCACGGGTGCAGGAGGCGAGGTAACAATTGAGACTAAAAGATTGAGTGTCATCAACAGCCAAGTCGGAACTGTGACTTTAGGTAAAGGGAACGCAGGCAATTTTACAGTTCGTGCTTCTGACTCAGTGGAGGTAAGCGGAAAAATATTGAGGAACAACATTGAGAATCCTGCCGGCTTGCTTGCTCAGGTGAACGTAGATGGTGAGGGGAAAGGCGGCAACTTGAACATCGAAACAGGACGTTTGAGTGTCAGTAACGGCGGCAAAGTGCAAGTGGCTACTTTCGGTCAAGGAGATGCAGGTAATTTAACGATCCGTGCTTCTGAGGTAGAAGTATTCGATACCTCTGGTGGGAGTCTTTATGCTACTGGTATCAATGCAGGTGTTGAAATAGACGTAGATGAAACTGTTACTCCACCCAAAGGTAACGGAGGCAATTTAACCATTGAAACTGATCGCTTGAGTATAAGGAACGGTGCAACAGTGTCAGTTGCTACCGCTGGGGAGGGCAATGCAGGTACGCTGCAAATTCGTGCGCCGGAATTTGTAGAAGTGCTTGGGATATCCCGAAATGGTAAATTCAAAAGTCAAGTAAGTGCTGAGGTTACGTCAGATGCTATAGGTAGTGGGGGAAATTTAAGTATTGAAACTGGACAGATGATTATTCGAGATGGAGCCGAAGTTACCGTAAGTAGTCTTGGCTCAGGGGTGGCTGGCACACTGGAGATACAAGCTCGTTCCATTAGTCTGGACAACCAAGGAGCTATAAGTGCCACAACCAAATCGGGGAATGGAGGCGATATTACCTTGAAGGGTCAAGACTTATTACTTATACGTGATGGAAGTGAGATTTCTACTACTGCTGGTACTGCTCAAGCTGGCGGAGATGGAGGTGATATTAACATTGCTGCCGATTTAATTGTGGCTATTCCTCAAGAAAATAGCGATATTACTGCTAATGCGTTTGCAGGGAAAGGCGGAAATATTAACATCGATACTCGAAATATCTTTGGATTTGAGTCGTCAGAAAATCCTAACCTAAGCAATATTACCGCTAGTTCTCAATTTGGGTTAGATGGTACTGTCAATATTGACACTTCAGGGATAGAACCTACCCGAGAATTAGGAAAGTTGCCCGTAGAAGTTGTTGATGTGAGTAAATTAATCGATCGCAATCTTTGTTTGGCAGGTCAAGACAACGGCGAATTTATTATAACTGGTCGTGGTGGCTTATCTCCTTCTCCCCAAGATACTCTCAACACCGATGCTGGTTGGGAAGATTGGCGCATAGTAGAAAACAGCAAGGTAGAAAATAGCGAGTCCAAGGATCGACAATCATCTCCAGCGCGATCAATCTCAGAAGTAAAGAATAGTTACTCTAATCAAGTCATTGAAGCTCAAAGCTGGTTTGTAGCAGCAAATGGTAATATTATTCTCTCTGCTCAACCAGTTAAATCTGTCTCTCGAAGTTCTTCCTTCAGTCCTTTCGACTGCCGGCTATTAGACAAATTGGAACAATGAAACGTTTTGGTAGATTAATTGGTATCGCAATTTTGGGCTTAATTCTTAGTCTTAGTCTGAATGGATGGTTTCCAGTTAATGCCAAGCAACCCATTTCTACCATTTCTAATAGTGATTCTGCCATAGCATTAGTCCAGGCTGGCAAACAAGACTACGATGCAGGAAAGTTTACAGACGCAGCCGAAGCCTTACAACAAGCAGCACAAATATATGCGGCTAATCAAGCTCCAATTCAGGAAGCACAAACCCTAAGTTTATTATCACTGGCTTATCAAGAACTAGGACAATTAAAACAAGCAGAAACAGCAATCAATTCTAGTTTGTCTTTACTAGAAACCGTAGCCGAAGGAAAGCTAATTAATCGAGTCCGCGCCCAAGTTTTCAATCGTCAGGGGCGTTTATTCTTGGCAAGGGGAAAAACTGAGCACGCTTTAGAAACTTTTCAAAAAACCGAATTATTATTTAAACAAGCTGAAGATTTAGAAGGCGTGATCGGTAGCCAGATCAATCAAGCCCAAGCATTACAAAATTTAGGGTTCTATCGGCGATCTCAAAAACTATTCAATCAGATAGAAAATAAGCTAAATAAAGAACCAGATTCTTTACTAAAAATTCAAGGTTGGCATAATTTAGGCAATATTCTCAGACAAGGAGGGGATTTAGATCGTTCTAGAAAATTTTTAGAGCAAAGCTTAATAATGCTAGAGAAATTAGGGACTACGCGACCAGTATTATTAAGTGAATCGTCCCCAAAAAAAAGTCAAATCTTATTGAGTTTAGCTAATAGCGAAAGAGCTTTAGCGCAAAGAGAACAAGATCGTAATAACTCACAAGCGGGAGAATCTTATGAGCAAGCAGCTTTAACCCACTATCAACAAGCGGCAGCAATTACCACTTTTCCTCTCATTCAAATTCAAGCAAGATTAAATCAGTTGAGTCTTTTAATAAAGGGCGATCAAGATAATTCTGCCGAGACTTTATTAGCAGAAATCAATTCTCTTTTACCTCGTTTGCCCGCCAGTCGTTCGTCTATCTATGCAAGTATTAATTTTGCTCAGAGCCTAATGAAGTTGCAGCAGCAACAAGACAACACCACCAAAATTACCAATATTGCTCAAATATTAAATAATGCTGTTGATAGAGCTAAAACATTACCAGATTCCAGAGCAGAATCCTATGCCCTTGGCACTTTAGGCGAATTTTACGAACAAAAAGCAGATTGGTTACAAGCCGACAAGTTTACTCTCTCAGCCTTATTAATTGCTCAAACTATTAATGCACCAGATATTACCTACCGATGGCAATGGCAAATGGGACGTATTATTCAGAGGCGCACAGAGCAAATATCGGGCGAGAAGCGCGAAACTAATCTAGAGGCACTTAACTATTACACCCAAGCCTTTAACACTCTTAATGAGTTACGCAGCGATTTAGTTGTCCTCAATCCAGAAGTTCAATTTTCCTTTCGCGAAAGTGTAGAACCAGTTTATCGACAATTAGTTGATCTATTTTTACGCAATCCTCAACCTAGTAAAGAGAATTTAATTCAAGCCCGCAATGTTATTGAAGCACTCCAGCTTGCCGAATTAGATAATTTTTTCCGCGATGCTTGCGCCAAACCAGAAAAAGTAGATATTGACAATTTAGATGCTTCTGCCGCAGTTATCTATCCCATCGTCTTAGAAAATCGTTTGGAGATTATTCTTAAATTACCTGGAACAAATAACCTGCGTCATTATGTTGATCGAGATGTTTCTGAAACTCAAGTAGATGAAGCAGTTCAACAATTACGTCGCTCCTTGACGAGAAGAAGCACTAGCTTAGATCAGGTTAAACAAGAATCACAACAAATTTATGAGTGGTTAGTTGAACCTTTTGAAACCGACTTAAAAAATCAGATTAAAACCTTAGTATTTGTGTTAGATGGTTCGTTAAGAAATCTACCAATGGCAGCCCTCTACGACGGAAAACGCTATCTAGTAGAAAAATATGCTGTTGCCGTTACACCTGGTTTACAGTTATTAAAACCCCAATCTTTGCTACCAGAAAAGTTAAATGTATTAATAGCTGGAGCAACCGACGCTCCTAGTTTTCAATCAGAAGGATTAAGCCCGATCGATAATGTCGAGGTAGAATTAGCCGAAGTTGCCAAACAGATTAATAACAATCAAAAGCTAGCCGATCAAGACTTTCTGCAACGAAACCTAAAAAACCTGATTGATTCAGTTCCTTTTAATATCGTTCACATTGCTACTCACGGTACTTTTAGTTCTAATCCCGAACAAACTTATTTACTCGACTGGAAAAAGCGCATTAGAGTTAAAGACTTAGATAATTTGCTAAGAGTTAGAGGAGAACAGGCAACAACCCCCATTGAACTATTAGTTTTAAGTGCCTGCGAAACTGCCGCTGGCGATAAACGAGCAGCTTTAGGATTGGCGGGAATTGCCATCAGGGCTGGAACTCTCAGTACTTTAGCTACTCTCTGGCAAGTAAATGATGCCTCTACTGCCGAATTTATGATTGAGTTTTATCAAAAACTTAAAAATCCTCAGCTCACTAAAGCAGAAGCCTTACGCCAAGCTCAACTTGCTTTTCTAACTAAGTATTCCGATACGGATTACAATCGTCCCTATCATTGGGCTTCTTTTATTTTAGTAGGAAATTGGTTGTAAAGAGCGATCGCAAGTTACATAACACAATCGTTTGGAGGATACTGAATTTCTACTGTTTAACTATTTCAACTCTTCCCAATATTGGTTCTGAAGATATTTCTTCTAAGTCAACATCGCGATCGCTTAAAAGTTTGCTCCAAGCTTGTTTAAGAGTGGGATTTTCAGGTTGCTCTAAACGAAGTTGAGCTAATTCTGTTACCACATCATACCAAATACCATGTTGTGCATAAGTGGCGATTCGATTGAGAGGTTTTGGTGCAGTTTTTAACTCACGAGCGAAATTAGCAGAAACAGAAACTCTTTCTACTATTCCTGTCAAGGAAGCTGGAGTTGATAAATCATCAGAAGATGCTGAGGCAGAACAGTTAATATCAAAATACCAACGATATTGTTTACCCGTCGCCAAAGGTGCAACAGTAGAAGGTAAGCCTATACCAACAATTCCTGGTTTAGCTGGAAGTTGGAAACGAGTATGATAAATTTCATGATCCTTATCCTGTAAAGAAAATTCCCCGTAGGTTGCTTCTGTTTGGGTATAGGGTGTGTAAATCCAAACACTCGGGCGATCTCTAGCAGTTAATTTTAAATAGGCTTTTCCTGCTAGGGATTTAAGTGTTGGTAGAGAGGGTTTATAGAGACAGTCACCTCGGCTTCCAGTTCCCTCTTTTGATTCAGGTGTTCCTCTATTTGGAGGATCTTGCTGGGCTGGAATAAAGCTAATTGCTGTATTTTGAGTATGACTATTAGTTCGCTCATCTGATTGTGCTAATAAAAATTCTGGCGTACCAATTATGCTAGCAGCACCTAAAGCAATAACAAAGATTAATTGCAGCATTTTTGTCCACTTTTCAGTAGTTTTAAACCTAGAAAGAATTTCAAAATCCTCTAAGCTTTTACTAATTAATTAGGAGTGACAATGCAAGAATATGCATATTCTACCTTCTTTAGTTCACGTTAGAAATTAATTGGGCGGGGTCTGAGCGCTCTGCGCGAATTTTTCCCAAACCAGTAAATCATCAGGACAATCAACATCTCGCAATACAGGAAGATAATTAATATTCAAACCCAATTTACCAGCAATATTTTGAGTCTGATTTAGTACTTTATCTGTTCCCCAATTTATGTTCTTAAATAACTCAGGAATAGAATGATTTAAACCAATTAAATAATAACCACCATCTTCAGCTGCACCTAATACTAAATCTTTTTCTTGCAGAGCATCGAAAGCTGCATTTAATATTTTTGAGTTAATATCAGGACAATCAGTTCCAATAGTTACTACTCGATGATTTCCTAGATTGAAAGCGATATCAAATGCCGATCGCATTTTTTGCCCCAAGTCTCCTTCTATTTGTGGTAAAAAACTAATATCTTTTCCTAACCACTCAGACATTAATAATACGTCGCCACCTGCGAAATGAACTTCTACAGATATGTTGCGAGATAATTGTAATTGCTTTGCTGTTTTAAGAGTATGTTCTGTCATTTCTCGTTGCAATTTTGCTGCACTGATCGCACCTAATGCAGGAATCATACGGGTTTTAGTTTTGCCAGCTTCGGGGTAGCGAGTAAAAATAATTAGGGTTTCAGTCATTGAGAATTATTTATTTCTCTTGCCATTGACTATAAGGATGTTGAACTAAACTAGAATTGAAATATTTTATGTCAGTAACTTCTCGATCTATCCAATCAGGTAAATCAATTTGTTGGTCTTCAGTTTTTAATTCTACTTCGGCAATAATTAGTCCTTTATTTTCGCCACTAAATTCATCTACTTCCCAAGTCAAATCTCCTTGCTGAATCTTATATCTAGTTTTTTCTATTAAAGGATGTACGCACAGAGTATTTAACATTTCCCTCGCATCTTCTACAGGAATTGGATATTCAAACTCTGATCTAGCCCGCCCTATAGTTTTTCCTTTGATAGTAAGATACCCCTCGTCGCCAATAATTCTAACTCGAACTGTTCTTTCGCCTACAGTCGGAATATATCCCTGGCAATATTCTTTTCCGACAGCAAGCGATCGCCATTTAGTTCCTTTGAGCAAATATTTTCGCTCTATTTCTTGCGCCATTGTTAATTTAAGGTATTAAATTGATCTTAGATATCAAAGATAATTTTATCTATTAATGTTTAATGTTGTCAGTTTGAACTAAAAGAGAATAAAAATTTGAAAAAGATTGAAGCAATTATCCATTCCCACAAGCTGGATGATGTGAAACTAAGGTTAGTTGGTGCTGGTGTAATTGGGATGACTATATCAGAAATCAAAGGATTTGGTCGTAAAAAAGGTTCAACTACTCGCTATCGCGGTAATGAATACCGAGTTGAATTTGCCACCAAAATTAGAATTGAAGTAGTAGTCGAAGATGAACAAGCTGATTTTGTAGTGCAACAAATATCTCTTGCTGGTCGTACTGGAGAAATTGGAGATGGTAAAATCTTTGTCTCATCCGTTGAACAAATTATCAGAATTAGGACTGGAGAAACAGGATTGACGGCAATTTAAACTACAAGTAATAATAACTTAAATAAGTATTAAAAATTTCTTAACTTCTAGCAATTAAGCTTGCACTTGTGTGTAGGGAGCTAGTTGTGTTTTTAATTAAAATTATTCTCGTCACGGCATTATTACTACTGATCGGAGATTTCTTGTCCACGTTTTTTTATCATGTACCTGAACACGTTTTTGGCAAATTCCATGGCATAGTTCATCATGGTAAAAACCGCAGTTTTATTCACTACGCAGTCTTAAGTAAAAATCCTTTGGTAATTTTAGATGGTTTTCTTGGCGCATTACCTTATTTTATTTTTATTCCTTTTAGCTGGAAAATATCTCCAATAGGCACAATTATTGCTCTTGTTTTGGGAGAATTACACGTTATCTGGAGGCACGTTTCTATTATTAATTGGCAGACTCCTAAAGCGATCGCTTTTTGCTGTCAATTATTGTTTATTACTACTCCAGAAAGACACTGGTTACATCACCAAGACGCTAATTTAGCTTACGGAGACATTTTTACTTTTTACCATCGCCCAGCTATAGCCTGGATGCAATTCTTAATCTTGGTCAAAAGAAAGTACCGACAGTATATCCAAAGCTTAACCTAATCGTTATTCTCTGTTTACCTGAATTTTATAAGCTGGCGTTAATATTGTCTTATTGTTAGATAACTCATAAATTATGCTGCTGAGTCCAAAACTAAACTCTAATCTAAATTTAAACAGAAAAGAGGAAGAATTACCTCTACAGCTATATGAAAAAGGGGAAGAAATTACGTTCTCCGATTCAAGAATTTGGCAGGTTTATCGAGGTGTAGTGGAGTTAAGCAAAGTCAACCAAAATGGGAAGGAAACGATTTTAGGCTGGATGACGGCTAATTCTACTTTCGGTAATGGATTAGATCATTCCCCCGCACTCTATCGTGCAGTAGCACTATCTGACGTTTATGTTAGATGGTATTCACCAGAAGATATCCATAAATCTCCTCTATTAGCGCGTCAGTTGTTAGCACAATTCAGCGATCGCCTGATAAAATCAGAACAGTTATTAGCCATAATTGCCATCAGACGAATTGAAGATCGTTTACAGCAATTGTTGTTCATGCTCAAACAAGAAATGGGTCGCTCTGTGGTTAATGGTACACGCTTACAAGTTCGTTTTACACATCAGCACTTAGCTAAAGCGATTTGTACAACTAGAGTGACAGTTACTAGAATATTAGGCGATTTTCAAGAACGAGGGTGGATTTACCTTGATCAAGATCGCCACATTGTTATTAAGAATTAAAGTTTTTAAGGATAGCTAGGTCAGGTTAATTAAATAGCAACTAGCAACTAGCGCAATCGTAAATTTCTCGTAGGAAGACGACCACGATTTATCTTTAATAATTGCCAAACCAATACTAACGGAATGGCAATTATTAACGGAAGAAATAAAATTATAAGATTGTTAATTGCTGGTTATTTTTTGTTTATTATTCTTTCGCACCAGCATCTTTTAATAATTGTACAATGCGATCGCAATTATTAAATTTCCCTAACATCAAAGCTGTGTAACCGCCTCGATTACGAATATTTAGCTCGATTTTATTAGTTTTTAATAGCAGTTTAACTCCATCAATATAGCCACGATGACTACACCACATTAAAGCAGTTGCACCTGAACTATTCTGTAGATTAACATTAGCGCCAGCCTTAATTAATTCCTGCATTAAAGGAAGATTGCCGCAATCGCTAGCGTGCATCAAAATAGTTTTGTCATTAATTAATTTAGTATCAGGATTAGCCCCTGCTATCAATAAAATACTGATTAGAGGTAAATGATCTTGAGAAACGGCAAGAGTTAAAGGTGTCTCTCCCTCGTTAACGGCATTAGGATTAGCCTTAAATTCTAGTAATAGTTGAGCGATCGCCTGATAACCTTGTAAAGTAGCGATCATTAGAGCCGTATCGTCTAAATTATTTCGTTTATCTACCTCTGCCCCTGCTTTAAGTAAAATTTCGACGATATTTTTATAACCTTCAACTGTCGCCAGGTGTAAAGGTGTATCTCCTAAGCAATCTTGGCTATTGACTTTCGCGCCAGCTTCAATTAGACAGCTAACTATTGCTTGACTACCATTACTAGCGGCGATCGCTAGCGGAGTTTCTTTTTCAGTGGTAATCTGGTTAAGGTCGGCACCTGCGTCTAATAAAGTCTGTACCATTGTCAAGCTATTTTTTTCTACTGCCAAGATCAGGGGAGTTTCCCCGTCATCGTTAGCCAGATTAACTGGTATATTTGCTGTGATTAATTCTTTAACTATTTCTGGATGATTGCCTTCAATAGCTAAACTCAGCGGGTTATCGCCGTCTCGATCTTGAATAGTGGCATCAGCATCAGCCGCTAAAAGTAACTTGACAATTGGTAAATATCCTCGATAAGCGGCGATCGCTAGTGCTGGTGTACCATCGTCGTTAACAGCGTTAACCTTAGCTTGAGCCGCGATTAAGCTTTCAACCAGATCAACTCGGTTAGACGCAGCAGCGATCATCAAAGGCGTTATTTGATGGGGCCCGTTACAGCAATCGACGTTGGCATTGCTTTTAATTAATAAGTTAAGCAGAGCGAGATTTCCTGTTTTCGCAGCATAAATCAAAACCGTATTATCTTTTTCATCTTTGCTATTAGGATTTGCGCCAAGCTCTAGCAATTCAATAACACGATTGAGATCGTCTTTTTTTACCGCTTCTATCAGAAGCTTATCTTGATTAGCAGTCATCAACCCAGCCTTAACTAATCGTACATCTTTCTAGATTACGGTAATTCGAGCCTTGTCAGCCATTATATCTCTTGCACAAATCAAATCTTTTACATTAGCTAGTGCAAGGCAGAGGGCGCAATGCTGAAAAAACCCAAACGACAAGAAATTATCAGCATTTTCAGAGCGGATTAATTCACTGAGTACCTCAACTCTATCGTAGGAAATTAACAGCAAACTGTAATTAAGGATTCACTCTAGAAAGTTACTTTATGTTAAGTTAACTTTTATGAATATTTAAGATTAATTAGAGAGAGGAGAGCATCATGGCGTTAGAAATTCCCGATGCAGTAAAAACCTGGTCGCAGTTTGGTCATCCTATATTTATGTGGGTGCTGCTAGGTATGACTGTTTATGCTTTATATTTGGGCATTCAAAGCTCTAAAATTCGCGATGCTGACAAAGAAACTAGAAAGGAATTAATCCAGAAAAACTTTACTCAAAGACATCATAAAATCGGTTCAATTCTCTTATCCCTCATGGTGTTGGGTAGTCTTGGTGGAATGGCAGTTACCTATATCAACAATGGTAAACTTTTTGTTGGACCACATCTTTTAGCAGGATTAGGTATGACAGGTATTATTGCCACTTCGGCATCCCTAGTCCCTTATATGCAGAAGGGCAACAGCATAGCTCGTTATACCCACGTTTCTCTCAATATTCTTCTATTGGGTCTGTTTGGCTGGCAAGCATTTAGTGGAATGCAAATTGTCCAAAAAATTCTTGAGCGAATGATGTCATAGCTAAACTACTAATCAAAAACTACTAATAAAGCTGAAAGCCAAGTATTACAGCTACTTGGCTCTCAATAATAATTATTTCAAGCATACTCTTAAGCTTGAGTGATTTTCTCAAGTTGCCTACTACTTTTAGGCGGCATTAATAAATCATGGGTGGTGTGAAAATCTTGCTGTACTTTATAAGTCAAACGAGGTGATATTTGACGTACAATTTGAGCTAACAAGCGATCTCCCGTTGACTGAACTAAAGACGCTGATAACTTGCTGATAAATTTGGGAAACTCTACTCCTACAGCTAAATCTAACCTCCAGTTAACTTGAGTAATGCGTGATGGAATAGCTCTTTTCTTGTGGAAAATCCCTGTAGTAGATGTTGCTTCATTTTCTACCGTAATTTCTGTTAACTCCATCCAAGCCTGATAGTTGACATCATATCCAGAAGGATCATAGCCAGGAATAGGAATGGTGTGCATCCGATAAACTCTTCCCATTGGTGGGTCTAAGACTACCCCAATCTTTGGCTCTACTTCGTAACCAAGCGAACCAAATTGTCCCACGATCAAAGTGTAGCCATTATTACCTTCTAATGGTTCAACCTTCATCGGTTGTGCGCAACGACAAAACCATCCTTCATGAGCATTTAAATAATCAGCTACGGTGTCCACATCACTATACATATCCATTCGCCCTGTAAAACTGACTGCAAATAGAAATGTTTGCTGCTTTTCGGCAGAATTAGTATAGGTAAGCTGCATTGAATTGGGTGTATAAATTTCTAAAAACTGATGTTGTTGATGGTTGATGAGTTTAGACTGCATATTATTAAATTAACGATTTACAACCTCCTCTACTGTTAAAATAATTACAATAAAAGAGTTAATTATCAGCTAAACACCTTTTTATTTAGATGGGTGTGATTAAGATTCTTATGCGAGTATTAGTTGTTGGAGCTACGGGACAAACAGGAAGACATATTGTTAAACAATTAATCGAAAAAAATGTTCCTGTAAAAGCATTAGTTAGGAATATCGAACAAGCTCAAGGAATACTTCCTCCAGACACTGAATTAGTTAAAGGAGACATACTCAAGCCAGAAACAATTAAAAATGCCCTTTCTGATTGTAGCGTTTTAATTTGTGCAACTGGAGCTAGTCCTAGTTTCGATCCGACTGGCCCTTATCAAGTTGATTATCAAGGAACAAAAAATTTAGTTGATGCCTCTAAAGCTACAGGAGTAGAACATTTTGTCTTAATTTCTTCTCTATGTGTCTCGAAGTTTTTTCATCCTTTAAATCTGTTTTGGCTAATTTTATATTGGAAAAAACAAGCCGAATCTTATATCCAAGAAAGCGGTTTAACCTACACTATTGTTAGACCAGGAGGATTGAAAAACGAAGATAATAGCGATCGCATTTTTATGTCGAATGCTGATACTTTATTCGACGGAAGTATTCCTCGTCCTAAAGTTGCTCAGGTATGCGTAGAAGCACTTACTCAGCCTGCGGCTAGATCTAAAATCATCGAAGTAGTAGCTAGACCAGAAGCCGAATCTAAAACCTGGGAACAACTATTTGCCAGTGTGACTTAAATCAAGACCAATTTTATTTTATTTTGGTGAGAGTTATGAGTACTAAATACAGTAATAGTTTCAGCAATTGCGATCGCTAGTTACGAAAGAATAAGGATTTTAACAAGGATTATAATAGCGAAATCGGTTACGAAACTTTATTATCCGATTTCAAGCGATACAACAAACAAACACCCAAAGGGATAACTCTAGTAATTTTCAGGTTGTCTGCAACTTTCACGGGAACATGATTAGGAATTGGCTAGCAAGATGGGGCGCTCCTTTTACGCAGACTCATGCTGATAGAAGATTAGGCAACTTGCTAGGCGAAATGAGCGGTGTCCCTCAAGAGATAAGAGCTAGAAGCCTAGGGCATACTGTAGCTTCTAATGATAGGTATTATAAGACAGGAAGTTATCAGACTCAAATAGACTTATTGACACGTTCAAACGTTCAAGCGATCGATTTCGTAACTGCCTTAAATGAAGCGAAAGGATTAGTAAAGGACAACCCAGATAGTAAGCTGTTAAGTATTTAGCCTGTGAGTTTGATCTCATCTTGGATGTGTCAAAGAAGCTAGAAGATAATAAAGTATAAGTAAATGCAAAATTTTGAATTGGAGCAAAGCAACTTGACTCAGTTAAAATTTGTAGATTTTATCGAACGAGACAATTTACAGCAGAAAGACAAACTATTTATCTGTTCTAATACTTCTTGGGGTGAGTATGAGGCAATCTTGCAACAAAAAGCGAACTCTTCAGCTTATAGAATCTCTTTTTTAAATGGTGTTCTGAAAATAATGTCACCCAGTCGCAATCATGAAATTATCAAGGACTTTATTTATTTACTAATCGTTAGTTACTGTGATGCTATTGAATTAGATTATTATCCTTTAGGTTCAACGACACTCAAGCAAAAAGATAAATCCGTAGGCAAAGAACCAGATACTAGCTTTTGTTTTAATAGTTTGAAACAAGTTCCTGACTTGGCTGTCGAAGTAATCTTTAGTAGTGGCAGTATTGAAGATTTAGAAAAATATCAAAAATTAGGAGTTAAAGAAGTTTGGTTTTGGATTAATGATCGGCTAGAAATTTATGTTCTGATCGATGATAGTTATCAGAAACAAAATAGTAGCTATAACTTAGCTAATTTAGATAATAAATTATTAGAGAAATATATTAGCCAGGTGTTAACTGGTAATCCGAGAATACTTAAAAAAGCTTTTTTACAAGATATTAGTTAAATTAAAGCATCTAAAACGACGGGCTTTCTTTTACCCCAAATTTTCTCACAATATGCTTCTAATTTCTCAATTACTAAACTCGAAGGAGGCGTTTTATATAATTTAATTGGTTCTTTTCTGGTAAGAATTCAGACATCCTCTGAGGGATTAAAGAAGGGCGCTCGATAATAGCAATAGTCGCCATCAGAGCTTGGGCGAAAAAATCCATCACAGAACGACTCTGAAAGCGACAAGTCTGTATGACAGTCAGTAGCAATACCGAATTATTCATGAAATCACTATAATTATTGGTTGTCACTAACAAATATTTTGATTTTATATTCGATAAAGTGTTTTAGTATTGCTGAAAGTGCGAGTAGGAATATGAATTCATATTATGAATTATTCATATTTTCTAACTTAAATACAGCAGCAGTTTAGGGTTTTAATAACAAATAATAGAGACTGCCACTACCATTAAGCCTCCCTGCTCTTTCTCCTGCCACTTCTCCACTGCCGAGAAAAATATCAACTCTTCCTGCACCTTTAATCGCACTGCCTGTATCCTGATCTAAAACATAGCGACTAACTACCTGGGTTGCTATTTCTCCTGTTGCTTCTACATCAGGAATCGGTGCTACTATCAGTGCTAATGCTCCTGGTGGCATCAGAGATTTATCTGTAGCAATAGAGCGATCGCCTGTGACGGGAACGCCTAAACTTCCCTTCGGTGGTGCGCCATTGGTTTCGCGAAAGAAAATAAAGCGGTTGTTGCGGGGAATATATTGATCTAACTGCGCGCGATCGGCTGTAAAATAGGCAATTAACTTCGGTAAACTCAACTCTTCTTGAGCAAAAACACCATCCTTGACCAGTTCGCCACCAATACTGACGTAGGGATAATTAGTAGTGCCGTCATAGCCCACACTCATAGTAGATCCGTCCGTCATGGTTAATTTTGCCGAACCCTGCACCTGAACTAAAAAAGCTTCCAGGCGATCGCGTAACCAAACTAATTCATAACCCGATAAAATACTTTTATTGCTAGATAAACCGTCTTTTCCTTCTAATTGGGCGCGAGTTGGATGAGGTTGATCCCAGTTAGCAAAATTAGTTGGCTGACGATAGAGAGGATAGCGATATTCCGCTGTACGGACGCGGCTAGCAGGATATGTTGGCTCAAAATAGCCAGTGAAATCAACTGTACCCTGATTATCTTTGCCTGTAGACTGATAGAAAATAAATTCTTGCTTTAGGACTTGTTCTAGTTCTGCTGGGGAGTTAGTAGTTAATAATAATTGCCGAAATCGAATCAATGATCGCTCAACCCGATCCAAGTTAAATGGCGATCTCGAATATTGAAGATAGTTCTGCTCTGCTTTGGGGGTACTTAGATAATCAAGGCTATTGTCGATCGCTTTCTGTAAAGATTGACGCTCAGACTCATTCCATTTCTCCCTAGAACTAGATGAGTCTGTTTTTAGCTGTTGCTCTAAACCAATATTGCCAACCTTATCTAAGGGGAATGGTCGTAGGGGGATCGCTATGGCTATTTGCCAGTTTGAAGCAACTATAGCTACACCTAAACTCAAACAGAAAGCATAAATGGATTTTCTCATAGCAAAAGCGATCTCACGGGTACGGTACTTCTGGGGGAAGAAGTTAAATTAAGCTGATATTGCTGGTTCTAAACCAAGATGTTTGATTAATCTCTTAATATCAAAATGTTGTTTCATCAAATTTTGAATTTGTCTGATTTTGATCGCTTCCTGAATAGGTACTCTTCCGAAAGCACCATCAACAATTTCTACCGTAGTCAAAGTATCACTATCTACAGATAAAACAGGAATTTCTAAATCTTCGGCACGCTGTAAAATTAAATCCTGGGGCGGAATGCGGCCAGTTAAAATTAAACAGTGGGTCGAAGTTTCTAAAGCTGCCATCTGAAGATCTGTGCGATCGCCACCAGTGACAACCGCCATATTTTCCCGTTGGCGAAAGAATCCGAGAGCCGAGTTAACGTTCATCGCTCCAATAATAAGACTTTCGACCATCCAATCTAAATGCTCTGAACAGCAGAGAACTTTTGCATCAAGTCGTTTAGCTATTTCACGAACGCTAATACTATTGAGAATACTATCTTTGGGTATCATGCCCAATACAGGAATCCCCTGATTTTCCAGATACGGTTCAACGATACTTTTCGCCGTTTCCAATTCCTTTAAGGGGATATCATTAATTACCACTCCTAACAAGCGATCTCCTAAAAATTTTCTAGCAGTCAACAGATTTCCTGCTAACAGTAGAGGATCATATCGAGCTACTAATAATATCGAAGCGTCTACTGACTCGGCGATTTCTGGTACTGACAAGTTAAATACACTGCCTTCCCACAGAGTATTCGGCCCTTCTAGTAAAACTAAATCTGCTTCTATCTCTTTTACATATTCCTTCAGAGCCTGAGAATAGTCGCTCTTATCTTCTCCTCGAAGCCTTTTATTAATAGTATTGCGATTAATAGATAATAAAGGCGACTTTACTTGCTCAGGTGATAAACCTAAACTAGTTGCTAAGAAATTAATATCTTCTGGCACTCTTGCGTCTATAGAATCATTGCTTAGATCGGTTTCCAAAGGTTTCCCGTAAGCAATAGATATTTGTTGTCCCAGAGACAAATAATTGAGACCTAGAATAGTCGATGATTTGCCGCTATGAGCTTCTGTTGAAGCTACCAGAAGATATTTAGCAGATTTAGATTTAGCCATGTCAGCACTCCCTAATCTTTTATTTGGTTGTTTGCTCTTCGCTATTCAAAGCGCAACAGTTTTCGATAAAAATCACGAGGAAAATCTGTTATTTTAGAGCGTTCAAAGTTCATGATGACATCAATTAGGTAATCAATAAACTCCGAGTTAGACAAAGTTACCTCGTAGCTTAACTCTGCCTGCCCGTTAAATTGTAAGCGACAGCGGGTTAATTCTGAAGGTAATTTAGATACATACCAACTAGCAACAAAAGGTATACTCTCTCCACCTTCGACTTGACGCTCTCCCTCTAATGAAGCCTCGCGGTACAAACCGATTGCACGAGGTAGCCAATTATGTTTGTTTTTAGCGTAATAAGGAACGTATATAATCACATCAGCCCTACTTGCAGGCTTGATTTGCTCAATTGTAGACATAGATCAAAATAAATAACTGTATAGTGTGGGGTTTTCAAGACTTTCTACGTTATAACATCAGTTGTTTCAGACCACCTCTGATTATAAGAATTCGAGATTAACCTAGAATCCAGTTGTTTTATTAAAATTTCTAAAAATACGCATAAAAAAACGCTCCCCATTGCTGGAGAGCGTTTTTCGATTACTTACTTAATCAAGAGAGCATAGTGTCGCTTGAAAACTTAGCCGTTGATCATTGGAGCGCTTAAAGCTACAGGAGCCTGTTCGCCGCTTGCTAAATCTAAGGGGAAGTTGTGAGCGTTACGTTCGTGCATTA
>Ga0114940_10000111_pt1 | contig 51488 bp, 51 predicted proteins | sample ColdCreekSource_FD_87195 | JGI IMG/M metagenome (GOLD analysis project Ga0114940, IMG submission 87195) | Groundwater microbial communities from Cold Creek, Nevada to study Microbial Dark Matter (Phase II) - Cold Creek Source | ecosystem: Environmental > Aquatic > Deep subsurface > Groundwater ...
TGTTATTCATTTAAACTACATACTATTTAACTCTAGCAAAATACAGTTAAACTTTCTCCCCGTCTCCCTTTCTCCCAGTCTCCTCGTCAGCCAAAACAAGCAAATTAAATGCGTGACAGCTTAACCCCGATGAATTTAGTATCGATGCTTCCTTGCCGTCTGGGAGGATTGGCAGCAGTTATAGCCACCTCTTTAACGGTCTTATCTTCTTGTTTTGACTCTGGATCTAGAATTCATTTGGAGTCAGATTCTCGTTCAGATACAACTCTTTTTCCATCTACCAACCTGCTCGTTGCAGCTAAGGATTCATCCTTGTCTAGCCAGCAACAAATCGAACTTTCTAATCCTTCTGCCAACTCCCCTACTCAAATAAAATCTCCTCAAACAGTACGTGACTTTTGGATGTTAAAGCCTAACTGTGGCGAGAAGATCGACAGTTCTTTTACGGAAAAAATAGAGATCTATAGATCCCGAACATAATTATTTAAAAACTTATGCTCAAAAAGATTACGATATGGCAGGCGAGCGAATATTCGTTCTACATCAGATTTGGTGGGTTACGACGAGACTTTATTTTACTGTTTTTCCGCCAGGGTATTTACCGTCTCAACCCACCCTACAAAGCTTGGCTCACTACTGCGGTCTAAAAATACTCATATTACGGTTGTTTCCACAGAAGGCATGATTGCCAGGGAATTGCGTAATGCCACTGATCGTTATATCGATCTTAATAATGTTCGCAGCTACATCGACAAAAGTGACTTTTGATTTACCCGATAGAGTTCGATTGGTTATAGCCAGGTTAATTGTTTTAGTATGCTGCTCCCAAAATTCAGTCTTACCGTGGAGTAGCATCACGGTACTTTTGCTTAAAAGTTCTAAGCTGATCTTCAGAGAATGCACAAACGAGTTCCATATATTTTCGATGCAATAAATTCTGCGCCATCGCCTCATAACGTCCTTTGGTTGTACAGAGGTCAATAAATGACCTGCGATGAAAAGCATAGGCGAGAGGAAACATGGCAAGTATAAAATCAATAAAGTCTGGTAAACATATTCTTTGTTGAACGTCTAATGTCCAAGAGTTAAACTCCATTTGCACAATAGGACGATACTGTTGAATAGTTTTTTCTGCACCCTTGAGGACGCGTAATTCATAACCTTCGACATCTATCTTCATAAAATCAAGGCGATCAATCCCGATTTCTGGGAACAAGTTGTCAAGGCGTCTAACTTTAATCACAGAGGTACTGCTGTCATCTCGCTTGGTTTTATCCAGTATGAATGCCATACTTCGATTTGTATCTGAAAAGTAAATTTCCGTTTCCATGTCCTCGTCACCTAATGCAAGGGGCAAAGTCTTAATATTATTTGTTTTGGATAAGCTGATATTTTTCTGAAGTAGCCCAAAGGTTGGAGAAAGGGGTTCAAAGGCGACTACTTGTTCTCCTAGTTCGCTAAAGAGTAGCGATGTACATCCAATATTTGCGCCAACATCAAGAATCTGAAAATTTGGGCGAATTAACGTTGAAAACATGCGTGTCATGGGTACTTCAAATCCCTCTCGTCTCACAAGTAACTTCAATAGTTTTTTGGTCTGAGACTTGATGTCAGTACGCGATTGAGTAAGGTATAAATCATCGGTTACTATGGCATAGTAGTGATCCCCAATTCGCAACCTTACTGTTTTCTCCAGGCTCTGCATCTTCAACTCCGATCAAATTTAATCACTGAATTATATCTCTTATAGTTGGCGATCAAACACCATGAGACTCGAAGCTCTCAAATGTTATTTAACTGGAATATTATGCGACAAGTTTATTATTTTTCCTGCTCATCTCTATTGAAATATAGCTTATACTTTTTAATTAGTATTGCTTAGTTAGGATATAACAGACAAGCAGTTTTCACAGATGGCTGAGAAGCAACTAAATCCTAGTAGGATGAAATATCCTTAACCCCGAAACAAGCATTTAAAAATCAACAACGATCTACAAAATCTACAAAGTCTAGATTATGGACAATTCACAAGACCGCATCATTATTTTTGACACCACCTTAAGAGATGGCGAACAGTCTCCTGGCGCGACCCTCAACGTAGAAGAAAAGCTGGAAATTGCCCACTCTCTCGCAAGACTGGGAGTTGATGTAATTGAAGCGGGATTTGCTTTTGCCAGTCCTGGAGATTTTGAAGCTGTACAGAAAATTGCTCAACAGGTGGGAACAGAAAGTGGCCCTGTGATCTGTAGTTTGGCTAGGGCAATTAAAGCGGATATTAAGGCAGCAGCCGAAGCACTGCAACCTGCTGCCAAAGCTCGGATTCACACTTTTATTTCCACCTCTGATATCCATTTGGAGTATCAGCTCAAGAAATCACGCGCTGAAGTTTTGGATATTGCCCAGGAGATGGTGGCTTATGCTAAATCCTTCATGGATGATGTGGAGTTTTCGCCGATGGATGCAGTGCGGACCGACTCAGAGTATCTCTATCAGGTAATCGAAGCAGCGATCGCTGCTGGGGCGACTACGGTTAATATTCCTGATACCGTGGGCTATACCACCCCAACAGAATTTGGGGACTTAATCAAAGGTATTTGTGAGCATGTACCCAATATCAAGCAAGCGGTGGTGTCGGTTCATGGTCATAACGACCTTGGTTTGGCGGTTGCCAACTTCCTCGAAGCGGTTAAAAATGGTGCGAGACAGTTGGAGTGTACCATTAACGGAATTGGGGAACGGGCTGGTAATGCTGCTTTGGAAGAGTTGGTGATGGCTTTGCATGTTCGTCGTCAGTATTTTAATCCTTTCTTAGGTAGACCAGCGGAATCGACTGAGCCCTTGACTAAGATTGACACTCAACAGATTTATAAAACCTCTCGTTTGGTATCCAATCGAACTGGGGTAATTGTCCAGCCTAATAAAGCCATTGTCGGGGCGAATGCCTTTGCCCATGAGTCGGGGATTCACCAAGATGGAGTCTTGAAAAATCGCTTGACCTACGAAATTATGGATGCCAAGTCTATTGGCTTGAATGATAACCAACAACTTATCTTGGGTAAACATTCTGGGCGTAATGCCTTCCGCACTCGCTTGGCTGAGTTGGGTTTTGAACTTTCGGAAACCGACCTCAATCGAGCCTTTTTCCGCTTTAAGGACATTGCCGACAAGAAAAAAGAAATGACTGACTGGGACATTGAAGCCATTGTCAGCGACGAAATTCGCCAGCCTCCTGAACTGTTCCGTTTAGAGTTGGTACAAGTTTCCTGTGGCGATCGCTCTCAACCTACGGCAACCGTTACTATTCGCACCCCAGATGGTCAAGAACTTACCGATGCTGCCATTGGGACAGGGCCAGTGGATGCGATCTACAAGGCGATTAATCGGGTGACTAATATTCCCAATGAGTTAATTGAATTTTCTGTCCAGTCGGTTACAGCGGGGATCGATGCCATCGGCGAGGTGACTATTCGCTTACGCTATCAAGATCGAGTTTATTCTGGTCGTGCGGCTAATACTGATATTATCGTTGCTTCGGCTAAGGCGTATATTAAGGCTCTAAACCGTCTCTATGCTGCTTTACAAGAATCGGAAAAAGTAGCTTCTCAAGTAGCTATATAAGTGAATTGTGCAAAACCAATTTGCTAGTTGAGATTGGGAAAGCGAAGCAGCGCAGTCTTGGCGGTTTCCGTCGAGAGCGACTGCTTCAAGAAGGGGAAAAGCGATCGCTTTATATTGAAGGTGATCGCTTCTGTTGAACTCTGATTAAAGCTAAACTCTAGTAGTTTCAGCAGGTTCTAGACCATTACTAGCGGTTGTAACTTCCTGTTTCTTTTTTTGAATCCAGAGAGAGGTACAGGGAATTTTACTGCGATCGCAGCGATGAGCATATTTTCCTGCCACTTCCGTCACTTCTTTGAGTAGTCCTTGACTCAGGGTAGTGGGTTCTAGTCCTAAATCAATAAAACGCTGATTTTTAACAAACAGTTCATTCTCTACCGCTTCATTACGAGGATTTTCTAGATAGGCGATTTCGACCCCAGTCATTTCGGCGATCATCTTCGCTAAATCGATTACTCGGTGAGTTTCGGTCATTTGGTTGAGAATGCGGACTCGTTCTCCTGGTTGGGGCGGATTAGCGATCGCCAACTGCACACAGCGGACAGTATCTTTAATATGAATAAAGGCTCTAGTTTGTCCCCCTGTGCCATGAACCGTCAGGGGATAGCCAATAGCAGCCTGCATTAAGAAGCGATTGAGTACTGTTCCATAATCGCCGTCATAGTCGAAGCGGTTGACCAACTTCTCATCCAGTAAAGTTTCAGGGGTGTTAGTTCCCCAGACGATCCCTTGGTGAAGGTCTGTAACGCGGATACCGTCGTTTTTATTATAATAATAGAAAAATAATTGATCCTGGGTTTTGGTCATGTGATAGACACTACCAGGATTAGCAGGATAAAGAATTTCTTGTTGAATGCGATCGCCACTGTCGGTAACCACTTCGACATCAAGATAGCCTTCAGGAATCTTCATTCCTGCGGTACCGTAACCATAAACCCCCATCGTGCCTAAGTGGACTAAATGGATGTCTAAACCAGATTCCACGATGGCACAAAGTAGGTTGTTGGTGGCATTAAGGTTGTTGTTAACGGTATAGCGCTTGTGCCGAGAAGACTTCATGGAATATGGGGCTGCTCGTTGTTCGGCAAAGTGAACGATCGCATCAGGTTTTTCGGTAGAAATTAGACTTAATAGGCGATCATATTCTTCGGCAATGTCGAGATTGCAAAATTTAATTTCTTTCCCTGTCAAACTTTTCCAGGTGGACAATCTTTGTCCGATAGGTGCGATCGGGGTTAAGGAGCTAACTTCTAATTCATTATCAATATTTCTTCGGGATAAATTATCGACAATGATCACCTCAAAGTTGAGATTCGATAAGTGTAGAGAGGTAGGCCAGCCACAAAAACCGTCTCCTCCTAAGATAATAACTTTCATAATTTTCTCCCAACTATTAAGATTTTTAGATTTGCTAACAAACGACCCTGATTCTGTCCGCGGAAGGCGGTGAACGCAGGCTCCGCCTTTTTAAGGCGGAGTACCGTTCACTTGAATCGCTAAAACACTAACTTAAATTATTTAACCAAACTTTATGCCTTTATTTTCTCTTTCGCCCGAGAATTACGCTGGGGAATACTACTTCTAGTCTCAAAAAAGCAGTTATCTTTATTGCCTAAAACTTTCCGTAGATAAAGCTGATAACCAAAACCGACGAAATGAGCTATGGGCATGGTTGCGATCGCGATGGTACACCAAAACCAGCGACTGAAGAAATTGGGAACAGTTTTTTTGGGGTTATACCAAAATTTCTCCCGAAAACCAGGACGATACTTGATGGTGACACGGGCTGCTTCTAAAGCAATCAGACAAATACCCAAGATAATGGCAGGAATAGTCTGTAAAGCGCCGTGAAAGATCGTTAAATCGGTAATTAGGGCGGTAGTTAGTACCATGATTCCAAAAAAAGGAATTTTGTTCCTCAAGGGCAGGGTATCAGCATATCTGGCGGACATAATACAGCTACCACGACCATACTTAACGTACTGTCGCCATAACCCCAGCCAATTGCGCCGTGGGAAATACCAGACTTTTACTTGAGAGCTAATATAAATCGCCTTCTCTCCGTGAGCTTCCAGTAAGCGGAAATTTAGCTCAGAATCTTCTTTGCGAGTAACTTCATAACCTCCAATCTCAGCTAGTATAGAGCGCCAAAAACAGCCCAGAAAAACCGTCTCGGCATAGCCATCGTAGTTAGGGTTGCGATATTTAGCCCCACCACTGCCCAGGAGACTACGGGAAGCTAGGGCAACTCCTGCCTGAAAAGTATTGGCTGCCACAAACCGTTGCGCGCCACCAACATTAACCGCCCCCGATGACTGTAAAGCAGAGACACACTGTTCAATATAGTCTGGAGCGTAATTGCAGTGAGCATCTGCTCGCAGATAAATATCCCCTGCACAAGCCTCAAGAGCGATATTCAGGGCTGCGGACTGAATCCGTCGAGGATTATCTAACAGTTTGATCTTGGGGTGAATGCGAGATAAATAACGGACTTTATCTTGTGTGCCGTCGGTGCTAGACCCATCCACAATTATAATTTCTAGTAAGTGGGGATATTCAGAGGCTAAAAACTTATTTACAACTGCTTCTATGTTATCAGTTTCGTTATAAGTAGGAATGATGATTGAAACAGATGGGTTTTTGCTCACACTCATATTGATTCTGATCTAGGGTAGTTATATTTGTATCATTAGTAAGTAAATTTGTCGCAAAAGCAGCGTAAATAACCTAAAGTGGTCAAATATCTAGTTCGTAGCCCTTGCATAATGGGTGTCTAGCTTGATTTAACTGTTGCTAATGACTGTTTCTCTGGGGTAAATTAATTCAGTAAAATGCTGCACATTACCTTACCAGAAAACAACTAGCCCGACGTTGATCCGCTTAAGCTTGGGGTACTTATAGTAAGAGCTTGGCAGGAATCATTGCTAATCGATAACAAGACTTGAGTAAACAATAAGCATCCACTTTCAACCGCTTAAACCAAGTTAGTCTAAAATAGCGATCGCGTATACGACGATGATTGGCGAACTGTTGGAAAACCTTAATAGATGAAACTCCAGTGGTATCATAATAGGCTACGGGAAAAGGTAACAGCGTCGGATGAGCAATGAAATTAGCTCGAACATTATACTCATAATCCATCCCCATAGATAGATCTTCTCGATATAGCCCAATTTTTTCAATCAGTCTTCGGGAGTAAAAAGTTGACTGATGACATACTGGATTTCCATACCAGAATAAAGTCTCCCCCCAAGGATCTGGCTGTTTACAATGTCTTTTAAGATATTTGTGGCGACTGACAGAGATAGTTTCTCCCGTCCCCCATAGCCACTCATGTTGACTATAAGAGTCCACTACCCGTGCAATTACGTCATCCCTCACCAAGGTGTCTCCTGAGTTGAGAAACAGTACTAATGCTCCTTGACTATGTTTGATCCCATCATTAAATGCAGTGGCAATACCTGAACCTTTCTGGGGATAGAATTCCAGGTTCTTACCTTGGCTATTTTTTTCCTGACTATGGGTTTGATGATAGATTCGCAATTGCTCCAACTCTGTATCGCTGGCTTGATGGTAGATTACGATGTGATTGATCCTGCCGTATTGCTGTTGACTAACATTACTCAAGGTAGTAAACAGAGCATCGTCAATTTTGGCAGTAATTGTGACTATATCGACAGAAATACTACTAAACATTAGCCATCGCTAGAAAATCTTAGCTTGTATGGGTATTATGGTGCTAGCTTACTACACAACTCAGTAAAAACTCGTAAGTATCTTTGGGTTTGTTGTTCCAGGTTGAAATGGGCAACTGCTTTGGTTCTGCTATTAATTTTTAATTGTTGATGTCGAGCCTCTTCCGCTAAAATCCAGTCAATTCCTTGGGCTAAATCTTGAGGCTGTTCAGGCTGGGCAAGATATCCATTGTGTTCATGTTCAATCAGATCGGGCATGCCGCCGATGTTGAAGGCAGCACAAGGAGTACCACCAAATAAGGCTTCTAACACGGTATTGGGTAAATTGTCCTGAATTGAAGGGGCAACGAAAACATCTGCTGTGGCATAGAGTAAAGAGAGAGCGACATCATCACTTAATTGTCCAACATAATGGGTCTTAAAACCAAAGTTCAGCGGTTGAGCTGGTCTAGATGCGCCAAAAATTACTAATTCGATCTGATCAGCTTGAGGAGAAGATTTGAGGTGTTCCAAGGCAGATCGCAATAGGGTAAATCCCTTGCGTTGATCTTGAGTACTGTTTAAAGCACCGAACAGGAGAATTTTTTTATCCGTGGGTAAATTAAAGATTTTTCTAGCGATCGCAGGATCATGAGGCTGATAAACCTGGGGATCGATACCATTACCAATTACTTTGACGGGGAAATGCTGCAAGAGAGAACTAGATTTAGCACAGTTAGCTAACCACTGACTAGGAGTGACAATAGTAAGGTTGAGATCTCGCCAAGCTTTGGCTTTGCGTCGCCAATTCCAGCGGGATAAATCCCCGTAACTCTTGCTGCCCAACTGGGGACATGCGCCACAAGACTCCAGATAGCGATCGCATGTTCCACTATAGTGACACCCCCCTGTAAAAGCCCACATATCATGGAGAGTCCACACCAGAGGTTGCCGAAATTTCCGTAAGGCTTCGATGGGGACAAAACCGCCATTAACCCAATGGAGGTTAATCACATCAGGATTGATTTGCTCGATCTGCTCAACAATGTTGTTAGGTAACCACTGAGAAGAATAAATATTGATCGAGCGATCGCGATGACGATATAAACTGAGAGGTAGCTGATCCAAGGCTGGCTTCATCGCAGCAATACCCCGTTGCATTTTGCTTTTGGGAGCAATTATCGTAGCGCAGTCACTGAGTTTATTCTGCACTAGCATCTTTGAGTCTACTGATGCTGTCAGCAAACCTTGATGCAGACGATAGGCAGCACGAGCAGCACCTCCTCGAAGATCCCTAGCACTTAAAATAAGAATTTTCAATTTTCAATTATCAATTATCAATTATCAATTATCAACTGGATCTGATCCCGCCGTTGAGAAATTCTGGTTCTTAAGTTAAACTCCGAGGGATAACATCTAATTAAACTTATATCTTATGGCTTATAGCTTGTAGCTTATGGCTAGAGCAAAGCTTTTATATTCAGGCAGAAACTTTATATAATATCTTATGGTTATTTGGCAAGAATGGCTGGTTCAAGCTAATCATTGGCTCAGTTCTTTGGGATACTTAGCTTATCCCGCTTTTATTAGTATTTATTTATCAGCAACTTTAGTTGGTTTACCCGCAGTTTTTCTCTTTTTGGCAGCGGGGAGCTTATTTGGCTTTGTTCCTGGATTAATCTTGGTATCTTTGGCTGATACTCTCAGTGTCGCTATCTGTTATCAATTAGGTAGGACAGTAGGGCGTAAAAAAGTCAGTGAATGGATTGCTCAACGTCCTCAATGGGGAGAATTTGACCGCGCAGTAGCCAGAAAAGGATGGAAGATTGTATTTCTGACTCGTCTGTCGCCGATTGTTCCTTCCAACGTCCTCAACTACGGCTTTAGCTTGACTAGGATTAACTTCTGGCAGTATTTGTTTGTGTCCTGGTTAGCAATGCTGCCTGTGATTGCCCTTTATGTCTATTTAGCCTCTGTTGGGACTGACTTACTCTCAGGAAACAATGATGACCCCAGACAGATTATCGCCTCAATTATCGGTTTTGTAACCTCTTTAATGGCGATCGCCTATACTACCAAACTCATGTACGGGACTTTAATCCCCAAAGTAACTCCAGCAGCGAAATCCAGGTCATCTCAATTGTCTAAGGTTGAACAAAAGGTTGAGCAACAAGAAAAAGCCAGACGGTAGTAACGCTGCGCTTAAGTCAGAAGTCAAAAAGGACTTGTCCGCATGTAGTCGCAAAGGACATTCGTGTGTCCGCATGCAGTCAGAAGTCAAAAATTAATTAATGGATTAATATTTAGACAAAACCAAAGTGTTGTAATCCTTCAATAATTCCTCCCGCGCAGTCAGCTTGGGCAAGATAATTATTGTCATTTTTATTTGTGGCATACCATTCTAATAATTCAGGCTTGGCATTAGCCACCAGTAGGCTTTTTTCTTGACCTTCAAACATTGAAATATCGTTACCAGAGTCACCACAGACAATCGTGTTTTCTGGGGCAATTTGCCAGCGACGGCGAAGAAACTGTACCGCCAAACCCTTATCGCCGTTTTTAGGAAGCAAATCCAAATCCTGCCCTGCACTGTAGATCAGCTTGAGGTCAAAATTCTGTTCCTTCAAAGCTGCTTCTAATTGAGCTAGAGTATTTTCCGCTGCTGCCTCTGCCAGATAATAGCTGATTTTAAACGGATTTTGTTCAGAATTGGGCTGACACTGTAGATCGGGAAACTGATTAGCGATCGCCTCGATCTCCTCACGATTCCAGCCTTCACTCAAGATATCTGCCCATTCTTGGTCATATAGAGACTCCTGCTGATCAAAATACATTTCTGTACCAACGGCGGTAATTAGAGCATCTGGGGGGAGGAGTGACTTTGCTTCGGCTAACAAACGATAAAGATAAAGCGATCGCCCTGTAGCATATACAATTTTGCTGTGGTACTGTTGCCGATGAGCAGCTAGTTTTTGGTTAAGCTCGATCAAAGCAGCGTCGTCACCAACTAACGTATTATCTAAATCAGTTACAAATAAGAAAGGACTCATATCTAAGATATTTAGGCTTGGGTATTAATAATCAGGACTAAAATTTTTACGCACATAACGATCTAAGCACTCTAGTCTACAAATCGAAAAGTCTTTTTTAAGGGCGATCGCCAAAAGAAGGTGTTTAACTTAACATTTTTGACTATGGTCGAAGGATCTCCAGATTCATACAGATTAATTTTCCCTTTCCCCTCTTAGAAAGCTAGTTCACAATAATTTGTGCAGGAAGTCTACTAAAATATCCTCTTTACAATTGCCGACACAAACTGGTTAGCTGGAGAATGGTTTAAGTAATAACTTTATGGTCACAAGAGGTATGAGATTTTGGGTGTAGAACTTCGCAGTTATGTCTACTTAGATCGCCTGCAATTGCAGCACGCAGCCTATATTGGCACGGTGGCATCAGGATTTTTACCCCTTCCAGGAGACGCTTCTTTATGGATTGAAGTATCTCCTGGGATTGAGATCAATCGCATTACCGATGTAGCCCTCAAATCTGCGGTAGTTCGCCCTGGAGTCCAATTTGTCGAAAGACTATATGGACTGCTAGAAATCCATGCTAGCAAACAAGGGGAAGTTAAGGCAGCAGGCAGAGCGATTTTAGAAACTTTAGGGGTTAAGCAGCATGATGGTCTGAAACCCCAAATTGTTTCTAGTCAGATTATCCGTAATATAGATGCATATCAAGCTCAACTAGTTAATCGCGACTGCCGTGGACAAATGTTACTGGCAGGACAAACTCTCTATGTTCTAGAAGTGCAGCCTGCTGCCTATGCCTCCCTAGCCGCTAACGAAGCAGAGAAAGCCGCTCTGATTAATATTCTGAAGGTAACCTCCATCGGTAGTTTTGGTCGAGTCTATCTAGGAGGAGAAGAGCGAGACATTATTGCTGGCTCTTCCGCAGCCTTGGCAGCCTTAGAAAGTATTGCGGGGCGAGAAGTCTTGCAGCAGAGGAAAGAATAGATGAGTAATAACTAAAGACTAATAACTAAAGACTAAATAATTAAATTAAATTTGACGTGGCAAATATTGAACAGACAAATAAATTAAAACAGGGTGCAGCTATTTGGCTGAATTGGTTAGACAGTCATCAGCAGCCAAATATTGATTTGAGCAATGCTGATCTTCGAGGGGTTGAGCTATCTGAAGTCTATTTGGTTAAAGCTAATTTAGCAGACTCGAATTTGACGAAAGCACAGTTGAGGGGTGCCAACTTCACAGGGGTTAATCTTACAGGGGCAGAATTAACCGATGCTGACTTGTGCCAGGCAAATCTCACGGGGGTTAATCTCCAGTCAGCTAATCTAACTAATGCAGATTTTTATCAGGCTAACTTAATCGGCTCAGATTTGCGTTTGGTTAAGGGGCAAGGGGCAAACTTTTGTCAGGCAAACCTCATTGGCGCATCCATCAGACAAGCAAGACTAGCTCAAGCAAACTTTACCCAGGCACAACTCAATCGGGCTAATCTCAGCGAGACAGATTTAGTCAAGGCTAGTTTTGACCAGGCGGATCTGTCAGGAGCTAATTTTTTTGAAGCAGAGTTACAGTCTGCTAGTTTTTATCAAGCTAACCTATATCGGGTCAAAGCGATCGCTGCTCATTTGAGCTACAGTTATTTTCTCGGTAGTAATTTAGCAGAAGCTAGTTTAGTAGGCTGTGACTTACGCTGGTCAAATTTGAGCTACGCCGATTTGCAGTTTGCAGACTTGCGCCAGGCAAAGTTAAGAGGAGCAAATCTCACTAGAGCCAACTTAACTGGGACAAACTTGTCAGGTGCAGATCTTCGAGGGGCTAACTTAACTAATACCAACCTGAGCAACGCTATTCTTACAGGGGCAAATGTCGAGGATACAATTTTTGACAAGGCAACATTCATCTCAACCCTCATGCCCAGTGGTAGGAAACATCATTTATGAGAAAAGGGGCTTCACCCCAGCTCTTAGTTACCGCGGAAGGCGGAGTACCGTTCACTAGCTCTTTAATACTTAATTGCATCTGAAGAGCGATCGCCAAAGATGAAGAAAATTGCCAGTGCGATCGCAGTTTTCTGAAGCTGATACTGCTCCAACTCTTTCAGAACCATTGGCTTTTGAATATATCGCCTTAATAATGATATCGAGCTTGCAAAAATTCGATAAACTTATCAGTTACACGATAAACCAATCTATGCTCCCCAGTAATTCTTCTTGACCAAACCCCGCTTCCTATATACTTTAAAGGCTCTGGCTTGCCCAATCCTTGGAATGGATTTTCTGTCGCCGATTCAATCAAATCTAAGATTTTTTCAGCTTTTAATTTATCTTTTTTGTACCACCATTTAAGATCTTCTCGAAATTTTTGGTTGAAAATTATTTTTCTAGTCTTGGCAGTCATTAATCAATTCCAATAGGCTTTGATCAACAAGAGCTTCATCACTCAGATCATCTCTAGCTATAGATTCTTCCAAAGCATTAAATAGACGTGTGGCATTTCGAGGAGAACGTAATAAATGCAAGCTTTCCAGCAAAGCAGTCAATTCTTCTGCGGGCAAAATAGCAATATCTTTATGACCTCTTCTTGTGATTAAAGCCACAGCATTCTCTTGTTCTACACGCTCTAGTAATGTAGCTAGGTTTTTTCTGGCATCTGTATAAGAAGTTGTGATGGGAAACATTTTATCTGTACATTAAATATGTACAGAATATCATAAAAACTTGTTGATTGAATTAAACAGGGCAATTGGTGCGATCGCTATGCCACTTCTGAAAATCTACACTTTTAACTCCGAACTCCAAATTCCGAATTCCGAATTCGACGCGACGTAAGGAGCTTCTTGAAGCAGTCCTAAAGGATATATCGAAGTGTATCCCTTTAGGGACACCTTCGGATATCGCTTATGAGGGAGACCCCCAAGACCGCGGACGCGAAGCTAATCCTTTAGGGCGAATTCCGAACTCAAAAAGCCAGGGTTTCCCGTCGGTGAGGCTGTAGTAAATTAGCAAGATCTGGCCCTAGGGGAATAATGCCCCCAGGGTTTAACGGGAACAAATTACCGTAATAATCTCGTTTAACACTTTCAAGATCACAAGTTGCTGCTACTCCTGGCAATTGATATAAATCTCGTAGATATCCACTAAGATTTTGATAATCAGCAATACGGCGCAAGTTGCATTTGAATAGCCCATAATAGACGATATCAAAACGGAACAGGGTAGTAAATAATCTGACATCCGCCAAAGTAGGGCGATCGCCACAAAGATAGCGCTTGGTTGCCAAAACTTGATCTATTTCATCTAGGGTAGTGAATAATTCCTGACTGGCAAGATCATAAGCCTGTTGAGATTGTGCAAAGCCACAGCGGTAAACACCATTATTAACTGCGTGATATATTTTCTCGTTCCAGGAGTCGATGTTCTCTTTTTGAGCTACTGGATAAAGATCAACATCGGGATGCAAAGCAAATTGATTAAACTCCGAGTTGAGGATTTCAATAATCTCAGCGCTTTCGTTGTTAACAATGGTTTTTGTCTCGTCATCCCATAAAATCGGTACGGTAGCGCGCCCCTGGTAGCCAGGGGAAGCTAGCTGATATAGTTCGGGGACAGTCTGGCAATCTAATTCAGGCTTTGATAGAACCCAGATTCCTGCATCAGGGGAAGGGTAGACGATGGAAACGGCGATCGCTGATTCTAATCCTTTTAAGGCTCTAGTTACTAAAGTACGGTGGGCCCAAGGACAACCCATACCGACATACAGACGGTAGCGATTAGCGACAAGTTGCTCAGGATTTTTGGGGTTTTCTGACTGAGTATTCAGATAATTTCTAAACTGACTTTCAGGGCGAATATATTCCCCTGTCTTGTTGCGTGGTGCCAACTGGGACATCATGATCTGCCACATAGTTGTCCAGACAAATTTACCCGTTTTTACAATTAACTTACCTGGAAGAGATTTATTTGCCATAAGCGTTTTGAGGCTTAACGTGAATTAGCTTTCATTTAACATTTACGAAGTCAGAGGAAGCTCCGTCGTTCCACGGCGGAGTCTCTCTGACAAGCTTACATACGATATGCCCAAGGAAGAAAAATTTGGACTGATTGGTTAAATATTATCGAGCCGCTAGTTAATTAAAAGGCTTAAAGCTTAAAGCCTAGAGCTTAGAGCTTTTGGTAAAAACTAAGGTTCGTATTGCCATAGGATTTAGTTCGATAGATTTCTAATCCAGGTATTTCCTTAGCTTGCCATAGTTTAGGGTTATGTTCCACAGCGATCGCTCCTTCGGTGGTAACTAACTCAAGAGCAGCGATCGCTTTTAAAACAGGTAAGTATAAATAACTATCGTAGGGCGGATCGAAATAAATCCAGTCAAATTGCTGTCCTGTTAATTTTTTGATTTTGAGTAAAACATCTCCCTGAATCAGTTCATAGGATTGTCCTGGCTCGATTACCTGTTGCCAGTTGGATTCAACTACTTTACAGGCTTTACCATACTGCTCTATCCCCACTACCCTCTTTGCCCCTCGACATAGCGCTTCTGCTCCCATAGAGCCGTTCCCCGCACATAAATCTAGCCAGCTAGATCCCGTCAGGCGGTCGCGCCAAATATTAAACACCGCTTCCCTTACCCTGGCAGCAGTAGGACGAGTCCTTTGTCCTGGAACTGTTTTCAGTTGCCTATTTCCATAAATTCTCATGGTTTAATTTTAACGTCAGTTCGATGGCAAGATAAAATTAGAAAATCAGCTAAAAAATCATCAATAGTTATAGTAACTGGAGCGATCGCGAGTGGTAGCAAAACCAGACTGGTTAAGAGTAAAAGCACCGCAACTAGAAAGAGTTGGTACGGTCAAAGAGATTCTACGAGACTTATCTTTAAATACCGTCTGCGAAGAGGCATCTTGCCCAAATATCGGCGAATGCTTTAGCGTTGGCACAGCAACTTTTCTGATTATGGGACCTGCCTGTACCCGTGCTTGTCCCTATTGTGATATTGATTTTGAGAAACAACCCCAGGCTCTCGACCCTCATGAGCCTCTCCAACTGGCGGAAGCAGTTCGCCGTCTGAAGCTGAACCACGTAGTAATTACTTCCGTTAATCGAGACGATCTCCCCGATGAAGGTGCATCCCAGTTTATCCGCTGTATTGAGGAGGTGAGAAAGGTATCACCCCAAACTACCATCGAACTATTAATTCCCGATTTATGCGGGAATTGGGAGGCGCTTAAGGTGATCTTGGCAGCCCAACCCGATGTCTTAAATCACAACACGGAAACTGTTCCCCGACTTTATAAACGAGTACGTCCTCAAGGGGATTATCAGCGATCGCTAAAACTCTTACAACAGGCTCGCAACATTGCCCCTTGGGTATATACCAAATCTGGCATCATGGTGGGCTTGGGTGAAACCGATGAGGAAGTGCGGGGCGTAATTCAAGGTTTGCGGGCTGTAGACTGCGATATCTTGACCATCGGGCAATATCTTCAACCTTCCCAAAAACATCTAGGGGTCAAGGATTTTATTACTCCTGAACAGTTCCAGGCTTGGCAAGAGTTCGGCAAATCCCTCGGCTTTTTACAAGTAGTCTCTAGTCCTTTAACCCGTAGCTCTTATCATGCAGAACAGGTTCGAGCTTTAATCCAGCTTTATCCTCGCCAAAAACCCCATGATGTAGATGTGTCAAATTAATTGGAAGATGGTTTAGTAAGGGCTTGGGGGCTTGGGGAAGCAGGTTTGTTTTTGGTTTTACATTTAATTCCGCCTACCTACTTATTTCTCCCGTGTAATTACGGATAGTAAACTCAATATTTTCCTGCTGAAAGCCACTAAATTTACTAGTGGTTTCTTTTTTGGTTTTTTTTCGGGAACTATTTGAGAAACTTCCTGTATTCCTTGCTCAGCAAGCAACTAAGCCTTTAACTTTCCCTCTTAGTTAGCTTCTCTCTTTCGGTGTTATGTAAAGAAATATTACATTTATTCGTTTTAGGGAACTTTTAAGTGGACAAATAATTCCTCCCACCAGAAAGCAATACTTGATAACTTCCTCAATACTTAAGTGATTAATACAACAGCTAATTAGCCGTATGATCACGGAAAAGAGCGCCAAGAAACTGAATAACAGCCAATAATACTTCAGTTTATGTTCATTATTAAAGATGAATTGGGCAATCTATTTGAAGAGGAGGAAGTCACCCTACAACCTTCACTTGAGTCGTCATTACAATGATCCCTATGCTTGCTAATTCTTCGTACACTGAAACCGACGGAAACAATTCTTCTCCTGACATCGATTTAAATTTGGATGTGGACATTGATCTAGACAAAGATAGCCCTGATAAATTTAGCGAAGAATTGGTGGAACTCGATTTAGATAGCGCCGATCCTGATACAATTGCTCGCCGAGGCAGTCGCACGACTACCGACTTAGTTAGACTTTATTTGCAAGAAATTGGTAGAGTTCCTCTTTTAGAGAGAGATGAAGAAGTTTCTGAAGCTCAGAAGGTACAGCGCCACATCTATATTTTAGAAGAACGAGCTAAGGCTGCGGAGTCAGGGGACACTACTCTCCAAGAATTTACTAAATTAGTTGATGTCCACGATCGCTTGGTAACGCAATTGAGTCATCGTCCCTCTATCAAAAGATGGGCAATGACTTTGGGAATGGAGATTCCGCTGTTGAAGGAACAGTTGGCGGTGGGTAAACAAGCTTGGGCAGAAGTTATCGGCTGTGATGTTAAAGAATTAGATCGGATTCAGAAGAATGGGATCCGTGCGAAGGAACATATGATTAAGGCGAATCTGCGCCTAGTGGTTTCTGTCGCTAAAAAGTATCAAAACCGTGGTTTAGAATTACTCGATCTCATTCAAGAAGGAACCCTCGGTTTAGAAAGAGCTGTGGAAAAATTTGACCCCACTAAAGGGTATCGTTTCAGTACCTATGCTTACTGGTGGATTCGTCAGGGGATTACTAGAGCGATCGCCACTCAAAGTAGAACGATCCGCCTCCCCGTTCATATCACCGAAAAACTCAACAAGATCAAAAAAGCCCAGCGCAAGATTTCTCAAGAAAAAGGACGCACCCCTAAAATTGAGGATATTGCTCAAGAATTAGACATGACCGCAGCCCAAATCCGCGAAGTCTTGTTGCGGGTGCCTCGTTCCGTTTCATTAGAGATCAAAGTCGGTAAGGAAAAAGATACGGAGTTGGGGGATTTACTCGAAACCGAAAGCGCTTCTCCTGAAGAAACCCTGATGCGGGAGTCTTTACAAAAAGATTTGCATTATCTCCTCTCAGAATTAACCAGTCGCGAACGGGAAGTGATTCAAATGCGGTTTGGATTTGGGGGGGAAAAACCCTTCTCTCTAGCAGAAATTGGTCGTTGTTTAGAGCTATCTCGCGAACGAGTTAGACAAATCGAAGCCAAGGCGCTGCAAAAACTGCGCCAACCACGACGCAGAAACTTGATTAGAGATTATTTAGAGTCCCTTAGCTAAATTGCTAAATCAATTAGCGACCAATAAATTTTATCTGGGTTAGGCACTGTCTAGCCCTTTTTAATTGGCGATCGCCAAGATAATCATAAATCCACATGAGCGGGTTAAACATTACTTACTACCCATATGCGAAGCAGTATCCTTTAGGACTACCTACTACCTACTACCCACTACCCACTACCTACTACTTTTTTCAAAGATCACCTGGTTCTTATTGGGAATGACTATAATTGCGATCGCTTTAGACTTAAATTACGCCAGGTTTTGCTTCTGCACCAGCGTCTACAACGGCGTTTCTGAGTAAAGTAATTTGCTGCTCAAATTCCATACTTTCAATTTGAGATAATAGTTCGGTTACACCACCGCTAGGCTGGTAATTATCAGGCATCGGAATAATTGTTCCAGCTTCCATTCCTTGCGCCAAACGATACCAGAAATATAATTTGCTGTTTTCACTAAAAGCGCCATACTCGCGGGAAATAAGGCTATCTTGCGATTCGATAATTTTACGCTGTGCGTCTAACTGTTCCTCATGAGACAACTCTTTTACTTGATTAAATAATCCTTCCACAATTTCATCTGCTGCTGCCCCTGGTGCTGCTGGCGTAACTGATGTTCCCATTTTTGTATATACATACCAAAGAAGGGCTAATTTATCATCTGTGGATAGATTACCGTAAGAACCGAGTGCGCGGGAGATATTTTGCTCTGAAGTTCCTGTTGTCATGTTACTTTTTCAGCTCCAATTTAATATTTTTCAGCTTTTTAGTTAAAGCTCATTAGTTAGTAGCTTATTGATGTTTGAAATGACAGGAAACTATAATAAGACAGATAAGCATCTAAATCGATCTTCAACCAGAGATAGATGTTGTGAGTAATCAGCGTCATTGCTTTGACTGCAAATTCAGTAACTCTCTAGGGGACGCTAGTAATTTTATTTGGACTGTAGCAATTTGATCGTCTTGGTTAAAAGTGAAGTACCAGGCGACATTGACGCTAAATAAAGCAGTTTTAACTTTGCCTAGTATTTTGTATGTCTCACAATTTGATTCAGTTTCTGCTCCAGTTTCATAGATCCCCTGCTGCGGTAACAGCTTCATTCCCTTGGCTTCTTTGCTTAAATAAGCCGCTATTTTTTCTCTCCCGATAATGGGTTTTTCAAAAGGTGCGAACAAGGTTCCATGATCAGAAAATAAAGATGCTGTTTTAACAAATTCTGCCTGATTGATTGTGGCAAAATAATCGATAATGCCTGGCTTAGTAATTCCTTCAGTAACTAAAGCAGTTTCGGTATAGGTCATAGAGCTAACATTTATTAGTAACTTTAAAATAAATTTAGGTTGATTAAGGTAGCGATCGCTTCTATCTAAAGATTTAGTTTAATAAAAATATTTAGCTAAAATTAGCAGAAAAATTAGTTTAATCCCAGGGCAGAAACCACGATGCAAAATGGGTGAAAACTAGACATGATAAGCTTTTTACTTTGTCTACAATAATAACAGCGCAGAAAAAAACGAGTACACATCTGCAAATTAAATATTTTATGAAAATACAATCATCGGTACTAGTTCCTCTTGGTTTTGGTCAGAGAGACCCCGCCGTAAGACGACGGGGCTTCCTCTGACTTCGTAAATATGTACGCAGTGATCGCGTTACTGCTTTAGTGCCAATTGAAGAAGAAAGAGGTTCAGGAAGACGTACCTTTGTGCATCTAGAAGGGGAAGCGTTACCTTTAGTAGCGTCTCGTTCCGAGTCAACTATTGTGCGGGATATTGTTCAAGAACCGAAAGAGATTACACAATCTCGACAACAACAAGAAATTTTGCGGGATTTACTCAGCGATTTGAGTCAGATTAACGGTACTGTTCGCCGAATTAACCGTGATGAGGGTGGTTTGGATTTAGATCGGCTGGAACAGCGTATTCGTCAAGTCATCGAAGAAGAATAGCAAATTGGCTACTGATGCTACGAAATTAGATTGAACAGTAAACCGTCTTTTGTACCATTAGTAGTACTGTTATATATTCATAATGCAAATTCGATTATTTCAACCCGAAGATACGCCACAGATTGCCCTGCTATTTCACCACACAGTGAGAAAAGTCAACATTCAAGACTATTCTCCAGAACAGATTATGGCTTGGTCCCCTGACGATATTTATTTCAGAAATTGGTTGACAATATGTTCGAGCAACTTCACTTATGTTGCTTGGGAAAACGACAAAATACTGGGCTTTGGTGAATTAGAATCCAACGGTCATATTGATTGTTTTTACATCCACGATCAATATCAACGTCAAGGCATTGGTAGTAAAATCTATCAAGCTATAGAAATTAAAGCTACGCAATTAGGACATACTCGTTTATTTACCGCAGCCAGTATTACCGCCAAACCTTTTTTTATTAGTTGCGGATTCAGAATCATTAACCCTCAACAAGTATTTTGCCGAGGGCAAACTTTCACGAATTATTCAATGGAGAAACTTATCTCCAACTCCTGACTTAGAGCTAAAAGCTAAAAGCTAAGCTGTTACGCATTTAAACTGCATATTATTCGTATAAGGAAAAAACTCTTAAACTCTCTCCCAGTCTCCAAGTCACTCAGTCTCCCAGTCAGTCATCACAAGTAAATTAAATGATTAACAGCTTATTCCATCAAGGTTGATGAGCATTTGCTTGTTCCAAAGCTGCTAACTCTACTTTGAAACCAGCAATTTTGTCTAAAATTTCTCGCTGTCTCTGCTGATCTCTGACATAAACTAAGACACTCGACCAAGCTCTGATTTGTGCTTGTTTTAGATCTATTTCATCCGTATCTTTTAAGGCTAATTCCAGATCTTTGATGGTTAAACCATCTGCTCTTTTTTGATTAGTTAAAGATTGCCATTTTGCTGCCATTTTATAAGACTCGATCGCTGCTTTTTTGTCTCCCATAAACAACAACTCATCTAAGCCTTTGGAAGTCCAAAGCAAGGCAGCCTGTTCTGACGCTGGATCTACGGATTCTAATACTTGTTCCATCAAGGCGATCGTTTTTTCGGGATGTCCCGCATACATCGAATTGGCGATCGCTAAATTAAGATAAGCAGTGGTAAAGCGAGGGTCAATAGTCGTAATGGCTTCAAAGTATTCAGGGACTAACTTATATCCAATGGTTTCTCTTGCCTTGGCATCACCAAAATACTGTACAAAATCTAAATATGACCAATCAGCCTGAAGATTATCAAAACCAAGATGAGATGTTTTTTGCTGCCAATCAACTAATTCTGCTTGTTCTTGTTCTTGGGCTAAATAATCGGCATTGTTGAGTTTCTGTACCGATTTCTTATACTCTTGACTTTGTAAAATTACAATCCCTGCCAATGCAATAAAAGGAGAAATAGTAGTTAAAATTTTGGCGGTTTTTCCTAATACTGCAAAAGACATATTTGCTCGAACAATAAACAACAATTAATTCTAGGTATTTTCTCTTACAAGAATTCTCCTGATATTATCATTGGAACAAATAGCTAGGGATTGGATTTATCGAAACTTTATTTGCTGTTTATCAAAACGAATTAAGTTGAAGTGGTGGTAGTAAGTTAATCATCTTCCCCGTCTTGATCGTCTTCACCATCTTGATCGTCTTGATCGCCTTCATCTGAAGTAGGCGCTGGTTGTTCAGTCTCGGCACCATCTTCATCGCCTTCCCCTGTGCCACCAGTTTCGCAGCCTGCAAGAGAGGACATCATACCGAGAGAAAGAAATAAGGCGATCGCCTTGGAAGCCATTCTTTGAGAATTGTTCATAATAATTTCCTGATGTTAATTCACCCTTGATAAGATCTTAGACAATTGTGGTCAATTGCAATTAAATTTTGATGGTTTGTACTGGAAAATAGTTGATATATATGCAACGGCGAAATCTACTCAAGTTTTTGCTCTTAGAGGCGATCGCTTTTAAATGCTTCAATCTTGGCAAAGCAGAAGCAAGTACCTGGGGTTATCAGGGCGAAATGGGAACAGACTTTTGGGGAGATATCGCTCCAGAGTTTCAGACTTGCAGTTCAGGTCAAGCTCAATCACCAATTAATATTCCAACTAATACGCCTCCTGATATTGAGGGGTCTGGATTTACTTTAAATGTAGGTAGCCTCAATTTAAATTATCAAGATACGCCTCTGACAATTGTTAATAATGGTCGTACTATTCGGGTCGATTATCAACCTGGAAGCAGCTTAACATTAGATGGTGAAGTATACGAACTATTGCAGTTTCACTTTCATCAACCCAGTGAGCATTTAATTTCGGGCAAGGCTGAAGCAATGGAAGCACATTTTGTTCATCGCCATCAAACTACAGGGGATTTGGTGGTTTTGGCGGTATTAATGGCGGAAGGTAAGCTGAACCAAGCTTTAGACTCAATTTGGCAGCAAATACCCCAGTCTAATAGTCCAACATCTCAGGTATCTGATTTAACCATTAATGCTTTGCAGTTACTACCCGAAAACAGTCGGCAATATTATCGCTATCAAGGCTCTTTGACTACTCCTCCCTGTTCGGAAATTGTGACTTGGTTAGTGTTGAAACAACCTGTCTCAGTGTCAAAATCTCAATTAACTAGATTTTTTGCTGCGATCGGCAACAACGCTAGACCAGTACAGGCTTTGAATCGAAGATCTTTACTACAGTTTGATTTAGGTAATTAGTAAAAATTTGCATTTTCTAATCAACTCCATCCGTTAAAATTGAGGAAAAGATAAGACATGTAAATATAATATCTTCGGAATATAAATGGTTGCTTCGCCGATAGAATCACTCTCTTTAATGGAAATTGCTCAACAAACCCGTGCAGCAGCAATGAAACTAGCGGTTTTATCCACGGTAGAGCGCAATTCAGCTTTAGAAGCGGTGGCGAAAGCTCTGGAAGTAGCTACCCCAGCCATAATTGCTGCTAATGAAGCAGATCTCCAGGCGGCAGAATCTGAACATCTTGCCCCCGCGCTATATTCTCGATTAAAGCTAGGGGAGTCTAAACTACAGGAAGCGATCGCAGGTGTACGAGATGTAGCTAAACTACCTGACCCTATTGGGGTGAATCAGATTCACCGTGAGTTGGATACAGGTTTAATTTTAAAACGGGTAACTTGCCCTTTAGGGGTCTTAGGGATTATTTTTGAAGCCCGCCCTGAAGCCTTGATTCAAATTACTAGTTTGGCAATTAAATCTGGTAATGGGGTGATTCTCAAGGGAGGTAAGGAAGCCATTAATTCTTGTCAGGTATTAACCCAAGTAATTACTCAAGCTTTAGCCACCACAAAAGTTGACCCTGCGGCGGTGCAATTGTTAACTACCAGGGAAGAAATTAAACAACTATTAGAACTGGATCAGTATGTAGACTTAATCATTCCTCGGGGTTCTAATTCTTTTGTGCGCTATGTGCAAGACCATACTCGTATTCCTGTTTTGGGTCATGCGGATGGCATTTGTCACCTGTATCTAGATCAAGCAGCGGATTTAGCTAAGTCGATTAAAATTACTGTCGATGCAAAAACCCATTATCCCGCTGCCTGTAATGCGATCGAGACTTTATTAGTCCATCAAGATATTGCCGAGGAGTTTTTACCCCAAATTGCCAAGGCGCTACAAGCAGAGGGAGTAGAGTTAAGGGGAGATGCGGCAACGAGAAAAATTATTTCAGCCATCCCCGCTCAAGAACATGATTGGCATACCGAATACAGTGATTTGATTCTGGCGATTAAGATCGTTGATTCTCTAGAGAGTGCGATCGCCCATATCAATCAATATGGCTCTAAACATACCGATGGGATCATCACCGAAAATGCTCAAGCAGCAGATATGTTTCAGAATCAAGTAGATGCTGCGGGGGTTTATCATAATTGCTCTACCCGCTTTGCTGATGGTTTTCGCTATGGCTTTGGGGCAGAAGTGGGCATTAGTACTCAGCAGATGCCTCCCCGTGGCCCTGTGGGCTTAGAAGGTTTAGTGACTTACAAGTACAAGGTAACTGGGGATGGTCATATTGCTGCTACCTATACAGGTAAAGATGCCAAAGCTTATACCCATCGTGATTACTTTTAGCAGCTTATAGCTTATAGCTTTTAATCAATTTTTCATTAACCAGCTTGATCAATTCTGAGAGTAACCAAAGAGTAAGAAAAGCGATCGCCATGCTCAGGATTTTCCAGCCATTCTCTAGGTCTTGGATCGTGGTGATCAGCACTGTTCCTGGTTTAGTCACAAAATCCCAGCTATTGAATCTTTCAAACCTACCGATATAGATCCCCACGATGCACAAACTATGGACGAACCCATTGACCAGAGAAAGATATTTGGGTGTCATGAAATTGGTTAAGTATTGCTCTAGTTTGACTAGCGAAATAACATAAGCTTCAAATCCCAGGCAAATAAACAGCATATATTGGGGAATTAAAACTAAAACGATTGCCCAGTGGGGATAATTTCTTTGGCTCAGTTCCACAATATGAATTGAGTCCGTCAGGATGTAAGGTGCGTTGGGTAAGAAAGCAACAAAAATCAGTAATGATATCCACCACCACAAGTTCCGTAAAGCAGTCAGACGAAAGAGATAGAAACTCAGGGCAAAGGGAATAAAAGCTAAAAATAAATTCCAAATAATACGGGATGTACTTTGATTAAATAAATGACCAGAAATATTGATCCAGTTAAATAATTGTGCTGACGATGCTGTCATTTATGGTTGCTCAACTGCTTTTTCTAGTTGATCTGCTGGAGCTAGCTCAGACTCCTCTAGTGTATTCTCGCAGTCCTGACAGTTACAATCATGAGTATCTAAAGCATTATTGACTTCTGTGGCTTCCGTGGCTTCTGTGACTGCTTCTGGTTTAGCGATCGCCTCAGAGCTACATTCATAGAGAGGGTAGTCTGTGTCGCTGGGAGGGACTTCTACTATTTGGCGATTTACTTCTGGTGGTGCAGTGAAGACGTATTCCGTAGATGAAGCACTTAGAGTTTTGGTTGAGAGGAAAATAACTGCGATCGCTCCACCGTGCTTGCCAATATTCAAGAGCTTGTAAACCATAATCAACAATTAACCAAAGTTTTTGAGTAGCCATAGTCGAGAAACAAGTTTCTCAGGCGTTGCTGAAGTTCGGTATGATTTACTATCTTTGAAAAAAATAGACTAACTAAAAAGCTTAGAGCTTAGAGCTACGAACAAATTACTTTTCGGTTTCACGTTGTACCCTTGTGGTATACTTTAAATCAGCAACGCCGTTTCTCACACATATTTAAACACAATTACTTTTAAATTTAAAAAATTCAAAGTGGCGTTTAAGGTCAGTTCACACTAACAATCCTAACGCCACTGAACCAAGCTTCACACCTCTAGCCGTTACTAATTACTAGTTTTAATTACTGGGTGCGATGGGTAAAGTTCGACCTTCGACCTGGTCTAGATAGGGTTGTACCTCTTCGGTATAGTCGATGGGTAGAACAGTACAGACGTTTTCGTGGGGACGAGGAATAATTACCCAAGATTCTAAAGTAGCTCCTTCGGCACTTTTAACTGCCTCTATACCCGCAGCCATAGCGGTTTTGACTTCCGAAACGTTTCCCCGAATATTGACACTAAAACGAGCGCTACCAACACGGATATAACCTACTAGAGTCACACGACCAGCTTTTACCATAGCATCGGCAGCGGCAAGAATACCTGGAAATCCCTTTGTTTCAATCGAGCCTACAGCAGATTGAGATGGCATAAATTTTTGCTCCTTAAATTATCAGTTACAAATACAAATTAAGTAATTCTAAATTACTTTTACGACGTGGAATATGCCCTAAAGGACGACGCGCAGCTAAGGCGCGTTTTGGGAAAGAAGATTCTTACCCAAAAGCCGCCGCTAGTGTGACCGAAGGGAATCCTTTAGGGCTTTAGCATTCCCTTCGGTCACGAAGCGGTATCCTCCTTCGAGGACGTAGTCCTTTAGGACATGGTCGGGAAACCCGACCGTTTCCGCCTTACGAATACTAATCTTAGCTGACTAAGGGGAGTTTTAAAATAGATTCAGCTAGTTATTGATCATCCTCTAAAAGCGGTACTGTTCTACCTCTGGGGTATATTCGATTGGTAAAACCGCTACTACATTGTCTGGAGGATTTGGCACAGTATAATGAGTGACCACTTCCCCGCCAAAAGTTTTTTCAGCAGCCGCTATTCCTGCTAGCATCGAAGGCCGCACTTCCGAAATTGGCCCTCGAATTGCAATTACAAAAGTACCACTTTCGCCCTTGTCGAAATAAACTAGGGTGATGCGACCAGCTTTAAGCATGGCATCTGAAGCTGCCAATACAGCGGGAAAACCCAAGGTCTGGATTACCCCTACCGCGTGTTGTTGGGACATAAATTTCAGTTCAAAAAATTCAAATTCAATCTAAGGAATATTTGCTTAGAATACTATATCTTGATTGCGCTCGGTTCCGATACCGTAGCGATAATGCGATCGCAACCTGATGTTGGTTTTGCCCACTGATACCGAGATTCTTGGGGATCGCCCCAACATAAACCCAGATAGATTTCCGTGCGGGTGGCATCGATTTCTGCCCACTCGGTTTGCTGGATTAATTTAGCTAAATAGTCCCTAGATATTAGTTGATGATGATTACCCTGGGAATTTCTCTGTTGATTGACCAGCCAAAACTTCATCTGGGAAGTTACTTGTTCCCAAAAATGCAAAATTTTAATTCGAGCAGCAATCAGTATTTTCTTATCCCCCTCCACAGGAATTAGTTGATTGTGAATCTCAGGATAGGTAATACTCTGGTGATTAAAAGTGCATGAACGCCAAATTATACCTGAAACCTGATGTTGCTGTTGGTATTCGTGGATTTGACTACGAAAATCACGATAGGCAAAAACCTTGTTGACCTGATCCATATTAAGCGCTTTAGCCACCACAGGGTCATTAAGGCGCTGGGCTGAGGATAAGACTACTCGCCGACCTTTCCAATTCTCTTTTAGCTCACAGTCTAATATTTTGATTAGTTCGTCGGTGGTATAGGTCATCAATTCAAGGTGACTAAGACGGCACTATATTGAATTGTAGCGCTGCTCTTATCAATGCCAGAGAAGAAAACAGATCGACTTTATTTTTGAATTTATCATTACGTCGATTAAAGTAGCAATAGATCATATTCGCTCTAGACGAACCTCAACCTCTCGCTCCACATACTCCCATTCTTTGCTGGCACGCATCCGCAGTAGTAGCTCATCAAAAGCCTTAGTATGTTCTGGGGCGAATTCAAACCAGGTGAGAAAATCAAATGGTTCTCCTAAATCACGACAGTGAAACAACTGCCGCGCAACCCCTGGAAGATACTCCAAACCAACTGCTGTATGATGAGATTCTTCTTCAAAAATTGCCCGCCGTTCATCTTGCGCCATTTCCCACCACTGGAGAGTTTTTTTAATGGGAATCAGCACGGCAAAAACAGCTTCAGCACGATTGAGCCTAGGCTGAACTGCCCGCAGAACATCAAGTTCAGCGCCCATAGCATAGCGAACATTGCTGGTAAAACTTTGTAGCGTCCACGAACTATCTAGGGGTAATTCTGGAACAGTATCGTTCACCACCTCTACTCGTTCAACGGACTCTAAACTAGCTCCCACAATTCCCCGCACATCTGCCACTTGCCATGGGCCTTGCTTGCCGCCTACAAAGGAGTATCTGTTACTCATACTGCACTTCTAGTGTGAACCTTAATTAGCATTTCACCATAAAAGGTTTCGTCTCTGATTTCTGTGTGGAATTACACTAACTTGAGGTTAGGATAGTAAGCCAAGATATCATCGGATGAGAGAGTATCCCCCTCTGCTTGGGGTGTCCAGAGGATTTCTACCGCTAATAAGCGATCGCTTCCCAGACTACCTATTTGCTGTAGACTGTTACGCAGATCATCAGTGCCGTTGATTTTGGGTAGGTCAAGGTTGCCCGTTGCACCGACAATTACCGTGGCGACGATATATTCCCCTGTGTCTCCTGCTTTTAGCTGAATCGCGCCGTCTTCTATTTCTCCCTCTAGTATTTTTGGTGATTGGTTGTCGATCACATTATCGACATTAGTTAGGGTTTCATCGGTGAACTTGCTACGTTCTGTTAAAGAAAACTGATTAAACTTGGCTTCCGCTGCTTCTAAGCTAGCTTTTTGGGAGTTGGTGGTACCATAAACCCAATATTCAGGGTGACGCAATAAAGCGAGAGTTGCTTCCTGCAATACTTTAGCTCGTCCAGAAGCCGTACTAGTATCCGCTGTCATCGCCAAACGATTTAATTCAGGTTGTAATTCACGGGCGTTGGCAAGTAAACCTACCTGTACTTCCGCTACCGCTACGGTAGAACTGTCACCATAGCCTTCTTCCGTTCCGACTCCCGCACTTTGTAAGCTGCGGACAATAAAACTGGCGATCGCCAAAAAGACCAAAATGGAGAGTAATCCACCACCGCCATAGCCAACGAAAGGCAAGAGGAAGGGGAAGCCGAAGCCCCCACCACCATAGCCATAACCGCCTCTATAACCGCCGCCATAACTGCCACCACTATAACCACCCCCGCGGGGACTAGAATAGCTACGGGAAGGAGCGCTAAAAGAACCCCCGCCAATTCTGCCTCCAGATCGGGCAGCCATTGCCTCCCCAGCATTCCCTAACCAGAGCATACTCACTAGTAGTAAAGCAACGAGGGATTTGAGCCAGAGTTTAGACCAATTTCGTTTAAAGATCATGTTCATAGGTCGTATTATTAACTGTAGTTTTTTACTGGATTTATTTTAAATTGAGGTTAACCACCACCGACGATGGTCACAATTTCTAAGCGATCGCCTGACTGCATTTGAGTCTCACCCCAATATTGACGATGTAAGATTTCCCCGTTGTATTCTACGGCGATCAGGCGGGGATTGAGTTCGAGTTGGGTGAGTAGCTCTGGTAGACCAGTTAACCCTGGACAGGTATGGTTTTCTCCGTTGACCTGTATATTTATTGTATTAGTCGTATTCACCATAGATCTAGCTATAAATTTGGGTAATTACCGTCTGCTCAGTTGAGTCAAGAACTGGCGTGTCGCTTGACCTGGTTGTTCTGCCTGCATGATTGCCCGCACCACTGCTACTCTTTGTGCGCCGATGGCGAGAATTGCATCCAGATTATTGAGGTCGATGCCCCCAATCGCAAACCAGGGAACGGGACATTTAGCCTTAACGTAATCGATATATTCTTTAGTCAGGGGCGACTTTCCAGGCTTAGTGGGAGTCTCGAAAAACGGCCCTACTCCGACATAATCTGCTCGTTCGGCGATCGCTCTATTTAATTCTTGCTTATCAGTGGTAGAACGACCCACAATTTTGTGACTTCCCAAAATTTCGCGAGCAAAAGATACTGGAGCATCATTTTGACCTAAATGTACGCCGTCTGCATCTACCGCTAGAGCGATGTCTACGCGGTCATTGACAATAAACAGAGCATTGTATTGATGGCACAACTGACACAACTGATCGGCTTTTTCCAGGCGATCGCGATCATTACCTTCTTTATGGCGATACTGTAACAAGCTCAGACCAACTTTGAGGGCTGCTTCCACAGTCTTAAGAATATCTGCTTCAGGAGAAGTAACTAGGTATAGTGCAGCGCTTTGTAGTCGCTGATGTCGATAACTATTAAATAAATTACTTTCGATGGTGTAGACACGGTAGCGTAACTGCTTACACCCTGCTGCCATTGCTGGGTCATAGAGTTTACTATATTCTTCAAGTACTCTCAGGGCTTCTTGGGCGCGACAGAGGTTTGCCTGGAGTAGCTGTTCAATGCCGTCGCGGACTTCTTCTTGGGGATGAGAAATATCTGTTCCCACATCACCAGGAGTATCCCTAGCCTGACGCAGTTCCCAACTATGCCATTGAGCGAGTTCTTGGCGTATTTGTTTGCATTCCTCCGCTAATGGCTGATTGTTTAACCCCAAACGACACCACTCCTCAATTATTCTTAAACCCTCACGGGCGCGATCGAGATTTGCATCTAAGATACGGTAAATAGCTTTTTTCATTTTGGAGTTCGCCCTAAAGGATTAGCTTCGCGTCGAGTTCGGGATTTATTTAGACATAAAATCGTCTGTGATAGTAGCTTGAAATCTAGCCTCTACAAGCAAAAGCCCCAGAAAAATTAATATTCTTACGTCTATGGGATCCCACCTGGAGTTCGGGATGACCAAGATCACTACGGGAGTTGTATTCGCAGCGATTAACAATAAGCCAGGTGCGATCGCCACTAGCAACCAACGAAACAACAGAACTTAAGGAATATAGACTCTGCCTACACCCATATAATTCTCTACATCAAACAGAATCTCGACTAATCCAAAAGTAATGTTGCCTGTCCTCGCTGTAGTCAACCAGAGAATTCATACTTTGGATTCAAGCCTGTCTTTCCAAGCTTGAAGTTTAGTAAGGATAGCCTCTTGACCTAGTTTTGGATATGTTGCATCAATATGGGCAAAGTGTTCTCGATTGCGTTCTGCCCAATATTGCTGATTGTCTTGAGCAATCTGTAGAACTTGTTGATAGTCGGCTTCTACTTCAGCTTGATGAGCTTTGATGTAGGAGAGTGCAGCATCAACTTGAGCATCTGTCAGACAGAGCTTCTCACGAATGAGCTTCGCAGGATAGTCAGCTTTTAAGTAATCCACCACATCATAGAGTGTGATACGAGTTCCTGCGATTGTTAGCCCTCGATTTGTCCAGATGATTTGCGGTTGCCCACTGCTCAATGAAGCCATATTTGAACTCCTTTAACTACTTCACCCATATCGTATCTCAACAACTTGATCAAGCTATGTTCCTGGGGCCTGGAAATAGAACTAATGGAGTTCTTATACAAGGTTCAGTGTATTTTTGTGATCGCCTTTAGAATTGCTTCGTTGTACTACTTCTAGTATATTTGAATGGTTACATCACATTTCTGTTATTTACATCGTAAAAGTAAAAATGTAGATGGATCCAGTCTGCTGTGAAACTCCAATCCAACCATGAACTGCACCAGTCAGAATGTCTGGCTTGTAAAACTGGAGTGAGGTAAAAGCATCACGAGTGACCCACCAATCACGAGGCTGTACTGGCGCGTAATACTCTGCTTTCACCCCCAGGGGCTTAAAAATCTGCATCCAACGTGAAATGTCTTGTGGTGCGACCCTTATTAAAAAAAACGCCTGAAAATCTGATGGACCGAAGACATCGTCTCCAATCTGCTCCTCTAGAAAGTGAGCATCAAGAAGGGCTGTTGGTGGTGCTTGGTGCTTGGTGACGATGGCTAGAACGTTAGCGATTCGCTCAGTACTGCTTCCTGTAACCTCGTAAGCCGAACTCTTGAGGGGGCTAATCTTACTGCACGCTGCGATCGCAAATAGGCAAACGATGATCGCGAATTTGAACATGATCAACCTACAAGGTGAGTTGGGAATATTTTATTTGGTAGGGAATTTCTTCTACGGGTAAGCTCTCGCTATCAAGATTGTTATAGGAAAGTTGAAGTCTTTTCTCTCCCGCATATTTAATTAGCTTGCCACTATACAATTCGGCTCTTGTGCCTAAACTTTGAATTCTTACCTTGCCATTAAATACCGTTGCCCTGGCCAAATAAATCACTAAATCATCTCTAGAAGGGCGATTAACCGTAGTGCTAGCGGTTAAATGAGCTAGACCTCGTTCATCTATTTCTCGTGTCATTGCCATTGCTGTATTGCGAATGCCCCGAATCGCGACAATCGCTGCCGCCACCGCCATAGTGATATCGATCCCGTCATCAGTCATAATCTTACGGGTGGAAAGAAATTGAAAGTTTTGCTCTCCCAAATCATCTCGAATACGACGATGAATCATGTTGTGGGGACGATACTCTGTGAGGGCTCCCACAATTGCACCACAGGCATGGCGGGGTTCTCGCCAGGGAGATTCACGAGTCATACCATAAATACGTTTTTCTCCTTCTTCCAACCGTCCCACATGGGTTTTGAGATCCGTTGCCACTAAGACCATCGATTGAGAATTACCTTCATAGAGTCTACGACGCAAAGGTTCATCCATCTGGTGAGCTACGGTGACATGGGCTAAAGTTGCTCCGTTGTCTGTCCCACCCCCAGCGGGGAAAAATGCTTCCAGCTTGAGTTCGCCAATTTCTGAGAGGGTAGCAAAGCGGGATGCCACCACATCTCGATAACGTTTAGTAACTTCTCCTTGGTGAATGCGATCGCCGCAGTTGGTATAAGCTAAGGTGGTAACGACGCTGGGCAGGCTCAAGTCTGCGCCACAGATATGAATATCAGTATGACTAGAAGCAGCAAACTGCAATTCGTCTCTAAGTATCTGTAACCCGTTGATTAGGGCATAGCGATCGCTCACAATCTCGTTAAGATAGTTATGATAGGCATTTCTTTCCATGCCAAAACTGGCGGGCAGTTGCCAAAACTGATCAATTCTTTTTTGGGCAGACTCGGCATCAAAAGTAAGAGGCATCATAGTTCGGAGTTCGGACAACAGGATATAGATTTTTACAGTTTTACTGACTAAATTAACCTAAATCATGGCGATATGGATAATAGCATCTCCTTGATTAACTAAAGGATTTTGGATATGGCTGATGACAATACCCCCTACAGTGGCGCGGATGGGAATTCTTTTTTCGCCAAAAGCATTGGTAATGTAGCCTAATTCTTGTTTTCTAGCGACTTTATCCCCCAAATTGACTAAGAGATGAAAAATTCCACCGTAGGATGCTCGAATCCATTTACTTTCCTTCGCCCTTAAGGAATTGCCAATGGAGGGAACTAGGTCATCTTGATACATTTCTAAATGTTTCAGCACGCCAAAAATCCCTGAAATTCCCACCTTAATGGCTAAACGATCTAGTCGTAGTGCTTCCCCCGCTTCATATAGTAGAACAGGAATCCCTTTTTTGGTCGCAGCGTGACGTAAAGAACCATCTCGACTACTGGATTGCATCATCAAGGGTGCGCCGAAGGCTTGAGCGCAACGATAGGTAGTTTCGTCTTCTAAATTAGCTCTAATCTGGGGTAAATTAATGCGATGTACCGCAGCGGTATGCAGATCGATGCCAAAATCACTGCGTTCAACGATTTCTCGCATAAATAAATGGGCTAGTCGAGAAGTCAGTGAGCCATTTTCTGACCCAGGAAAAGAACGATTCAAATCTCTACGATCAGGTAAGTAGCGGGATTGTTCGATAAAACCAAAGACATTGACAATCGAAACCGCAATAATTGTTCCCCGTAGCTTCTGAGGATTAATCCGCCCCAGGATTTGAGCAATAATCTCCACCCCATTTAGTTCGTCCCCATGAATCGCGGCACTTAACCAGAGGGTATGTCCTGGTTCAACTCCGTTAACCACCGTTACAGGTAGAGAAACTAAGGTTTTGGTGGCTAGACGGGTTACAGGTAGCTCAAAACGACGTAATTGTCCTGGTGCTATGGTTTCTTTGGCAATTTCGATGATGTTGTCTGACACAAAGTTTAGCGTTTATCCTTGAGATCTAAGACTTCTAGTATCTAATGCGATCGCGAAATACGCCAGAAGGATGGTCTAAATCTTCTGTTTGTTCGGCATTTTTGGCAATGTATTCAATGATTTTTCCTGCTACGTCGATTCCTGTAGCACTTTCAATCCCTTCTAACCCAGGGGAAGAATTTACCTCCATAACGACAGGGCCATGATTAGAACGCAATAAGTCTACTCCCGCAATTTTTAAGCCCATCGCTTTGGCTGCCCTGATTGCCGTCTCTGTTTCTTCGGGAGACAGTTCTACTTCTTTGGCATTACCTCCACGATGAAGATTTGAGCGGAATTCTCCTTCTGCCCCCTGACGTTTCATGGCAGCAATCACTTCTCCCCCCACGAGAAAACAGCGGATATCCGCTCCCCCAGCCTCTTTGATAAACTCCTGCACCAAAATATTGGCATCTAAACCACGGAAGGCTTCAATTACTGATTTGGCTGCCTGATAGGTTTCTGCTAGTACCACCCCAATACCTTGAGTGCCTTCTAAAAGTTTAATCACCAACGGCGCACCACCCACAGTTTCAATTAAGCCATCGATATCTTGGGTAGCATGGGCAAATCCCGTCACTGGTAAACCAACGCCCTCCCTCGCCAAAACCTGCATCGAGCGTAGTTTGTCCCGACTGCGAGAAATTGCCTGGGATTGATTGGGACTAAAAACATCCATGACTTCAAACTGTCTCACTACCGCAGTGCCATAAAAAGTCTTCGATGCACCAATACGAGGAATGATGGCATCAAAATTTTCTAGAGGCTGACCTTTGTAAACAATCGTGGGTTTTTTAGAAGTAATATTCATATAGCAGCGGAGGTAATCAATCACTCTCATGTCATGCCCCTGATCTTGTCCTGCTTCTCTCAAACGTCTGGTGGAGTAAAGATGGGGGTTTTGCGAAAGAATTGCTATTTTCATATTACAGATCGCGATAGGTTTTACCAGAGCTAATTATATTTTTATGGTTTACGATGACTTTGAAGGAAAGAACCGCCTGAATCAACTAAAAACTTATTACGGACTGCTTGTCTTCCTAGTAACATCCGAAACCCCATCACGTCTCTATTAGTTAAGGTTAGTTCAATCGGCCAAGTGTATTTTCCTACTTCAATGTTAGTTTTGATCACTGGTCTTAGTTGGGTTGTTCCCCCAGAATTGCGTACTTTACGATATTCCAGTAGTTCCGCTTCAGTGGTAACAGTGGTTTTACTATCTCGCTGTAGGGGATGAATCTGAAAGCGAATAATTTTTTTGCCGTTTTGGGATAGCTCGTGAATATTGAAGGCGTGAATTGCCGAAGACCTTGCTCCTGTATCGATTTTCGCCTTGATCTTGTCAATTTTTAGCTGGGGTAAGGTGACGAATTCTCGCCAGCCAATAATTTTACTAGATGAGGCAAAGTAACTGACATCGTTTCGATTTTGATGATGAGACACAAGTTTGAGGACGAGACACAAAAATACAGTTTGATTTTAAGTCAATTCCAGTGGTTTTCTCAAAAATTCTTGATCACAACTTTCAGCAATTCGGCTGAGGTTATTTTTTGTGATTATCTGTATATTATAGGTATCTAATATAGTTGCTTTTAGTTAGTACTCTGGTATACAAGCCTCATTCTTCATAAGAAAAAGGCATCAGCGATCACTGATACCTCTGGAGTCCCACGAACTGTAACGTACCAAAATCTTGGTACTCTCACAGGATAGTTTTAATTTTCTCCTGTAATGTATAAAATCGTACCACTTTTCCCTAACTTTGTTAGATGGTAATTTAAGCAATTACTGGTGTTAGTTAACTATTGATTAACTTGAGTCCAAGCTGCTTCCGCCGCTCTTTTTTCTGCTTCTTGTTTACGACGGTCTTTTCCCGTTCCGTAGACCTTGCCCTGAATTAGTACTTGAGCCGTAAATTCTTTGGCATGGTCTGGCCCAGATTCGGCGATAATTTGATAGGTGGGTTTGGTTTGATGACGAGCTAATGCCCACTGTTGTAGACGGTTCTTGCTATCGATAAATGTTTCTTGGGTGGTAATTGTATCTTGTTGCGTCCCAGACTGAGAATGATTAGAGCCGTTGACTAATTGTCTCGCCAAAGGATGAAATATTTGCAGAATATATTCGCGGACGGGGGCTATTCCTGCATCCAGAAAGTATGCTCCCAAGGTAGCTTCAAAGGTATCATTGAGCAAAGAAGGGTTGTTTCTGCCACCATCTTTTGCCGTTCCTTTACCCAAGTGCATCAGCTTACCTAGACCGAATTCTGCCCCCAGTTGCCCTAACTGCTGTTCATTTACTAATCGCGATCGCAAATGAGTCAGTTGTGCTTCATTAATAGTCGGATACATACTATAAAGCATCTCCGCCACCACAAACCCTAATACTGCATCCCCCAAAAACTCTAACCGTTCATTGTCTGCCGCCACTCTGGGATTTTCATTGGCATAGGAGCGATGGGTTAAGGCTAGCTCAAATAAGTCAGGATTGTTAAACGTCGGTAATTTATGCTGCATTTTGGTCGATGATTGCACTGAATAATCGCACTTTTTATTATTAAGTTTTACAACAAAAAAGATAAATTACCTAGTTGAGACAGAAGTAATTAGTAGCCAAAGACTAGTTGGGTTTCAGCCAACAGTTATTAATGAGTAGGACTAACAAATTTGAGCAAGAGAAGCATCAGCTAGTAGAACAGCTAGTCCAGCGACTTTTAGCTGTTAATAATAAACGACAAAAAAACATTTTTATTAATGAGATTGTAGTCACGATTTTGCGATTGCGTCCTATCTGTCACCGATTTAAGGGGATGCCCTTAATAGGAGTTTATCAAGAGATATATCTTCAGGCAAAAGAGCAGTTAATTGAGCATCTTAAAGTGCAAATTGATTCAATTCAAAGTACTCGACAGTCGGGAACAAAAACTATTTTAAAACCACTAACTGCTGTGTATTTATATAGGTTGCAAACTCAAGTTTTTCTCAAAAATCTCGATGATCAGCAGCTTAAGAATATGGGACTCACTGCTCAAGGTTTTGCCCTTAATGGTGAGTTGAGAAGCTATGCTTTGACTGAATTAATTAGAGCCATAAAGTTTTCTGGGAGACTCTGTAGACCTCACAAGAGCAAATTCTCTCCAGAACTCTATCAAACACTTTACGAGGAAGCGATCGCTGAAACCTTGGGTTATATCTGCCTAAATATTGACCTTTATGATCCTAATCGCGGTGACAGAAAGTTCATGAATTGGGTTAATTATAAATTAGATAAATCTATCTTAAAATGTTATGAACAGTATCATCGATACGCCAAATTTGAAATTCCTTCATCTCAAAATCTAGAGCAAATTGTTCAAGTAACAGCAGCGCCAGACTTAACTGAAATTTTACGGGAATACCTAATTCGCGATCCCGAACAAATTTTTAGTACTACTCATATTAGAAATAGACCCGATGCTAATTTTACCCAAGTAGCCCTGGCAAAATTTTCAGGTCAAAGCTGGGAACAGATCTCTCGTAAGTTAGACATACCTATTCCTACTCTGAGCAGTTTTTATAATCGCTGGTGTCGTCGTTTTACTCCCTTGATAGATACGGAATTAAAACAACATTTTTAGCATTTTTAGCATTTTTTTTTAGATATCGCAGAGATTTATGAACACCAATGCCAAATCCAACCTATTTCAAACCAATATTTCCCTGAGCACTCATGTCCAAGCTGAAAAATTTCGGCGTTACCAATCTCAAGGAAGCAAGGCTAAACAAGTTTATCTCAATACCTTAGCTGTATCAGTAGCCAATTCCTATCTTAATCTGATTGGGTGGTCAACTAGTTTGGTGGAGAGCGATAGTTGGAATCCTATCTCCCAAACAATGATGAACGTTGCCGATTTACAGATTCCTGGCTATGGAAAATTAGAGTGTCCTGTGGTGCTGTCGGGACAGAATAAAGTAATAGTATCACCAGAAACTTGGTCAGGCAGAATTGGCTATCTGGTAGTAATGCTAGACCAAACGCTGAAAACTGGGAGTCTCCTCGGATTTACCCCCCGTGTAAATCAGCTTGAACTACCCTTAGAACAGTTAGAATCTTTGAGTAAATTCCCCACTTATTTAAGCCAGCAAAAAAGAATTGAACCCACTACCACGGCGACTTTAAGTGATTGGATGACAGGATCATTGAACTATGGGTGGCAGCAGCCTGATGAGTTGCTTTTGCCACCATTTTCTAGTCCAATGGCGATGAATTTTAGGAGTCGGCAAGAATTAGCGCCCTTCCCCTCCGCTTCCACTCCAGAAAGTCGGGTAAAGTTAATTAATTTAGGTCAAGATGCCGAGCATACTATTGCTTTGATAGTTAATATTCAGCCCCTCAATGAACGAGAGTTCAATGTTTCGGTTAAAGTTAGTAATTATCTTCGAGATGATCTAGGTGATCATGGTGATAATTATTTGCCAGAAGGTTTAGAGCTAGTGATTGTCGATCAAGCTAGCCATTCAGTAATGGCAGCCCAGGCTAATCAGACAGAGACGATTGAATTTTTCTTCAGTGGAGAATTAGCAGAAAATTTTGCTGTGGAAATTGCCTTGCAGGAGCAGTTTGTGGTGGAACATTTTACGATCTGATCTAAGCTGTTATTCATTTAAACTACATACTATTTAACTCTAGCAAAATACAGTTAAACTTTCTCCCCGTCTCCCTTTCTCCCAGTCTCCTCGTCAGCCAAAACAAGCAAATTAAATACGTGACAGCTTACCCCGCTCAATAATTAGTCAAAACAATTTTGCCCATCGCCTGTCCCGATTCTAGATGGGCATGAGCAGCCGCCACTTCCGAGAAGGTGACCGCCTTCCGCGGTCAGAGAGACCCCGCCGTAAAACGACGGGGCTTCCTCTGACTTCGTAAAAGTTTGAGGATCTAGCAATGGGCGTATTTGTCCTTGATCGACTAACTTAGCCAATTCCACTAAAATCTTGCCATGATGGCTGCGGTTAATGCCCGACAACATGGGAAGCAGCATATAAACCAAATGCAAGGTTAGTCCTTTAGCATGCATCAGGCTCAAATCCTGTTGAGAGGAAGAAGCTGTCGATACTACCGTGCCATTTAGCTTTACTGCTTGGAAAGCAGATTGTAAATTGTCGTTCCCTACGGTATCAAAAACCAGATCAAAACCTTGACTGACTGTATATTGGGCGACAAATTCCTCTACAGCCAGATCAGTATAGTTAATCGCCACATCTGCCCCTAAAGAAAGAGCGATCGCTGCTTTAGCGGAATTAGAAACGGTAGCATATACTTCTGCCCCAGCCCATTTCGCTAGCTGTACTCCCAAATGACCAACTCCTCCAGTACCACCATAAACTAAAACTTTTTGACCGCGGAACCCTTGACCAGATTGTACCTGGGGGCGATCTATTAGTCCCTCCCAGGCGGTAATTGACACCAGAGGTAGGGCTGCTGCTTCCGTCATAGTCAGAGATTTCGGCTTGTGGGCAATTAAATTGCGATCCACTAGCATATATTCCCCTAACGCACCTCCTGTACCTTTGACACCCCCTGCACAACCATATATTTCATCCCCAACTTGGAAAGTATTTACATTACTGCCCACTGCTTCCACAATTCCCGCCACATCCCCATGCAAAACCGCAGGAAAATCTGGAGTAATACTAGGAATTAAACCTCGACGTATTTTTGTGTCTACAGGATTAACACTAGTGGCCATAACTTTGATGAGTAGGTGATCAGGTAATAATTCAGGTTTCGATAGATTTGCTAGTTGAAAACTATCTGGTGTGCCAAAATGTTCAATGACAAATGCTTTCATGGTTAATAAGTACTTACAGCCGTTTTCAGTTTAATATGCTGATTTTTTCTAGGAACTAGATTATTGTGAACTGCGTCTTGATTCGAGAAGCTTATTAATACTGGCATTTAAGTATATTTGACATCCTCCTCGGCGTATCCTAAAGGATTCCCTTCGGTCAACGCACGAGGATTCCTAAGACTCAGGACTTAGGTTTCTGTTTCTTTCTCTTACGAGTTTTTGGCAACTGCCCGCTAACGCTATGGTTATTAGGTCTTACGTCCGCTCCACAGACAAGCCAGCGCGGTCTTGGGGGTTTCCCCCATGAGCGACTGGCGCAATCACTGCGAGTCCCGCAGCGAGTATATTTTTCCCCGCATTGATATCTCGATCAATGCTTTTGGTATCGCAGCTAGGGCAATCCCAAGTACGGATGTCCAAAGGCAATTTATCCATTACAAAACCGCAATGGTTACACCTCTTACTGCTAGGAAAAAATTGGTCAATTTTGATCAAGGTTCGCCCGTACCAATCACATTTATACTCAAGCTGACGAAACATTTCGCCCCAAGCAGCATCGGATATAGACCGAGCCAGCTTGTGATTTTTGACCATGTTTCGGATAGCAAGATCTTCAATGGCGATTACGCTGTTGGCTCTTACCAAATCAGTAGTAAGTTTGTGCAGGAAATCAGTACGAGCATCTTTGATTTTGGCATGTATCTTAGCTACTTTAAGTCTCGCTTTGTGTCGGTTACTAGAGCCTTTGGTTTTCCGACTCAGCACCTTTTGCGCGACTTTAAGCTTTTGATACAGTCGACTAAAATGTTTTGGGTTAGCTATCTTTTGTCCGTCGCTGGTAGTCAACAAGCTAGAGATGCCAACATCAATTCCAACCTTGTTTTCTGTTGGTGGCAATGCTTGAACAGTTGGGTCATCCACGCCACTTGCTCCTCGGCGGAAACCGCCAAGACCGCAGTGGCTTACCAACAGAGAAACAAACCATCTCCCAGACGGCTCAAGTTTGACCGTGACGGTAGATGGGCTGCATCCTTTGGGCAAAAGTCTAGACCAGATTATATTCAATGGTTCTTGGCATTTAGCCAGCCAAAGATTACCATCTTTAAACTTGAAAGCCGACTTGGTAAATTCAGCAGAACCGCCATTGCGTTTGGCTTTGAACCTTGGATACTTGGCGCGCTTCCCCCAGAAGTTGGCAAACGCTTTGTACAGATGCCTCAAGCATTGTTGCAAAGGTACACAGCTAACCTCGTTGAGAAAAGCCAATTCTTCAGTCTTTTTCCAGCCTGTCAGAAGACTAGAAGTTTGTTTGTAATCAATCCTCTCTTGTCTTTTGTACCAAGTCTCAGTTTTGGTAGCCAAGGCTTTGTTGTAGACCAAACGCACACACCCCATTGTTCGTCGCAAGAGATTTTCTTGCTCGATAGTGGGTAAAAATCGGTATTTGTAAGCACGCTCAGTCATACTCACATTTTAACAGATTAAATGCCAACAATCGCCGTTCACGGCGAGGTTTCAAACCCATTTATTAAACGATGAATCCTAAACTTAATTTTTCTAGCCCCAGCAGCAAGTATCGACAAATATTTTTGGTCTTACCATTAACTGCCACGATGTTGCTGAATTTTAGTAGTGGTTCTGCCTGGGGAAAAGATCCTTTTAGAAGCAAAGATGCTCGCGACATTGGAGAACATACAGAAAAAGCCTTTAACACTATTTTCCTAGAAGGAGATTATAAAGCTGTTAGAAAGGAACTTAACAAGGCGGAAGAAAAAGAAGGAAACGAACCTCTAGCTTATGCGATGCTGGCTTCTTTAGCTTATACCGAGAAAGACTGGGAGAGCATTAAACAGTATGCGGATAAAACCTTAGAGTCGGCTCAAGTATTGAGTAAAACCGATCCTGTTCGGGGCAATCTTTATTTAGGGGTAGGTCATTTTTTGGCTGGTGCTTATATCTACAACCAAGACGGTGCGCTGGCAGCGATTAATAAGCTACAACAAGTATTTAAGTATTTAGATCGTGCAGAAGATGCCGATCCTAACGATCCTGAATTAAACCTGATCAAAGGCTATATGGATCTATTATTAGCGGTTAATCTACCATTTTCTAGTCCTGAACAGGCGATCGCTCGCTTTGAAAGCCATGCTGCTCCCAATTACCTTGTGGAAAGAGGGTTGGCTGTAGCCTATCGGGATCTCAAAGACTACGACAAGGCGCTAAAATATGCCAATAAAGCTTTAAAAATTGCCCCCGAAAACCCAGAACACTACTACCTTAAAGGGCAAATTTTAAGAAAGATTGGCAAGGAAAAGCGTAGTGTCAAAATCCTCACAGAAGCGATCGCTAACTTTGACCGAGCCTTAGATAAATCAGAACAGTTACCAGAATTTATCCTTGAAACTCTAAACCATGAACGTCTTCAGACTCAAGAAAAAATTGTCGAAATTAAATCGGGAAAAAGAAGTTAGTTGCTAGTTTCCGTAAAAATTAAACTACGCATTGTAGCAATTTTGGTTGCTAATTTACATTACTTCTTCTTTGTTATTAATAGTTACAAACAATGGACTAAGTATAATTAATTACTAAAATTAGTCTTAGTGCCTGGTCAATACATAGCTTAAACTTTTTATTCATACATTATTTATGAGCCATTTAAGTAGCTGGGGGTCATTAAATATAAAATATTAACTTTCTCTTGCTTCCCTTGCCTCCCCTGCTTCCTTTATTATTCTAATTTAATTACACCTAGTCTACTTATGAGTCCTATCACTTTTTTACTTCTACTGGCAGGATTAGTATTACTCGTTATAGGAGCAGAGTTCTTAGTCAGAGGTTCATCTAGGCTTGCCGCCATGCTCCGAATTTCTCCTTTGATTATTGGCTTAACTGTTGTAGCTTACGGCACTAGTATGCCAGAAATGACCGTTAGTGTTATGTCGGCTTTGTCCCCAGGGGGTGCTGATATTGCCATCGGTAATGTGGTAGGGAGTAATATTTGTAATGTTTTACTGATTCTGGGTTTATCTTCGTTAATTGCTCCTCTGGCGGTTAGCAAGCAAATGATTCGCTCTGATGTACCGATTATGATCGGGGTATCATTGCTGTTGTTGATGTTTTCCCTTGATGGTCAACTCAGCAAAGTAGACAGTGTGATCTTACTCCTTGGTGGAATAACCTATACTCTTTCCTTAATCTATCAAAGCAGTAAACAGAAAGTAGAACAAGACGAATTTACTGAAGAGTATGGTTCCGCCGAACCTGCTACACCGCTAGCTTGGCTGAGGAATACGGCATACATTATTGGTGGTTTAGTTTTACTCGTCTTGGGTTCTCGTTGGCTAGTAAGTTCAGCAATCACCATTGCCGAATATTTCAACGTTAGTAAACTAATAGTTGGTTTAACTATTGTCGCTGTAGGGACATCTCTGCCCGAATTGTTTACTTCGGTAATCGCTAGCATGCGGGGAGAAACAGAAATCGCTGTCGGGAACGTTTTAGGCAGCAACATTTTCAATATCTTAGTGGTGTTAGGTGTCTCAGGAATAATTGCCCCCAACGGCATTAATGTCAATCAGGATGTGATTAATTTTGATGCGCCAGTAATGATCGCCGTAGCATTTGCTTGTCTCCCTATTTTCTACTCTGGCAAACGAATTGAGCGCTGGGAAGGCTTGCTATTTTTGTTTTACTATATAGCCTACACCGTCTACCTAGTCTTAAATTCCGTGGATCATCCTGCTTTGCCGATATTTAATAAAATTATGCTGTTTGGAGTTATTCCCCTAACTGTGATTACTCTAGTTACCATCGCGATTTTAGAAAAACGGGCAAAAAGAAAAAAAGCTGTTTAATCATTATGTTTAAAAGCTGTTAGCTCTAAAGATTATTTAATTGTCATTAGTCTGCTAGTCTGGGTAATTTGCGTAATTCCCCACCAGCCGATTAACGAACCTAAAGCATAGTGAGGAAAATCCCACCAATCAAAACCAGCCCCCAGCAACATGCGCCAAAGAAACGAAGCACGAATGACGACTGGGACTAAATTAAACCATAGCTGACACACCTCGATGGTACAGGTTACGGCGAATACCCCCGCAGCAATCCTGACTAAATTGCTGCGATCTTTGCTAGGAGGGGTAAACCAAAAAATTAATAAACACCAGAAAATTTCATACAAGACATCCCCTGAATAATTTTGTACCCACTCTTGTCCGATTCCGACCTAGGTTTTAGATAAGATACCCAAAGGAATAATCAGCAGCAGGGATAGTAGAATTAGAACCCGTCTTCCTAATCTTCCTAATAATTTTTGAACCATTGTTAATTCACTTTACGTAAAAACTTATCTAGCCATATTCGCCAACTAGCGAATAATCCAGGTTTAGCTTTAGGGTTATTTTGATTTTGCTGAAGAGATTGGCGAGATAACTTTTGCCGAATTGCCTTGATGGTTGCTTGAGATCTTTTTGGTTTCTCTTCAATTTGAGGTGTAAAAACTTTGGAGATGATAGAAATAGTTTGTTCAGGATGCAAACAGTAACGACTCAGCCAAATTGCCAATTGACGCTGTTGATCCAAGTCTAAGACCATAACTTCCCTCCACCAGATCTGAACGACCGCCTCTAAAGTAGGCAATTCGGGTTTGATTGATTGATTGAAATAAATTTCTAAGACTGGCAATTGCGATCGCTTAGTTGACTGTTCAAAACGATCAAAAGTTGCCACCAGCCGAGCAATATTTTCCTTGGGGGAAGTAAGGGTTGCATATAATAGCCGTTGGTTGCTGATAAAACAGTATTTGTTGAGGTCTAATTCTAAGACAGCGCGATCGATGGATTCTAATAATTCCAGGTCAGATTCTGCACTATTTTCTCCTGCCGTCGTCGGCAATTCTTCAAAATCGTACCAATCCACAGCAAAAGAGTCGGGAATTTCTAGTTCTAAATTGATCTTGTCGATGATCGAATTAGTGGCTTCCACCGCCCCATTAATTGCCTGCATCATTGAAGATACTTGAGCAGGATCGAAACTGGCGAGTTCAATTTCTAATACAGCTTGCCAGTCTGCCTCAACTTTGCCTAAAACTCGACAATAAAGCCAAATTGCGGAAAATCTCAAGGAGAATTTCTCAGTTATTACCCCATAGATTTTCGACTTGAGGTCATCATAGTCAAGTTCTGCCTGGGTTGGTCGATTGATATAAACATGTAATATTTTGTCTTGGAGGATGAGCTGGAAGCGCAAGGTATTATCTTCACAGGCATCGGCGATCGCATTTAGAATCTGTTCGTTAGTCATGTTTAACCAGGCAAATCTTAAACCTAGTTTGCCCAAAACTGAGAATTAATTAACTGATAAACAAACCCACACAACTTTCTTGGGAACGATATTCTCTTTCTCCTTTCCCCTTTCCCTTCGTGAAGCGATCTCTTTAGGTTTTAGGTTCTAGTTCGCTACAATCTCTCTTACTTGGGTAATTAAATCTACAGCAGCCTGTCTGATAGTATCTTGATTGGCATCTGCTGCGCCGTATTGATGAGGATACATAATGGCTCTCGAACTACTGACTACCGCCCCTAAACCGTCAGAATTGAAACAAGCTTTAATCCCCTCATTACCCCCTCCTTGTGCGCCTACTCCTGGAACGAGAAATAAACTCTGGGGAAGTTGTTGACGTAGCCTTTGGGCTGCTTCAGGATAGGTTGCCCCCACTACCGCACCGATACCGCTATAGCCAGATTCTCCAATACTTTGGTCTGAGGCTGGTTTAATTAGATCGGCAATAATTTCGTAGAGATAGCGATCGCCAATTTTCTGTTCCTGTACAATTGCTGCCCCAGGATTTGAGGTTTTAACACAGACAAAAATACCCTTGCCCCATTTGATTGCTTCGGAAAAAAAAGGTTCAACACAGTCTTGTCCTAAATAGGGAACAATGGTGATAGCATCCGCTTCTAGAATACGTTTCGATTCCCTCGGTAAATAACTTTGAGCATAGGCAGTGGCAGTGGAAGCAATATCCCCCCGTTTGACATCTAAGACTACTAATAAATCGCGATCGCGTGCCGCTTTAATAGTTTTTTCTAATGCTACAATTCCTGCTGAACCAAATAATTCATAGTAAGCACTCTGGGGTTTAACGGCGGGAACCAGATCGGCGATCGCATCTAACACCAACAAGTTATATTGATAAATCGCTTCCGCACATTCAGCTAGACTACTTTGTTGATTTATGCATTGTTCTTTGAGCCAGCGATCGGGCATTCTATCTAATGCAGGATCTAACCCCACAATACAAGGAGTGTGCTTTTGCTTGATTTGGTCAATTAGCTGGTCAATAAACAATTTCATACTAAGACTTCCTTAAACTAGTTCGATTCGCAGTTAAGATCCACCACCGACGCTGCTCTAGTCATAGTTAGTCTTGAGGTAGATAGTCAGGATTGAGAACTTCTGCCAAGGTAAAAGATAATTCTTGAGGAAAAGTAGCTATGAGTAATCCTGTTTCGTCAGCAGCCTGTTCCCTTGCGTCTTGGTAACATTCGTCAACAATTTGCTCAAAGTGTCGTTTTAAACTTGGACTATCACTAAGAGCTTTTCTTAATCTTCGTCGATGCTCCCTAATACTAGATTTCCAGCTATTAGTTCTCTTGTCTGATTGATATTTGTATTTGAGCAAGTGTAGCAACAAAACCACTAAGTTGCTTTCAATGGCTCGTTTCTCACTTCGGCCCATATCCTCGATTTCTTCAATTAAATTCACTGCATCTACCTCAGAAAATTTGCCTTCAGAGATTAAATTCGCAGTGTGGGATAACCAAAGATAATAATCTCGATCATACAGATTCGTCGCGTCAGTAGCAGATGATATTTGAGTAGCCATATTGATACTCTTATATTTTGTATCTTTCAATGGTACATTCTATCGATATTAGACTGCACCCATATATTTTTGATCGTCGATTTTTTTGTTACAGAGTTAGTACAAGTCAATTACTAACATTATGCAATAAAAAAGGTGAGTAATTTACAATTTACCCACCCTAAGATGTTATTTTGCTTAGAGCTTAGAGCTTAGAGCTTAGAGCTTAGAGCTTAGAGCTTAGAGCTTAGAGCTTAGAGCTTAGAGCTTAGAGCTTAAAGCTAATTCACATCAACCCTTTAACATGGCTCATAATGCCTTCTGGATCTAATCCTTGATAAGGAAACTGCTCCCACAAACCGCCACAGCCTTCTTCATGGACACCTAGATAAGCAAATTTAGGAGTTAAGCCCCGTTCGAGTAACCAGGAACCAAAGCGGCTACCTAAACCTGTACGACGGTTAAAAGATTCCACCACTAAGACAAAAGGTGCTTGACCAATTTTTGCCATCATGTCTTCATCAATGACATTCAAAGTCGCTTTGTTGATTAGACCAACGTTAATTCCTTCTTGTTTGAGCCGTTCTACTGCATCCAAAGAACGATAAAGAGCATCCCCAAAACTGACAATATACCCTGCATCCCCTTCGCGAATTACTTCATCTTTACCAGGAGTGAATGTATAGTTGCCACCAAAGTATTCTTGACCCGCATCATCTAAGATTAGGGGGACTTTCGATCGCGTGGAGAAAATAAAGCGCATTCCAGGATTGTGGAAGACTTTATCAACACAAGCAGTCATTTGATTAGCATCCGCAGGATAATAGAGACGGGTTTCATAACCATCCTCTAAGCCATTGTCGGCATACATATTATTGATGCCGAAGTGACAGGTGTTATCTGCCATATCGTCGATGCCAGCGTGGGAGAAATGACACAAGAGATTGGACTTGTTCAGCCGTGCCATAGTGATCTCCGAGATACACATTTCCAAAAAAGCACTAAAGGTAGCAAAGACCCCTTGTTTCCCCTCTGCCATACCAAAACCCGCCGCAGCGGAAAGGTTGCCCCGTTCCATAATGCCCGAAGGAATAAAGACATCGGGATAGGCATCATGGATGGTTTTGAAACCACAAGAACCTTCTAAGTCGCTGTCAATGAAGATCACTTTTTCTTTGCGTTCCGCGTCGCTCATTTTGCCGAGAACAGCCACTACCGCATCACCAAAAACGTTACGGTTAGAACCGAGTTTGTCGCTGACCCCCAAAAACTTATAATCGTTTTTAGGTTGTTTAATATTTTTGAGAAAATCCGCTGCTGCACCTTGACCGTGTTTTTCCAAATAGGCGATCGCTTTATCCACCGCAATTACATCATGCCCGTGGGTAGTACCTTCAATGCCTTCAATTCCTGGACACATAGGACGCTTATTAATTAACGCCACAGGGCCATCTCCCATCACCGCTGTACACATGCGACTATAAAGGGAATCCAGATCTTCGCCATCCCCCTCATTAACTTCTAAACCATGACCAATTAGAGTTTTGGCAACATCATAACCAGGAAGATAATCGGAAGGATGTCCAGCAATGGTGACATCGTTATCATCGATGAATAGCTTAACGTTAAGGTTTTGTGCCACCGCTAACCGCGCAGCTTCCGCGTCATTTCCTTCCTGTTGCGAACCATCAGAACCCAAGCAAACAACAGCTTTCCCAGGATTAGCTAGAGCTACACCATTGATATAGGGCCACATATGTCCCAAGCGACCAGAACTAAACTTAACCCCTGGGGTTAGACCCAATTCAGGGTGTCCAGGTAATTTAGAGTTGGCACCACGGTAATTAAGCAAATCCTCTTGGGGTAGATCACCATGCAAGGTTGCCATCAAATATTGCGTCGCTACCCGATGTCCTGCTTCATCAAAAAAGATCGGGACAAACTTATCAGGCGCACCACGGAATAAAGCATCGAGGATCATCACTTCGGGGACAGTATCAAAAGGTCCTCCCGTGTGTCCTCCCACACCTCTAGCTGCACCAGTGGCGGTAAAAAATACAATCGCCTCACGGCAGAGTTGAATATTGGCTTTTAAAGCGGCTCTTTGTTCATCCGTTAGAGTCGCATTACTGGGGTCTAAGGCTAGAGCTTTGTAAGCGCTTAAATCGATGGGGAAACGTGTAGTTGTTGCTGTCATGATTTATTTTATTGGCGAGAGTAAAGCTATGATTTTAAAATCTTTATAGGTAAACAAGTTCAAGTTTATCGGGTTGTGGTGAATCAAGGAAATTAATTTTACTCAACTCCCAATGCCGAATTCCCAACTAATATGACATCTAACTCCGAAACCACGCCTCAGCAGCCTCAAACAATCATAGAGCGATCGCCAGCAGCAGAAAAACCCGAAAAAGTTCTTTGTCCTCATTGTCTAAGGACAGCCAACAACGGTATCAAGTGTAAAGGTATCTGCGTTGCCGACAGCGATTATTAATTAACAGTAGGGGCGAACGGCCGTTCGCCCCTACTTGAGAACTCCGAAAATTAACCGCAATTAGCCTTGACGGGCAAAACGCGCTGATTATTCTCCGTTGGGTAGGGAGTTAAAATAATTCTTCCAGAGGGAGTTTTGATAATTCCTCTGGCGGGCATAATCTCTCCTGATGCAGTTTTAAGAGGTTGAATTGCTGATTGTTGCTCTTGATTATTAGGAATCTGACCATCGACTAGAATGTTTTCCGAGTTCAGTGGTGAAATTGCCAGAGGAGCCACTCCCCCTTTACCGTTGACTACCAAGTTATTACTAACTGAACCTGAACTATCATTACTGCAAACCTGGGCGACAGTCCTTTCCACTTCCACAAGATTTTCGGGAGAGTCCAAAATCCCTTGAGTGGTATCAGTATCGGGAGTATTAATAATTACCTGCCCATCCACTCCACCAGTAGCATCAAGATCATTGGTCTGATCATTCTGGGGGCGAACATCGATCCCAAACACACTTTCCGCATCGATCCGAATATTACCTCCTGTTCCCTGTTCCCCCGCACTAGCCAGAATATCATTATTGCCATCGGGCCCCGCAACGATAAAATTGGTATCAAGGTTGATATTGCCCCCATCAGCTTCTCCTGTAGCGGCGGCGGAAATTAGGCTATCATCCTGGAGGCGAATAGTATCATCTACCTGCAAGGTAATATTCCCCCCCTCTCCTGCGACAGTGGCAGCGGAAATCAAACCGTCATTGCTCACCCGAAGGCTTTGGCTTTTTAAAATAATATTTCCAGCATCGCCGTTACTCTCCGCCGTAGCCAGTAGACTACTTTGTACTCGTTCGCCATTGATATTACCTTTACCAGTAACTTCCACCGATTCCTCGGCATTGATATTGATTGTTCCTCCTGCACCCCGTTGAGTATCCAAAGGGTTTGCCCCGATAAAAGAAGATGCCCGAATTTCTCCCCCATCCCTCACCACCAAACGATTAACATCCACACTTATATCACCCCCATCTCCCAGACTAAATGTATCAGCAGAGATAGCTGCTCCCTCTTCAATAATCAATTCCCCTGTAGTGAGATTGAGTGTTCCTCCATCGCCAGTAGTGGGAATAATGGTTCCCGATTCATCTTCTAAAGATGGTTCTACTGAAGTTAGGATTGCACTAATGCCACGTCCCCTAAATTCTGCCTCTGGAGCAAAGCCATTTAAGAGAATGGATTGATCAGCATTGATAGTCAGATTACCACCCTGTCCAGCATTTTGAGCAACTGTTAAAATTTGCGCTCCCTGGGTAACTGTCAAAGTTGAAGTATTGATTGTGAGATCGCCACTATTTCCTGTGGCGGTAGTTACATCCCTTACTCCAGTAGACAATGCGCTGGGGTTAAGCCTAGTATTCGTACTTTTGGGGATTGCGCCATTTAATTCAATAGATTCAGTTGCCCGCACTTGTAAATCTCCACCATTGCCAGAACCAGAAGTATCAGTAATTATTTGTCCACCATCATCAATGTTTAAGCTGTTGGTTTCAAGGTTGATATTCCCTCCATCACCTGTAGAATCGGCATCAGTCGTAGCAAATATTCCTGATTGAATAAAATCATCGACACCAAAGACAAAAGGTTCCCCGATAGATGTATCCTTAGCAACAATATCAATATCTGCTCCTCTACCTCTGCCCAAAGTTCTAGCAGTTATCTGCCCGCCCTTATCTAAAGTTAGTTTGTCGGTAGCTACACTTAGAGTGCTGCCTTCGCCTGAAGCACTATCACTAACATTATTAAAAATAGAAGATTCAAACTCTCCTATATCGACATCAGCAGCATTACCTGATATGGCTAGAGAGTCTGTAGCAACTACTCTAAGATTACCCGCTTTGCCTTCAGAAGTATTGATAGCAATTTCGCTTCCTTCAACTAGACTAATATTCCGCGCCTGGATTTCGATATCTCCTGTATTTGCCCCCCTACTCTCGATAAAAGCTGCTCCCGCGAGGTCTAGATCTCGAAAGTTTTCCACTCCTTCGTACCCAACATCCCAACCCTGAGCAATTTCTGTCAGACTCACATTGCTGTTTGCCCCGACACCTCCTAACTCAATTCTGCCTCCTTCGGTGGAAATAATTCCTCCTGGAAAGGAAATATCACCGCCAATTAAAGCCAGGGTTGCATCCTTGGGTACGCTTAAGCCAACCAAATTCTCAACATCGAACAAAGAACCATTGCTAATTGGTTGTGGTGCATCCCGAAAACCTAGCCCGATGGGTGCATTAATCGTCAGCACAGGAGTATTATCAATGTTCGTAGCACTAAATTCCGAGTCATCAGGAAACAGTAAGCTATCCGCCGTCGAACCAATAAAAGAACCACCAACATCAAGAAAAGCATTCTCACCAAAGATAATCCCTGCGGGGTTGATCAGGAATACATTTGCTGCACCATTAGCACTAATACCACCATTGATCAACGACTCACTACCTCCCGTCACGCGAGAGAGAATATTATCAATAGAGTCAGCATTATTAAAAGCTGCTTCGCTACCATCAGGGACAGAAAATTCCTGGAAGCTATGGAATAGATTACTGCCCCTGGTTGTTCCCCCTTCAATTTGAATCGTGTCACCCTCTGAATTCACTACTGAATCCTCTGGGAGAGTGTCATCTGGGGTGACTTGTGCCTGAACAGAAAGAGGAATCAAGCAGGTAGATAGGGCGATGAATAGCTGGAGTGATTGGCGTAGGTAGTGGGTCATATCTTGAGATTTAGAGTTATGAACGGTAAGCCCCTCTTCTAAGTGAGGGATCGGTAAAGTCCCCCTTCTTAAGGGAAGACACTGCGGTCTTGGGGTCTCCCCAATTAGAGCAAGTGTCGTGGATTTAGGGGGATCAAA
>Ga0114940_10000112_pt1 | contig 51379 bp, 55 predicted proteins | sample ColdCreekSource_FD_87195 | JGI IMG/M metagenome (GOLD analysis project Ga0114940, IMG submission 87195) | Groundwater microbial communities from Cold Creek, Nevada to study Microbial Dark Matter (Phase II) - Cold Creek Source | ecosystem: Environmental > Aquatic > Deep subsurface > Groundwater ...
ATATAGTCTATCGTCAAACCTAGTTCTAAAAATGTATGTTTTACGTCATTATGGGAGTTTCGGGGGCAGGTAAATCAACAATTGGCAAATTGCTAGGCGATCGCACTGGTTGGACTTTTTATGACGCTGATGATTTTCATCCTGCTGCCAATATAGACAAAATGAACAGTGGCATTGCTTTAACTGATAGCGATCGCCTTCCCTGGTTAGCAACCCTCCAGCAGTTAATTGCTGACCATCGAGGTCGCGATCGCCCTGGAATCCTTGCCTGTTCGGCACTTAAAGCCCAATATCGTCACATCCTGCGGGGGACAAGCTCTGAGGTAGTATTTGTCTATCTTCAAGGGGATTATGAATGTATCCAAGCTAGGGTAAAACAGCGTCTAGGGCATTTTATGAGTCCTGATTTACTCCGCAGCCAATTTGATACCCTAGAAGTACCCCATGATGCCTTAATTATCGACATTAAGCTCAATCCTGAAGAAATCGTAGACGAGATCTTAAAATCGGCTTCTGTATGCTAACTTTTGCGTAATATTCAGTTAGTCAGCATGCATAACGATCAAACAATGGATTCAATTCAAGTTAAGGGTATTCGCGCTTACGGGTATGTGGGTTATTTACCTGAAGAGAGGGTATTAGGACAGTGGTTTGAAGTCGATTTAACTATTTGGGTAAACTTGACGGAGGCGGCAGAGAGCGACAATATTGCCGATACCTTAGATTACCGAGAAGCGATCGCTTTAGTGAAGGAGCAAATCACCACGGCTAAATTCGCCCTTGTAGAAAAGTTGGTTAGTGCGATCGCAGACAAAATCCTAAGCCTCGACAAAGTGCATCAGGTTCGAGTTCAGTTATCTAAACCAGCTGCGCCGATTCCAGATTTTGGCGGTCGTATTACCCTCGATATTACTCGTGCTAAGTAGCTTCTAGCTTCTAGTAGCCCAGTAGGGTGTGTTAGGCGCAGCCGTAACGCACCGCACCAAACGCACCACACCAAACGCACCACACCAATTTAATTTTCATGAGCGAGGGCCGTGTTCTTCTTTTTCTTGCACTTACCCTGCCTATTTATATAGTCTAGATAAACAGAATTCTGCCGTTTTGACAAGTCGTAATAATACTGAAATCCCCAAAATACACTCTTCACTTTTAGGCATTTCCGAGCATGGTGAATTAGAGCGAATTGGGCAGAATTAATAATAGAAGGCAATTCCACAAGTTTCTTGGCTAGGGTCGAATTATTCCCTTAGCTAACAACTTGAATAGGACTTTTAAATTATTAATTCAGTATTAATTCAGGATTTTGATTGATGAATAGAAAAATAAAATTAACTACGCTTTTGATCTGGCAATATATTAACCAGCAGCTAGGTCATCAATATTCTGTTTGGAATGTGCGACATTTTTGGTACTTGTATCAAATTACTTTATTTAGAAGATGTTGGGAGCGAGAATGTTCTCACGAAAGTAATCCCCAGTATTAAATGCTTCGTGTGAATTAAAAAGCTGGATTCTGGAAGCAACTAGCAACTAGCAACTAGCAACTAGCCGACAGGTCAAGATGATTCGACTTAAAGGTTGAGATTCATCTGAATTATGGAGGTCTTGAAATTCTAGACTTCCTCCCATAGTTTCTAATAGAGTTTTGGACATGAGCAGTTTCATGTTGGCGGATAAACTAATCTCTTGTAACAACTCGCGAATCTCTGTTAAGTCATGAGCTTGAAAATCTGGCTCAGTCAGGGTAGATTCTTGCCAGAGAGCAGCAGGGCAATCTAAATCAATTTCGATCTTAACGGTGTCTTTGGTGACTTCTGTTGTAGATAGTTTAATAGAGCCTGTTTTCATCAGGACAATGCCACTATCAATGAGGTTGAAAATTAGCTGAATTAAACGAGAGCGATCAGCAAAAACACAGATCTGAGGATCTGGCTGAACAATCTCTAACTTTAGATTACGGTTTGCTGCCTGAAGATGAGTCAGGCGATCGATCTCACTAAATATCTTGCTCAACTCCAGAGATTCCAAATGGAGGCTATTACTGCCATATTCGGTTTTGGAGACAGCGACAATTTCATCAATCAACTTCATTAATTTGAGGGCTGAATGATAGGCTTGGGCAATAAATTCCTTCTGTTCTTCAGGACTTTCACAAAGATCTGACAAAATCAATTGATGTAACCCGATCATGCTGCTAAGAGGCGATCGCAATTCATGGGAAGTTCTCGCCAAAAACCCTGCTTTAAATTGGCTCATCTGCGCTGCCATCTGATAAGCAAGTTGTGCCTGTTTAAGTTCTTCCTTTAGCTCATCGATTTCGTTCATAATCCCCGAAAATAAGTTCTACAGCAGTTTGCAGCAATTCACTAGTTAATATCTGTATATTGTAGCTTCACTGGTTCGCACTCAGGTTAACACCTCAAAAGCTTAAATGAAGATTTCGCCCTGTCGCAGAATTTTCCACTGTCCCTGTTGCCACGAGACTACTGTTGAGGGAAGTTCACTACCAGGAGCCAAATCCAAACTCTCTAGTACCAACACAGAAGGGAAAGCTTGATCAATTTCGTCCCTGGTTCTGAGGACATTTTGTCCTGAGAGATTGGCGCTACTAGTGGCTAAAACCCCAGTCTGCCCAAGTATTTCTAGCGCCACAGCACAATTGGGAATACGAATCCCCACGGTGTCAGCATCGGTTGTATTGATCCCTGGGGGTACTTTGTCCGATGCAGGCAGCACTAAAGTTAAGGCTCCAGGAAGATGTTTCTGGATTAAGTCTTGCCAAACTGCTAGCTCAGAATCATTATAGGTAACGTAGGGGAGTAAGTCATCGATTGTGCTGCCTAATAAAATTAATGGTTTATCGGCAGCACGCTGTTTCAACTGATAAATTAAGTCCCCCAACTCTGGTTTCACTGCCAAGGCGGGAACTGTATCCGTCGGAAAACTGACAACTTTGCCAGCGATCGCTCCTGCAATTAACTCTGTAGAAGAAACTTTCACCATAAGGCTTATTTTTTGCTATTAACGGGATGCTCAGGTCAATCAACATCGATAAGCTAAGACAAAGCGATCGATCTTAGCTAAATCAGGGAATATGTTTATATCGTAATATTCTCCCTGCTGTTTTAGTAGCTCAACTACCGTATTTGCTTGACCAGCCATCAATTCTATCAGCCACATTCCCCCTGAAACTAAATATTGAGGAGCAGTTTCAATTAGCTCACGAATATCAACCAAACCGTCATCACCGCCATCTAATGCCAACCAGGGTTCATGGCGAGCTACTTCTGGCTGTAGTTGGGGGATCTCGGAGGAGGGGATATAGGGGGGATTGGAAACCATGCCAGTTACTTTACCCTGAAGGGAACTTAGAGGACTCCACCAGTTTCCCTGATGGAAGTGAATATTGTTGAGATTTAACCTCACCGCGTTTTCTTGAGCAATTTTCAAGGCTTCTTCACTGAGATCTACAGCATGAATTGTGGCTGTGGGGAAAACATCTGCTAGTCCTAGAGCGATCGCACCACTACCTGTACCTAAATCTACCCATTGTTGATCACCATCGGTAATCAAATTATGGGCTAAAGCCAGATCAATAATTAATTCCGTCTCAGGACGAGGAATCAAGACAGCAGGAGTTACTTTCAATTGAAAACGCCTCCAAAAGACAGTTTCTACCAAATATTGCACGGGTAGACGCTCTTGAAGACGCTGTTGCCAGAGTTGATGTAACTCTGACAAAGATTTTTGACTGACTATCTGCGGTTGATTTTGCCATGTACCCAAACGCAGAGATAGACTATCTAAATCAGTAATAGTTTGGACCAACCAATCCACTTCTCCTGGATCTAACTGATTGGCGATCGCAGTTTGTCTTGTCTGCTGATACCAAAAATATAGATCCTGACCAGAAATATTGTTCAATTAATTAATTATTTTGCTGGCGCAAGTTCAGGAGTCACTTCAGGAGTCGCACTTGGTGCTGCACCTTCTCCCGCATCAGGAGTCACGGTTTGCAAGAACTTAATTGATTCAGAGGAAGGTACTAAGACAATCTTCTTGAGGATCTCGTCGGAACCTGTTTCCAAGGTTTCAATTACTCCTTCTAAGGGATGAACCTCAATATCTACATTAGCAGCTAACTCTGGCTGTTGTTGTTTGAATCGGGCGACCATTTCTTCTAATTGTGCTTTCTCAAAAAAGAAGGGAATTACCTGCTGAGAATTTCTTTCAAAGGTTAAATACCCTTTACCTTCACCACCTTTAGCCACAAATAAAGGTACACCACCCTTATAAGGTTGTTTATTGGCTTCACCAATGGTTTGGGCGGAAGTTACTGCTTCTTTGTCAGGAACATAGGCAAAGTTAAGGGCATTTTCTTCGTCAGCCGATCCTGCTAGTTTATAAACTTCTCCTAGGGAAACTGGCACGACTCTGACTTTCTCTGCCAGTTCAGGATTTTCCGTCTTGAGTTGATTAACAAACTCATTGGCATCACCCTGAGAAATAAAAACTCCCGCTACTTTAGCTTTGTCATCTCCCGAAGCGACAAGAGGCGCACCTTTTTCATCTGCGATGGTAAATACTGGTACAGGGTCAAGTTTTTCTAGGACTTGTGCTTCAGGTAAAGCGATCGCCATCAAGTTTTCGATTGCGCTCCAGCTTAGGAAAGTAGCCCCTGCGACTCCTAAAGTTATACTCCAACGGATCAATGGTTTAATCATGGGTGTCTGCCTCATTACAAAATATCTATCTACAATGTCTACTGCTTGTTCTATTGTGTAATATAAAACTGTAAATTACCTGGTAACTAATGAATTACCTAACCAACTATCTACGTCTATTTTCTGCTCTCGGTATTAGTTTCAGAACTTCTAGCAAATCATCGTTGACCTAAAAAATAAATGCAGGTTCTTAAGCAATTATTCTTTTAGATTTCTTTTTAATAGTAACAAGCAAGCTAACTCTAGCTTAGAAGTTTACCGAACACAATATTTTGATTTTTGTTTACAGCCGTTTTCACATGGGTAGACCGCGATGACTTAGATTATGAGGCTAGAAGCTAGAAGCTAGAAGCTACGAACTAACTAATCCTAAAGGATACACTTCGCTATTGACAACTGAGTTTATTCAACTGAAAACGGCTATAAGTCCCGTTAGAGCTAATTTTGCTCGATATTATTGGTATTATTCAGAGTTTTTTTAAATACTTTTTTAGGTGTTTTACGGTCAAATAATACTTGCTGTTGAGGAATGGGGATGGGAATTCCCGCTTGATCAAAAGCAATTTTAACTCGACGGCGAAATTCTCTGGCGACATCCCATTGTTGTAGGGGTTCGGTTTTGATCCAGACGCGAATTAAAATTCCGCGATCGCTAAATTGATCAATCCCTAAAACCTGGGGAAACTCCCAAATGCGATCGCGCCACTGACAATCTTCCGCTAGAGCTTGAGCCACCTGGCGGATTACGACAAAAGCGTTATCAATGTCGGTTTGATATGCCACGGGAATAGTTAAATCGGCTCTAGACCACTGACTAGAATGGTTGGAGACAATCTCCACGGCACTATTGGGAACGGTGATCAGTCTACCTTCGGCATCTCTCAACTGAGTAATTCGGAGATTGATATTTTCTACCATGCCTCCTACTGTACCGATATCGATCACATCTCCCACTGCATAGCGATCATCCCAAATGATGATAAAGCCATTGATGGCATCTTTAATCAGGTTTTGGGAAGCTAAGGACAAACCTAAACCAAAAATACCCGCCCCTGTCAATAATGGCGCGAGGTTAACGCCATTGACCCAAAAAGCTGCGAGAATGCCAATTCCCACCCAGATAATCGTGACGGCGCTACGCAAAATTCTGGTGGTGGTGTTGATGCGCAACTTGCCCCGCTGATTAATTTTCAGATCCTTTGACTGGGTATCGATCGCCGCCGCGCTAATTTTAGCAATCAGGAAATAGGTCAAACGAATCAAACAATAAATCACGAAGACAACGATCGCGATCCGCACGGGAATTCTTAAACCTGCAATCAGCAAAAAAGGAATAATTCGCGTCTGGGGGTAGAGGTTTAAAATTGCCAGGATTCCTCCACACCATAATAAAACCTGCCCTAATTGCAGCACCCGAAATTGAATCTCGGTTAAATTCCATTGTTGACGACGAGCTAACTGTTCTTTGAGGGATAAAGTTTTTAATTTCGCCGTGGGGGCAAGTTTTCTCGATAGGCGACGGGAAATTCGTACTCTGCGATCTAGGGGGAAATTACTCAGTCCCATGAATAACAAAATACCCAATCCCGTAACTATCTGTTGGCGCAAATATTGTGGCGATCGCTCTTTCTTGGCTGTCTCTAAACCCTGTTCAATAGCAAATTCTAGCTGTCTTGTTCTCACAGGTACTCCCACATCGTTAGCCTCGGCATCAATGGTGGTGACGGTGAATAGACGTTCTGAGCGTTGGGTTGTACAGTTACCATCAGGGCAGGTATTATTGTTATTGTCTGATGTCCCATCGGCAGTGCTGCTGAGGGTTAGATAGATGTCTTGTAAATTGCCGTTGGGTTTTACCGTAACTTGGGATTGACTATCGAAATCAGCTAAATACTCTGTCGTCACCTCTCCAAAACGCTGTTGAATTTCGCCAATCCTGTCGGCTAATAATTCAGGATCCGTCGCTGCTAATTTGAATAAACAGCGTCCATCCAAACGAATACAGGCAGAACTGAGAGACTCATCCTTTACCTGACTTAGTAAATTGGAATAGATTGAAAGGTCTTGCACAAAGGGCATCTGTTCGGCGACAACAGGCAAAACCCAAGTGGTAATTCCGATAATTGCAATTAAGATTATGAAGAGTTTTTTCCTGACCATAGGTTAAGACAGCGTGTTTGGAGCAATTAGCGCAATTCACAGCTAATCATAGTAGTGGAAAGTTAAATTCTTTGGGAGAAATTTTCTCAGTTCAATTCAATTTCGCTCTTTAGTATTATTCTATATTTATGAATAATCTCGAATCCCTGTGGTTAAACAATACCTTACTAGATCTTGCCATCCCTTTAGGGGCTGTTTTTGTTTATCTAGGGATACTGGTATTGATAGCAGAAGGATTGAGTCGTTTACTCCCCGATGACCCTGAACTGACTCGCAAGGTGGTTCATATTGGTAGTGGTAATGTAATTTTACTAGCTTGGTGGCTAGATATTTCCCAGACAGTAATTGTTAGTGCTGCTATAATTGCAGCAGCGATCGCCATTCTCTCTTATTTAATACCGATTCTACCCAGTATTGAAAGTGTGGGACGTAAAAGTTTTGGTACTTTGTTTTACGCTATCAGCATGGGCATCCTCGCTGCCTGTTTTTGGCTCAACAATCCTCAGTATGCCGTCATTGGTATTTTAGTCATGGCATGGGGTGATGGCATGGCAGCAATTATTGGGCAACGTTTTGGACGACACCAGTATCAGATAGGCGAAGTTACTAAAAGCTGGGAGGGTTCTCTGGCGATGGCAGGTTCTGCCTTGATTGTTACAGGAGCAATACTGTTAGTAACCGCAGGGAATAGCTGGCAAACATGGACGATTACCATAGCGGTTGCCTTCGTTGCCACAATTGCAGAAGCGTTCTCCAAGCTAGGGGTGGATAATCTCACCGTACCTTTGGCTAGTGGGTTTCTGTGTTTTTTGGGTGTCCAGGTACTATAACGATATAAGATCATCAAAGCAATTGGTGAGGGATCTTAAAGATTGCAAGTAGGGTGTGTTGGCGAAGCGTAACGCACCACATAAAGCTCAACCCATCGCGATCTTGTTGATGGGTTACCGCGCCCTTCGGGCTAAAGTCAGAAGTCACAAAGGCTTTAGCCGCATGTAGTCGCAAAGGACATTCGTGTGTCCGCATGCAGTCAGAGGTCACAAAGGCTTTAGCCGCATGTAGTAAATAGCCCGAAGTTTGGTTTAAAGCCTCGTCTTTCAAGACGAAAAGAAAATTAAATATATTTCCGTACTGAATCCTTATGCGAAGCGGTACCCTTTAGGGCTTACTTCAGGAAGAGGTAAAACTTCTGACTTCATATTTCTGACTTCTGACTTCTGACTTCGTGAAGACGGATTACGGTATCACACTCGGAGTGGAGATCGTTGCCGTCTAACCCATCCTACATCTACTTATTTTGCAGGTGGCGGGAGATTTGGTTTTAACCCCCAAGAAAAAGCTTACCTAGAGACTGGTAATGAATTTAATCAATCTACTTAGACCAATGAATGGCTTATAACTTATAGCTTATAGCCTTTTAAATGTCCAGGTCATCAAGATTCAAATTAGGGGCATGAGTCTCAATGAATTCTCTTCTGGGGGCAACGCGATCGCCCATCAGCACAGTAAAGATACGATCGGCTTCCGCTGCATCGTCTATCTCTACCCGTTTCATGGCGCGAGTTTCAGGATTCATAGTGGTATCCCATAACTGTTGGGGCATCATTTCACCTAACCCTTTAAAACGTTGGATAGTGTAGTTAGCATTATCAGGAAATTCAGCAATGCGCTGTTGCAATTCGCGATCGCTATAACAGTATTGATGGTTGCGTCCCCGTTCTAATTTATATAGTGGGGGACAGGCAATATAAATATAGCCTTGATCGACTAAAGCTCTTTGGTAACGGAAGAAGAAGGTTAAAATTAGAGTCCTGATATGGGCCCCATCTACATCAGCATCAGTCATTATTACTATGCGGTGATATCGTAGCTGAGAAGGATCAAACTCATCCCCTTTGATGCCCAATCCTAGAGCAGTGATCATCGACTGAATCTCATTGTTCTTATAGATTTTGCTGTCATCAGTCTTTTCAATGTTGATAATTTTCCCTCTCAGGGGCAAAATTGCCTGAAAACGGCGATCGCGTCCTTGTTTGGCGCTGTTATGAACAAATACACCACTAGCTAAAGCAAAGTTATGAGTATGGGGAACTTCGATGTCATAAACGTCATATTTTTCTGTAATTGATTCAATCTTAACAACACGATGGTTGTAATTGCTAACTGCTTCACAGGCTTGTTGTCGATCACCTCCGAAGTATCTAGTTACAAAAGTATCAAACTTGAGCAAAGATTTATCTTTTGTCTGTAAGCGATATTGACCGTAACTATTTAAATCTAAACTTCCTTGTTCAATTTCTATCTGCTTTAAAGCAGCAAGAGTTTTGCGATAATAAGTTTGATCTAAAGCTGCGCGACGTTTTTGACGAAATTCATCTGTCCACTGCTGTTTAGTTTTTTCCTTACGCCATGCCAATAATTCTGGGTTCTGCCATTGTTTTGTAGCAATCGCAGATAATTCTTGTTTAGCTTCTGGATGTTCAGCATAATATTGCGTAACTCTTTGTGATTGAGCTAATTTGTTAGCATCATTACTCCAGTACTCTTTTTGTGCCTGATACAAATAATCTTTATTGTATTGACGATATTCTTCATTACTATCGTAGAATTCTCGCCATTTTTGCATCATGTAAGCCTTATAGGCTTCGTCTTGCCACTGTTCCTTAGCTTGTTGAGATAACAATTCTCTGGTTTCAGCTTGTCTCATGCGATCGCTCATCATCAACCTAAATTCTTCACTTTGATGAATCTGACGACATTTTTCGATTACATCTGGTCGATGAAGAGTTTTTTCGATATGACTGCGGTGTAATGCAAGATGTTTGTCTGCTGTAAGCCTTTGAAGATTAGTAGGATTGTTATTTAACTTATTAAAGTCAACATGATGACAGTGTTGTCCATCTTCTTGTCTATAAATACCCTGCCAACGGTTATACCAATCTGCAAGAATATGAGTAAATAGCCAGGAATCAGAGCGAACATCCCAAACCATTTCATAGCCATTGATGGTAATACCTGGTTCGGTAATATCAGAAAACTTACGATAAAGTGGCATCAAAGAATCATCAGGAGTCAAGGATGCTGCTGCTTTATAAGAACCATCTCGTAACAAGAAACGATGGTCAGGAGTACAGAGAATACTTTTTCCATTATCAAGAGTTACTTTAATTACTGCTGCATTTTTTTTCGTGACTCTAGCGTTGATAATTTTTTCAATACCAACTTTGCCATCTTGACGAATTGTGTAGCAGAAATTTTGTTTACCTTGTTCTTGTTCGACTACTAAATCCTTAAAACTCAGAGAACGACCATCTGTTAAGGCTACTTTGGTATCTCCTGAAAAACATCCCCCCGCTGAATCTCCTTCCACCAGGAAGATTTCCGACTCTTCAGGATCGCGAGAACTACAATCAGCCAATTTTCCAGGCAAAGGAGAAGACTCCAGTACTGATTTACGGCGGACTAATTCCCGCGCATGACGAGCGGCTTCAGCGGCTTTAAAAGACTGCACCGCCTTCTCAATAATTGAATCCCCAATGCTGAGATTAAACTCTAGGTAATCATTCAGGACTTCCCCTACCAAAGAATCCACAATCCCCCGAACTTCTGTGTTCCCCAGCTTAGTTTTAGTTTGCCCTTCAAATTCAGGATCGGGAACTTTAACCGAGACTACTCCCGTTAAACCCTCGCGAATATTTTCGCCTCCCAAGTTAGAATCACTTTCCTTTAGTTTGTTGCGCTTGCGGGCAAAGGAATTCATGGTTCTAGTCAAGACAGTCTTCAAGCCTTCAAGGTGAGTTCCCCCATCAATGGTGCGAATGTTGTTGGCAAAGCCCAAAAGATTATCACTATAGGAATCAATACACCACTGCAAAGCAGCTTCTACCGTTACGCCATTTTTTTCTTTGTTGACATAGATAATATCTTCATGGAGGGCATCTTTATCGCGGTTCATGTATTCGACATATTCTTTGATCCCCCCTTGATAACAGAAGGTATCTTGACGCTCTTCTGCTTCACGGCGATCGCTAAAAGTAATTTTAATCCCTGCGTTGAGATAAGCTAACTCTTTTAATCGCTTGGACAAAATATCATATTCAAAAACCGTGGTTTCCGTAAAGATCGTGTCGTCAGGCACAAAATGTACCGATGTACCTGTGCGTTTGGGCTGCTCTTGATTCGGTGTGACTTCCAACTGACCTTGGGGTTTTCCCTGGCGGTAGGATTGTAGATGAACCTTTTGGTCACGCCATACCGTCACCTCAACTAGTTTAGACAGGGCATTAACTACCGAGATCCCCACACCATGTAAACCACCAGAAACTTTATAACCACTGCCATCACCTCCAAATTTCCCCCCTGCGTGCAGCACCGTCATCACTGTTTCGAGGGCAGATTTACCAGTTTTAGAATGAATCCCTGTGGGAATCCCCCGTCCATCGTCCGTCACCGTCATGGAGCCGTCAGCATTAATATCCACTTCGATATGAGTGCAAAAACCCGCCAGAGCTTCATCAATCGAATTGTCCACCACCTCATATACTAGGTGATGCAGTCCTTTGGGCCCTGTGGAACCAATATACATCCCTGGACGTTTGCGTACTGCTTCCAAACCCTCCAGTACCTGAATCTGATCTGCATCGTAAGAGGTAGTCATGTAGTTCTCCGAAAAAGCCTTAGAGCGTTAGTTATTGATGCGTAATGAAAAAACACTCGAAAATTCTAACATAAAAGGTCTAGTGACCGCCTTAAAGCTTTCTAAATTGATTTTTAATGGTAGGCTTGTACCCTGTTTATTGCTCGATATTGAAACTGACTAATTTGAAAGTTTAACCCCGCTTGTTCGTGAGCAGTCCTTTGCCCCTTCTTGGTAAACTAAAATTAAGCATTATAGCCAAGATATTCAGAATCTATAAAATTCATGCCCCCTGCTAAGCAAGCCCAGGATGTCCAGGTGTTTCCCATCGCTGATCATACCCGCGTATGGCGATCGCGCACTTGGAATCGGCTCAAATTTGAAATTGAATACGCCCTGCAAAAAGGGACTACTGCTAATTCTTATTTAATTGAAGCAGATCGGGTAGCTTTATTTGATCCTCCTGGGGAATCTTTCACCCAGATATTTCTGGATGCTCTCCAGTCTCGTGTTGACCCTAAGCAGATTGATTACCTTGTATTGGGACATATTAATCCTAATCGGGCAGCAACGCTCCAGGCTTTAGTCGCCATTGCCCCCCAAGTTACCATTGTCTGTTCCAATCCTGGGGCAATATCTTTGGGCAAAATTCTCCCTGATACAGAGTTAAAGATGCAAATTATTAAGGGGGAAGAAACTCTCGATTTGGGTCAAGGTCATGTTTTAGAGTTTATGACCACCCCTAACCCTCGTTATCCCGATCATCTTTGCACCTACGATCCGCAAACGGCGGTATTATATACCGATAAAATCTTTGGTTGTCATGTCTGTGGCGATCGCGTTTTTGATGAAGGTTGGACGGTAGACAGTGAAGATCGGCGTTATTATTTTGATTGTCTGATCGCGCCCCACCCCAGACAAATCATCACCAGTTTAGACAAGCTGGCGGATAAGCCTGCCCGTATTTATGCTACCGCCCACGGGTCATTAGTTAAATATGGTCTGAGGGAACTAACCGCTGATTATCGCAATTGGATACAGCAGCAAAATGCTCGAGAATCGCGAGTAGCTTTAATTTATGCTTCCGCCTATGGTAACACCGCCACTATTGCGTCCGCGATCGCCAGAGGAATTACTAAAGCGGGGGTGGCAGTAGACTCAATCAATGCTGAATCCGCTAAACCAGAGGAAATCAAAACAGCAATTGAGCAATCTTCTGGTTTTATTATGGGTTCTCCTACTCTGGGAGGACATGCCCCCACCCAAATTCAGTCGGCATTAGGGATTGTCTTGGCAAATGCGCCTAAGACTCAACTAGCAGCAGTGTTTGGGTCTTTTGGCTGGAGTGGGGAAGCCGTAGACTTATTAGAGAATAAGTTCCGTAATGCAGGGTATAAATTTGGTTTTGAACCGATCCGCGTCAAGTTTACCCCCACCGATGCCGTCCTCAAAACCTGTGAAGAAGCGGGGACAGACTTTGCTCAAGCCATCAAAAAAGTTCAACGCGATCGCCAAAAAGTTCGACAAGCTCAAGGAATTGATTCTGATGTAGACCGCACTGCTAAAGCCGTGGGCAGATTAGTAGGCTCAATGTGTATTGTCACCACTAAAGGAGGTGAACTATCGGGAGCAATGTTGGCTTCCTGGGTATCCCAAGCTACTTTTAATCCTCCTGGTTTAACAGTGGCGGTGGCGAAAGATCGGGCGATTGAATCTCTTCTATTCAAAGGCAATAGCTTTGTGTTGAACGTATTACCCGAAGGAAAACACATTCCCCTGATGAAGCATTTTCTCAAGCCTTTTGACCCTGGGGAAGACCGTTTTCAGGATATAGCCACGACGGAAGCTAGTAATGGCTGTCCCATTTTGCAAGATGCTTTAGCCTATGTAGAATGTCAGGTAGCTAGTCGGATGGAATGTGGCGATCATTGGTTACTCTATGGTGTAGCAACCCAGGGCAATGTTTTGCAAGCTGATGGTCTGACGGCAGTTCATCACCGTAAATCAGGCACGCATTATTAATAACTTTAAGTGTTAATTTATCTGTGCGGATTGGGAAAGGGGAAAAGGGAAAAACACGGTCTAGTTCAGTACTAAAAACTAAAAACTAAAAAATATGAATTTGATTGCATTAGAAAGCTTCTTAGACAACACTTCCTTTGGGATCTTGCTAGTTACCATGCTGATCTATTGGAGTGGGGCTGCTTTTCCTAATCTCCCCTATATGGCTACTTTGGGTACGACGGGAATGGCGATCGCTAATCTCTGTATGGCGACTCTTTTAGGTTCTCGCTGGATTGAGGCGGGTTATTTTCCCCTCAGCAATTTATATGAATCCCTGTTCTTTTTGGCTTGGGGTGTCACCACGATCCATTTTGTAGCAGAAAGAATGAGTCGTAGTCGTTTGGTGGGAGTGGTCACTAGTCCTGTGGCTATGGGGATTACCGCCTTCGCTGCCCTCAGTTTGCCCGTGGAAATGCAGTCATCTGCCCCCCTCGTACCAGCCCTAAAATCTAATTGGTTAATGATGCACGTTAGTGTGATGATGTTGAGCTATTCAACACTGATGGTAGGCAGTGCGATCGCCATTGGCTTTTTAATTGTTACCCGTGGTCAGCAAGTAGAGTTGAAAGGAAGTTCTGTCGGCACTGGTAGTTTTCGCGATCGCGTCAAGCAAAAAACTACTCAAAGCCCTAGTGGAGAAAGCGTTTATCCTAGCGCTGGCAATACCAATACGGCAGTACTGGATTTACCTTCAACTAAAACTGTTACTCTCTCTCCAGAACGTCTAAGTCTGGCAGACACTCTCGATAATATTAGCTACCGCGTCATTGGCTTGGGTTTTCCCCTCCTGACCATTGGTATTATTGCTGGGGGAGTTTGGGCAAATGAAGCCTGGGGTTCTTATTGGAGTTGGGATCCTAAAGAAACCTGGGCATTTATTACTTGGTTGGTATTTGCTGCCTATCTGCACTCGCGGATTACTCGTGGCTGGCAAGGAAGAAAACCTGCAATCTTAGCAGCGGTTGGCTTTGTGGTAGTTTGGATTTGTTATTTAGGAGTTAATTTGCTAGGACAAGGTTTGCATTCCTATGGTTGGTTCTTTTGAATCAAGAAAACATTAATCATCAATAACATCTTCTAAACTATATTGCCGTTTTTGAGGAAAGCGATCGCCTTTGATACTGACTTTAGTTTTTTTGATCGCAGCTTGATATGCCTTGCCATAAAGAAAATCGAGACGCTGATAAAGATGATTGCGTAAATTGGTTGTCAGTTTATTATTTAACTGTAAGCGAAATCCCGTTATTTCTGCTTCCCAATCTCTTGATGCGCGTTCCCAATCGGAGGAAACCTCCGAGGGGTCGCATCGCTGATTGCGATTCCATTCCGATTGTTCGTGCCAGTAATCGATTAATAACAGGTGAAGCATAATCAAGTATGCAAATTGCTCGACTGATGACTTTTCGCCTCTTACCAATGCTTCTAGCTCCTCAACTAAATTATCTATGTCTAGATGTTGAAAATTGCGATCGCGGAGTAATTGCGCTTGTTCCAGTAACCAGGAATCATATTCGGTATCGATATCATGTTTCAACATAGTTCTAAAAAGGCTTTTACTAAGATCATAAATTAAGAATCGTTTAAACCATTGATCTAAAGAGTCAAGCAAAACTGTAATCATTCTATATTTTCATCTCGCTTATCTTCTGTAAACATTTGTCCGTAAGGTTTTCACTATATATACAAAATGCATCAAGTAATTGCTATTCATGCATTTTTCGCATGGTCAATAAATATTTTGTAATGAGATATACAATTTGACTCAAGAAATCTTCATAATCTTAGGATCAACAGTAAAAGGCTCCGCCTCAGCTATTAGCTTTAGTTTAAAGGGGTTTTGAGACTCTCCAAATTACAGCTAACCAATGCATTCCCCACCACAAAAAATTAGATTTATGACTACTGAAACCGATCCCACAATCAAACTCAATAAAGTCGAAAAAGTTAAAGCAGCCAAAGACGGTTTAGACGTTAAGAATGAGTTGGCATATTTTGCGAGCATCGGTTGGGAAGCGGTAGATAAAATCGATTTAGAAACTCGTCTTAAGTGGTTAGGAATTTTCTATCGCCCCGTGACTCCAGGAAAGTTTATGGTGAGAATGCGACTTCCCAATGGTGTAGTCAATAGCGAACAAATGCGGGTTTTGGCTAGAGCGATTGAACGTTATGGTGAGGAGGGTACGGCAGATATTACCACTCGGCAAAGCATTCAACTGCGAGGCATTCACCTTGAAGATATGCCTGAGATTTTTACTCAATTTAAGGCAGTCGGCTTAACTAGCATCCAGTCGGGAATGGATAATGTCCGAAATTTAACTGGTTCTCCTGTAGCGGGAATCGACCCTGATGAGTTGATTGATACCAGAGAAATGAATCAGCTAGTTCAAAACATGATTACTAATAACGGTGAAGGGAACTATGTTTTTAGTAATTTACCTCGTAAGTTTAATATTGCGATCGAAGGAGGGAGAGATAATTCAATTCATGCGGAATTAAACGATCTGGCTTTTATTCCTGCTTATCGAGATGGGGTTCTGGGCTTTAATATTTTGGTGGGGGGGTATTTATCTGCTCAACGGTGTGCGGAATCAATTCCTTTAGGAGTGTGGATTCCTGCTACCAACGAAGAAGTAGTAGATTTTGCCCGTGCAGTTCTGACTGTCTACAGTGAAAATGGTGCAACCGCAGGATTGAGAGCGAGTCGCCCAAAATCTCGTTTGATGTGGTTAATTGATACTTGGGGGATTGAGAAATTCCGTCAATCCTTAGAGCAAGAGTTGAGTAAGACTCTTGCAGATGCTGCCCCTACAGATGAAATTACTCAGGACAAGAAAGATCATTTGGGAGTACATCCTCAAAAACAGCCTTGGTATAGCTACATTGGTCTGCATGTTCCCATCGGACGCTTAACTGCTGAACCAATGTTTGAACTAGCTAGATTAGCAGAAGTATATGGTAATGGTGAAATTCGCTTGACGGTAGAACAAAACGTGATTATTCCTCATGTTGCCGATGAGAACGTGGAAACATTTCTGAGCGAACCTCTATTAAGGGAGTTTTCTATTAATCCCAGTACCCTAACCCGTTCAGTCATCTCTTGTACAGGGGCTCGTTACTGTAATTTTGCAGTGATTGAAACCAAAGCCAGAGCTTTGCAGTTAGCTCAAGAACTCGATCGCGAATTAGATATCCCCCAACGAGTACGTCTACATTGGACAGGATGCCCTAACTCCTGCGGACAACCCCAGGCTGGTGATATTGGTTTAATGGGAACGAAAGTACGTAAAGATGGTAAGGCGGTAGAAGGAGCAAAGATCTATGCAGGGGGAAAAGTTGGTCAGGGAGCGGAATTAGGCACTGTCGTTAATCAAGGGGTGGCAGTAGATGATCTGAAAGTGACCCTTAGAAGCTTGTTGATGGAAAAGTTTAACGCCAAATTAAAAGATGGTGTCGTGATTGAAGAACCAACCGCTACGGTGGCAACTCCTAAAACTGATAGTTCGGCATCGGTAAATTCTTCTGGCACGTCTGTTGGCACTAAAGTGTTCTTTGCTCACTCGTGGAAGGAATCAAGCTGCATTGAAAGCGAATATATTCTAGATGCGGCGGAAAAAGCAGCGATCGCTATTGACAGTAGCTGTCGTGCTGGCACTTGTGGAACTTGTACTGTCAGAGTATTGAAAGGGGAAGTAACCTATGATGCAGATTACGATGCCTTGGGTGGTTTGGAACCTGGGGAGATTCTCACCTGTTGTGCTAAACCCGTTAGTTCGATCATAGTAGATGTTTAGTTTTGAAAAAAGTTAAAAGGCTTGGCAACGCCAAGCCCCTCTGACATTAGATAACTTATAGATAACTAGAAATAAGTTTAAGAGTTGTCATCTTGATCAAAATCAGGAATAATTTGCTCGATGGTTTCTTCTAACTCTGCTCCTATTTCTGCCAAAGTGCTTTTCGTTTCTTTTACAGCTTGTTTAGTACTTGCTGAACTCTTCGTAACTGTTTTAGGAGGTTCTTTTGACTCTACTTTAGTTTGAGGAATCAGACTAGCATAGGTATCTAAATCAGATACAGCTTTTTTGTATTGATCAATGGCGATCGAGTAATTTTTATCGCTGACGGCTCCATCAATATTTTCCAGGTGTTTGAAAATATCTTTAGCTAAATCTAAGGCAGGTTTTTGCTCGTCGGGAAGCAAGGCGTTTGATAGATAAGTCAAGTCTCTTCTGATTAAGCCAAGAGGCCCATGAAGGAAAGAATCAGCATTAACCCAATCTTCTTTGGCGAGGGACTGACCAAGTTCGGGAATTCTCTGACGAGCAATGTCTAGGGGAATGCGATAGGTGCTAATTTTTTGTAACTTTTCAGGGGTATAGGTTGGTGGTGCCGAAACAGCAGGGCTACTACAGCTAACTAGCAGGGTGGTGGCTACTACCAATATCAAGGAAAGAATAGGACGGAAAATTTTCATCTTGCTCAAAACATATATTACTCTGTTTTAATTTTCTCAGGAAATCTGCATCTTAAAAAACTTTACGACCAAACGAATAAGAGAAACGCCGTAGAGATCATTTTGGCTGATTCACCTCAGATACTTTAATCCCCTTAACTATTCGCTCCATTGCGCTGCCAATCTGGTCTTTATACTCTTCTGGTGCAGCTACATAGGCTTTTTGTAATATTGGCTGGGCGGCAACCAAGTCACCTTTTTTCTCCAAAACTAAAGCTTTGGCGAGTATCGGACGAAAATCATTTTGATCTGCTTGAGCCAATTGATCGTAGAGAGCGATCGCTTCTCTATATCGTTCCTGATTACTGTATAGTTCCCCTAAAAGCAGTTGTACCGCTTTTTGGTTAATGGAGATGGTCTTGGGGCTATCGGCTCTGTCTGCCAGTTTGATGGTTCTTTTAAGCAGAGCGATCGCTCTTTCTGGCAAAGCTTGAGTCAGATATAGATTAGTAATGCCACTAAGGGCATAAATATCCCCAGGATGTTCCCCCAACACTTCTTGATAGGCGACAGCGGCTCCTTCATAATCTCCAGTTTGTTGTTTGGCTTGAGCGAGGAGAGTACTATATTCCGTGAGGTCGGGGTTAGATTTAGCTAATTTTTCTAAAGGAGCGATCGCGCCTTCGAGATCTTTCTGCTGTAATCTGATTTTTAAAAGACCATTTAAAGCGGTGTCGTTATCTGGTTCTCGTTCCAGAACTTTTTGGTATCCAGAGGCTTCCGCTTCCATGATTGCCAATTCTCGTTGGGAAAGGGTGATCACTTCTTGACGAGGATTGCTGGCAAATTGTTGTCCTTCTACCACGCTACCTACTAAAGGAAGGGCAGAAACAGTTATCAGGGAAAATAACATCATGCCTAAAACTAGATAAATCCAACTACTGCGCTTTTTCTTCATGCTCTTATCACCAAATTATGATCAGCAGATTATACTTGATTTGTTTGTGAAGGTCATCATACCCACCCTACTATCGTTTATCCTCAAGGAGGAAGGTAACTCAATTGAGCCAGACAAAACTATAAGTTATTTTAAATTTCATGAGAATATAAAGTATGATTTCTGGGACAATTTAATTTCTCTAACGTTTTTTAGGATCAAGTTTGCCCTATCAACTCCCTCTATGAATTCGGCTCAAGATAATTCTGAACAATCCAACCAACTTTCTACTGCTGTCAATCAATTGGCTGAATCTACCATGAATAATCACCCTCAGGATTCCGTCCCCCCCAATACTCAACCCCAGCCAAATCCAGATAGGAAGCAGCCAATTCCTCCTCCATCTCATCCACGGCAATATCGTGCCATTGGTCTAATCGAAGCTAAATATCAGCAGAGTGATGATCAGATGACTCAAGGAACTTTGTTGACTACCGATGGGGCAGAAATCGAAGCAGTGCTGCTAGGTCGTATTATCAGCCTGATTAAAAATCATCTTGACCTAGAACAAGAACATCTGTGGGTGGTTTATCCCAGAACGAAGATGCAGGAGGATCGTCTTCATGCTCAAATCGTTGGGGTATGGGAACCAGAAACCCTCAACCAAGACTCGGATGAGCCAGAGGCATTGGGTCAAGAAGCTGAACATGGTTATTTCTCAATTCGCGGGGAAGTAATTTTTTACTCTACAGAAGAAGAAGTAATCATCGTCAAAGTTAAACAGTTTCCCCGCAAGGAAGGGGATAAGCCGAAATTCTTTAAGCTGAAGCTGAAGGGAGTTCTGGGAGATAAACCCCTGCGACGTTTCTGGGATCTTAAAGTCCGTCTTCAGGGAGAAGATTTGATTATTGAAGAAGGAACAGATCTCGGCTTTGCTCAAAAACGCAAACCTCAATTTAAGAAAGATCCTAAAAAAATTCAGCTTAGGTCGGCTCGCCCTGCCAAAACTGCCCCCACAGCCCGCCCTATTTTGCCGAAGAAAAAACCTAGTAGTTAGGAATTCGGAGTTAGGAGTTAGGAACTCGGAATTAGCTTAGAGCTTGAGGTGATTATTCCAAGGAAATAATTGAACTGCTGCTATCTTGGGGGACAAAAGTGCGATCGCCTTGGAATAATTTGGTATTGTTATTCATCACTACGATTTATTGATTCTCTTGCTCTAAATCTGCTTGTAGCTTTTCAATCGCATCAATAATTGGCAGAAAACGTTTTCCCAAGTCTGTCAGTCGATACTCTACATGAGGCGGGACTTCAGGATAAACAATCTTTTCTAAGATACCCAACTTCATCATGCGATGAAAATAATAGTTTTTGACGCGGGGAGTCAATCCTTCTATTTCTCGCTCAATTGCACTAGGACGACATACACCTCGACGAATTAAGCTCAAGATATTTAATGACCACTTACAGCCAAAAACTGCTTCTACTACGGCAGCTACGTTTACATTTCTTTGTAGATCAGTTGATTCCTGACCCGAAGGCAATTCTTTCATAAAAGTACCCTACCTCACTTAATTGTGCCTGATTGTATGCCATCTCCAATGCTCTTTATGATGACGCAATCAGCTAGCAGACAATTAAACTAAATTAAAATTATGAGCTTACAAGATAAAGTCGTATTGATTACTGGTGGGGGTAGTGGTATCGGTGCAAATACAGCCCGAACTTTTGTGGCAGCAGGGGCAAAAGTAGTCTTAAATGGTCGTCGTTCAGATGTCCTGGAAAACACCGCAGCACAGATCGATCCCACAGGAAAACATCTTGCTTGGATTGTAGGGGATATCGGTCAAGCAGAAACTCGACAAAAACTAGTGTCCGCTGCTGTTGAACGTTTCGGTGGGATCGATATTTTGTTTAATAATGCAGGTGTCTTTGAACCAAAACCATTTCTTAAACACACAGAAGAGGATTTAGAAAGCTATCTCAATTTGCTGAGGGGCTACTTCTTTCTCTCACAAGCTGCGATCGCCGAGATGCAAAAACAAGGTAGTGGAGCAATTATTAATATTGGTTCGATGTGGTCATTACACGCGATCGCTGCTACTCCTTGTAGCGGTTCGGCAACTGCCAAAGGTGCTGTTCATGCTCTAACGAGAAATTTAGCCCTTGAATTTGCCCCCGACAAAATTAGGGTCAATGCGATCGCTCCTGCTGTGGTGGAAACTCCTTTATTTGACTCTTTATTAACCAGTGAACAGTTAGCCTCATTTAATAGTTTTCATCCTCTTGGTCGCAATGGACAAGCCCAAGACATTACTGAAGCAGTCTTGTTTCTGGCTGATAGCGAGCGCTCTGGCTGGATTACTGGTGTTGTCTTATCTGTGGATGGAGGAGTTGCAGCAGGAAGGAATTAGATGCCACAAATAATTATTCTAGGGAAATAATTGAACTGCTGCTGTCTTGAGGGGTAAAAGTGCGATCGCTAGGTAAGGGAGCAACTGGTTCAGTTAAAGTGAACTTCCCTGCTTCGATCCACTGTTTTAGCTCTTGGGCTACCTTCAAAGAACGATATTTACTGGCTAGGGGAGCAACCCTGACAGATTTACCATCGATGGTTAGATGTCCTTTCTGTAGCTGTTCATAGCTCACTAAACCGAAGGTGGGGCGGACTCGACGAGGAATGGAAAAATCAATCACAGGGGCAACAATATCTTGGTCTACTAAGGAACAGTTTTGGATTACTTTTTCGGTAGTCACAGGTAATGCTACCCCTACCCCTAGCATGATCGAAGGGCCATAATTTTTGAAGTAGCAACCCCTCACCCAGTCGGCACTCATTTGTTTGGCATCCCCAATGAGGGCAACCGTAGCAGCAGGGCCAATGGGAGTACGATTAGGTAACCGCTTTTGCAAGGGAAAATGCTGTGTTCCCTCCCAAGCAATATAGCCAATGCCACCACCTAAAAAGATTTTGCTACCAATACCCACGGAGGTTAAATCAGGATCGTTGAGCAGAGGAGAAATTGCTCCAGGATTAGAATAGACTGCATTGCCTAATCTCGGTTGTAATGCCCCTAAATAAGTATATAAAGTGCGATCGCCACCGTTTACTCCCACAATAAAGTTCTGATAGAGATTACGAGGATTAAATAAATAAAACTGATTAATATTATCTTTGGTAATGACATTTTCCCAGATTGCTCTGGGATAACAGTCAGTTTTTTGCCCAATCGCCTTAAGCTGTACTCCTCTTCCAGCGATCAAGTCTTCGATTACATGACCACCGCCTTTCTCCCCAACAACCCCCTCTCGCAAATTAGGATCGCTTTCTTGCAGATTGTAGTCCGCTGTGGCAGTTGCCCCCAAGTATAAATCCACTGCCCCAAAAGCACTATAAGCAGCAATCCCATCGAGCCAGCATTGACGAATCTTGATCGGCGGATCAGTATGTCCCAGGTTAATAATTGCCCCCGTGGACTCCATTGGCTCAAATGTGCCTGTGGTGACAACATCTACTTGTTCACAGATTTTGCTGATGCCTAGCTGAGGGACTTTTGCCTTAACTTCGGCTACTGTCCAGACAACGGCTTGACCACGACTAATTTTTTCATTAATTTCAGCGATCGTACGCATATACTAATTAACTGTTGATTACAGTAGCTCCCTATTCTTCTTCCGATCTTGCTTCTAATCTACTTCTATCCTCGATCGCCACTTCTGTTTCTAACTGACTTCGCCCCATACCATCTCCTGCCAAGGAATAATGCCAGTGATCTAAAACATCTTTAACAATTACTTCTTTAAACCAGATCTGAGCCACTACCGTTAAGGGGAGAGAGAGAAGTAAACCCAGAAAACCAAAGATGGTAGCAAAAAATATCTGAGACAGCAGAGTAATCGCAGGCAGCAAAGCAACCTGTTGCGCCATGACGATGGGAGTCAAAATATTACTTTCGATCTGTTGAATAATTATATACAGAACCAGAACCGCTAGGGCTTTCCAAGGAGCTTCAATCAATGCGATCGCCATCGGCGAAATGACACTCAAAGTTGGGCCCAGATTAGGAATAAAAGTCATCACTCCCGCTAGCATTGCTTGGGATAAGGCCAGAGGAATACCTAATAACAATAACCCCGTAAAACTTAAAATAGCAATTGCCACCATATTAAACAGAATTCCCACTAGCCAGCCTTCTAAACCTCTAGTACAGAGATCTAAAATTTCTTCGACTCGGCGACGATAAAAGGCAGGAAATAAGCGTTTAAATCCTTGTCTATAGGTAACAGGATCCGCTAGGAGCATTAGAGTGATGGTAAACAACAGCAGAATTCCCAACACAACTCCCAAGGAATTGTAGAAGACTGTTAAACCACCCCCCAAGAATTGCTTGAAGAAAGGCTGAATCTGTTGATTTAATTCCTCGGCATCTGGCAGCATGTCAATGATTCTGGGATCAAGGCGTTCGGAAAGTAAATCAATCCAAACATTGAGTTTCTCGATCCCTTGGGGAATTAATCTGCCTAAATCCTGAAACTGGTCAATGAATGGTGGCACTACAATCCAAACACAACCAACGGTTGCAAAAATCAGGAACAGCATGGACAAAAGCACAGCACTAAACCTTTTAAGGCCGCGCTTTTGAAAAGTTTTAACTAAAATATTTAGAGAAGTTGCTAAGACAATCGCCGTAAACAGGAGTAACAGTAACTGTTTGATCTGCCACAACACATAGAGGGAGATGAAAAAAACAACTAGACCAATCCAAGTACCAAAATTCACGTTCTTAAACTCCTCTGGTCAAGAATAGCAGGAATAAAGTTGGTCTATAGATTAACCTGATTTATTGTTTTTAGTGGCTAAATGTTATTGATAATTAACTGACGTTACGCCCTCATTCAAAGCTAATTCAGATCAGACGTTTGATAGTAACGCCATCCCAAGATCAAACCAAGAACCAGAGATGGCATCAACACAATTATTAGAGCAGTAATTGTAGTGGGCTGGAGTTCTAGATATCCACCCCCATACTTAACTAATAAAGATAATCCTGTAGACAATAACAGTATTTTAAATATGAAAATAGCTTGACTATTCATCTCAATTTTTGCTTGATAAAAGTAACAAGCTGATTAAACTGTTTCTTGATCTGCTCTGATTCTTGTTCTAGACGATAAACTTTCGACTTTAGATACTCAATTTCAGCGGTTAAAGCTGAGAGATCTTCCGTGGTTCCCGTTGATGTTGTCTTAGAAGGAGCGGCAGGAATTTCTTGCGACTTTCTTTTCGCCTTCATCATGGCATCCCGAATCGCATCAACGAGCTGCTCTTTATCAAAAGGTTTTTCGACAAAAGAAAAATATTCAAACGGCTCAGTTATTTTGTCCGTTACTTCTTCCTTGCGACCAGACATCAAAACCAAGGGAATTGAACTGTATTGAGATTGCTTCTGAATCTCTTGATAGACCTCCCAGCCACTCATTTTCGGCAACAGAAAATCTAACATGATTAGATTAGGATTCTCTGTCCGAATTAAGTTGAATCCTTCCAGACCATCTTTGGCTTCAATAATGTCAAAGTTACCCTCTGGCAACATATCTTTGACTCGCATTCTAATGACTTTACTGTCGTCAATAACTAGAATTTTGTGGGTTGACACGATTTACTCCTGAGCGACTAACTCCTGATGCCTGATATCGACTAGACTGATGTTGGCAGTTAGTTTTTGTTTACCAGCTTAGAGTTCCCTTTTAAACTACCAAAATAACAGGAAAAAACAGCTAATAAATATTTATTTAGATAATTGTTTTTGTAATTTACACTTAAGGTGGCAAAGCGCCTTATTTAAACGTTTTTCTTGATTTGTTTTGTAGCTAATTTAGTCTGGATTGATACTTTATTTTAAATTTTATTTAAACTTTATTTAAGTTATTTGAGAGTTAAAAACTATAAATTATGAATCATGCTCCTCAACCTTCTTCCACCAAAGACCATTGGCGCACAGAAGTCACTACTTTACCCTCATGGTTGAAGCGCCCCATCGGCAATGCCAGTCAATTATCTACTGTGCAGCGAATTATCAAGCAGAGGAATATTCACACGATCTGTGAAGAGGGTAGATGTCCTAATCGGGGAGAATGCTACAGCAATCGCACTGCCACTTTCTTGTTAATGGGTCAAACTTGTACTCGTGCCTGTGGCTTTTGTCAGGTAGAAAAAGGTCATCAGCCAATGCTCCTCGATCCTGATGAACCACAAAAGGTAGCCGATGCAGTTAAACTGCTGAGTTTACGTTACGTGGTGTTAACCTCCGTTGCTAGGGATGATCTAGATGATGGTGGTGCAGCTTGGTTTGCCAAGGTAATGAAAACTGTGGCTCAGGAAAATCCAGAAACTCAGATTGAAGTATTAACTCCCGATTTTTGGAGCGGTAAATCGGCAGCGATCGCTCAACGGGAAAGAGTCGCCACAGTAGTCGCAGCTAAACCTGCCTGTTACAACCACAATTTAGAGACAGTGCCACGCTTACAAGCCCCCGTAAGAAGAGGAGCAAAATACGATCGCTCTCTCAATGTTTTACGCCTGGTCAAAGAACTAGACTCTAGTATCCCCACCAAATCAGGTTTAATGTTGGGGTTAGGAGAGACGGAAGAGGAGGTGATTCAGACTTTAAGGGACTTACGGCAGATTAAATGCGATCGCCTGACTCTGGGGCAATATATGCGTCCTTCCTTGGAGCATCTTCCTGTAATTAAATACTGGACTCCTGAAGAATTTACCCGTTTAGGTGAAATAGCTCAAGATCTTGGATTTTCTCACGTCCGTTCAGCACCGTTAGTTAGAAGTTCTTATCATGCTGGAGAAGACTAAAGGGCTTCGCTATAAGCTGTATGCTGTATGCTCAATTAGAAGAGGTTTTGACCCCCTGCTTCTTGGACAGGTTGCTCTCGACGGAAACCTCCAAGACCGCGCCCGTTCGCTAATTGAAGAAAGGCGTAAGTTTGCCACATCTAGTTTAAAGCTACTATATGCCCTAAAGGACGACGCGCAGCTAGTGCTTTAGCATTCCCTTCGGTCACGAAGCGGTATCCTAAAGCGGCGCAGGTAGTTAATTAAAGGCTTAGAGCTTAGAGCTTTTCAACATCAACAAGAAACTGCTCTTTCCTGAGCCTGATGATGGAGTGTCTGGGCGATTCTAAAAATCTCTTGACCTGTATGGAGATACTGATCGTTATAGTTCATGGTAAACCACTGCAATTCTTTAATCCCATCCCCAATATGATTGAGACAGTAGTAAAGATTGCTGGCAACGCTTGCTAGCTGAGGAGGATTAGGCTGAGATGACAACTTCTGTTGGGCTTGTTGCCAATATTCATTACAGGTATCCAAATAAGCCTCAAAATCTGACATCAAACTATCATCAAAGGGATCTGCCGAGAGGCTATCTATTTCTGGCTCTAGGGGTTCAAGAATCTGACTGACTAAATCATGAATCGGGAAATATATTTCTTGTAACCACTGCTGATAGCTAATTTCTGGAGAAGCAGCGGCACGTCTTTGCTGATATTGCTTTTGGGCAGCAGCATTGCGTGTCTGTCGGTTCACCCAAAAGTCACTGGTTTGTCCTAACTGTTGTTGTCGATCATAGGTACGCCTACTTTTGCTGTTACCCAAAATTTCGTAGGCAGCGTTTAAAGCCACAATGCGATCGCAGTTTTGAGTTCCTGGTTGACTGTCGGGGTGGAACTCCTTGGCTAAACGGCGGTAGGATTGCTTAATTTCTTGTTGAGTGGCTTGGGGATTAACTTGGAGAACTTGATAGTGATTCACGACTCGACATTGATTGAAGTAGGCGGATAAGAAAAATTTTGCTGCCTTTTGAGGACGCAGCTAGTTAATTAAAAAGCTTACAGCTTAAAACTTAGAGCTTAGAGCTTAATTAAAGACAGGTTGATCCAAATCAGCAAATAACGGCGTACTGAGATAGCGTTCGCCAAAGCTAGGTTGAATCATCACAATTAGCTTATCTTTATTTTCTGGTCTTTGGGCTACCTTCACTGCTGCTGCCAGGGCTGCACCTGTAGAAATACCTGATAGTAAACCTTCTTCGCGGGCTAAACGACGACCAAAGTGAATTGCCTCATCATCAGTAACCGTCACAATTTCATCAATTAGCTCTACTTTCAACACTTCTGGAACAAAGCCTGCGCCAATGCCTTGAATTTTGTGAGGCCCTGGTTGACCGCCCGAAAGAACTGGACTCCCAACAGGTTCAACGGCGATCGCCTGTAGTTCAGGCTTATATCTTTTCAAGACTTCCGCGATTCCTGTAATCGTCCCACCAGTACCAACTCCTGCCACAATCAGATCTACTTGCCCTTCCGTATCTGCCCAAATTTCTTCGGCGGTGGTACTTTTATGAATTTCAGGATTAGCGGGATTGTTAAATTGTTGCAGTATATAGGCATCAGGGAGACTATCACTAATTTCTTGCGCTTTTCTAATGCATCCTCCCATACCTTCACTACCAGGAGTCAACTCTAGCTGTGCGCCATAGGCTTTTAACATTGCTCTGCGTTCTTGGCTCATGGTTTCGGGCATCGTCAAGATCAGCTTATATCCTTTGGCAGCCGCCGCCATAGCCAGAGCGATTCCCGTATTGCCTGAAGTTGGTTCTACCAAAATAGTTTTCCCAGGGGTAATGATCCCTTCAGCTTCCGCAGCATTAATCATATTGACTCCAATACGATCTTTGACCGAGGCAGCAGGATTCATCCCTTCCAGTTTGACGATGATCTTGGCTACACACTTTTCCGCTTGAGGAATGCGATTTAGCTGTACCAAGGGGGTTTTACCTACTAGTTCAGTAATATTTTTGGCGATTTTCATAGGATGCGATTGATAGATCTAAGATTTAGCTAGCTTATATTCATTTTGCTTGTTTGTTGCTTGCTCTATCCAGCATTTTTTCAATAATTCATAATTCAGGGTTGCCTAATTAAGCTCCCAAAACTATCCGCCCCCACAAGTAAGTAACTGGGTTACTACCTATGGGGGCGGTCTAGAGGGTCTCTTAGTCGAAACCTAACTGCTGGAAGGATCTCCAACAATGTCTACCTAGTTACTTCCGTAGAAGCTCAAGATGTGACTGTTTACAGAACAGCCCCAGCACGCAGCTGGCTATCATCAACTAGAAGACCCATGTTACTACTGTGTTCTGTCATGGGCATCACCTCCTATATCCCTAAAATGGCTAATTGATACTTATGTATCTAGTCATCAATATAGCGAAACCATCTAGTTTTGTCTAGTTCAATAGAAAGTGATGTTTAAAGCTCTTGATTTGCTGGGCGAACTGTAATTTCGTTTACCGCTACCTCTGGGGGTTGAGCGATCGCATAACGTACTGCCTGACTAATGGCAGTTGGGGGAATAAAACTAACATCACTAAATTTGCTAGCAATTTGGTTGATTGTTTGTTCGTCGTTACTAGACTGCATCAGTTCACTTTCCACTGCACCAGGATAGATAATCGTTACTCTGATTTTTCCTAGAGTCTCTTTACGCAAGCTTTCACTAATGGCTTTGACGGCGAATTTAGTTCCGCAATAAACGGCAAAATTAGGTATGGCATGAATTGAAGCGATCGAACCAATATTAACAATATGACCACTACCGCGATCGCTCATATGAGGAAGCACCGCAGCAATTCCATGTAAAACACCGCGAATATTAACATCAATAGCTTTATTCCAGTCATCAAGCTTGAGATCGATTAAAGGACTAACTGGCATAACTCCAGCATTGTTAACGAGAACGTCAATTTTACCGAAACGGTCGATTGTTGCTTGTGCCATCTCCTGTACTGCTTGGGCATTGGTAACATCAGTTAGGTGATAAGCAGTGCGATCGCCTAATTCTTGAACCAGAGACTTTAGTTGTGATTCTCGGCGTGCAGCTAACATCACGCGGCAACCAGCATCGGTTAATTCTCTGGCGATCGCTTCCCCGATGCCACTGCTAGCACCTGTAACAGCTACAACTTTATCTAATTGATCTGAACTCATGTTTTTGTTCTCCTCTGTTTCCAGTCGTTGCATTTACACAAGATTTTCCTCAAGGGATCTAGCTCGATCTAAAATTGCGAAACCTAGAGAAGCACACCGCCAGAGACTTCAATTCTCTGGGCATTTACCCAGCGGTTGTCTTCCGAGAGTAAGGCGGCGATCGCTCCTCCAATGTCATCTGGTACCCCCACACGCCCCAAAGCAGTTTGGGAAGCGATAAAGTCATTGATCTGTTGATTATCACGCACTACGCCACCGCCAAAATCTGTTTCGATGGCACCAGGGGCGATCGTATTAACGGCAATCTGTCTTTCTCCCAGTTCCTTTGCCATGTAACGAGTTAGGACTTCTATTCCTCCCTTCATAGTTGCATAGGCGGAATATCCTGGCAGGGTGAAGCGAGCCAAACCAGAGGAAATATTAATGATCCGCCCGCCATCTTTAATGATTGGGAGAAGTTTCTGGGTTAGAAAGAAAACTCCTTTGAGGTGAATATTCATCAACTGATCAAAGTCTTCTTCGGTTGTTTCGGCAAAGGATTTATTGATGCCAATCCCAGCATTATTAACCAAAAAGTCAAACTGTGATGTCTGCCATTGCTCTTGAAGCAATTGGTTCATTTTTACGATAAACCCATCAAAGTTTTTGGTGTTAGCAGTATCTAGCTGTAGTGCAGCAGCCTTGCCTCCCATTCCTACAATGGCAGAGACAACGCTATTAGCTTCTTGTTCGCTGCTGCGATAGGTCACAATGACATCGACACCTTTTTTTCCCAAAGCTAAAGCCGTATTTTTGCCCAGTCCTCTGCTTGCCCCCGTTACGATGGCGATTTTTGTTTGGTTTTCAGTCATTGCTCAATCCTTCTCTGTGTTTTTGCTACAAGTTGATCATAGGTTTGCATAACTGGGTTTTAAATACATAAATCTCCCAGATAATTGCCTAATTCTCTCAAACATGAAATTTATGAGGACAGTTTTTGCCTTTCGATAGCTCCTAGCTTCTAGCTTTGTTTATCTGTTGGTATCATCAGTTAATAATTGGATTGTTATTAACTAGCAGTAAATTTAGCTGAACTGGTTGAAACTTAAATGAGAATTAAACATGACCGTTGAAGCCAGAGGACATGAACAGACTATTAGCAAGTGCCAACAGATTGCCACCCTAGTCTTAAGACGTACTAACGGCGAAGGAGATGGTATTCACAGAACAGCGATCGCACCATTAGAATTTATGCGACAATCGGCTACTTTTGTCACTATGCGGGATGTTAGCGAACCAACTCTCGGCATGGTGCTGCAAGGAAAAAAAGAGGTATTGCTGGGGGAGGAAACCTATCGCTATGGGGTGGCTCAGTATTTAGTTATCTCAGTGGATTTACCGTTTTATGGATATGTCACCCAAGCAACACCAGAACAACCATATCTGGGACTTAAGCTAGATTTAGATGCAGTTCAGTTATGCGATATTCTGGCTCAGACTTCCTCCTGTGCAGCCAAAAAAGAATCCGTTAGAGGTTGGTTTATTAGCAATGCTGCCCCCTCATTAATAGACTGCTTTCTTAAGCTGGTAAAACTTTTAGACACGCCGCAAGATATTTCGTTTTTAGCACCTTTGATCATTCGCGAGATTTATTATCGCCTTTTGGTGGGGGAACAGAGCGAAGCAGTTCGTCAAATTGCTATATCTGGCAGTAATATGCAAAATATTGCGAAGGCGATCAAACTAATCAAAACTAACTTTGCTAAACCAATACGGATTGAAGATTTAGCCGAACAGGTTAATATGTCTTCTTCCTCCCTCCACCGTCATTTCAAAGCAGTCACGTCCAGTAGTCCGCTGCAATATCAAAAGCAACTAAGATTGTTAAAAGCGCGCCACCTGATGCTTGCCGAAAATGCCGATGCAGCTAGTACAGCCTATCAAGTTGGTTATGAAAGTCCTTCGCAGTTTAGCCGCGAGTATTCTCGCATGTTTGGTACGTCTCCTATCAAGGATATCGAACGTTTACGGTTAGTCTAAACCTCATCTAGACTGAAAAACTGTGTATTTCAGTTAATTACAATCCCCAATACTTAATTCTTGCTTCCAACCATCCAGATTCTTTCCATCCTGCGATCGCAGAATTGACTTTTGCGCGTAATTCTTTATATTGCAACCCTTTGGGCATCACTATCGCTAATGCTTCACCAGATAAACGTTCTGGCAGGAGGTGATAATTAGGATATTCTTGGGTTAAACCAGTCAAGATCGAGCGATCGCCTGCAAAAGCATCAACCTGATTAGCTTCCATTAATTCTAAAGCAGCTTTATAGGAATCAACCCCAACCAAAGTAACGTTGGGTAGTCGATACTGAATTACGGCAATGGTAGCAGAATTTTCTAGTACGGCAATTCTTTTTAAGGGGAGGCTATCTGCATTCTCAATCTGGGGATTTTTGGTAACTATGCCTGTACCGTCTAAATAATAATAAGGACTATAATCGACGATCCGACTGCGGGAGGTGGTTACTGCGACTCTGGCGATCGCAATATCTACTTCATCTTTGAGAACCACCTGTAATCTTTCTACATTAGCAACAGGTACAAATTTAATTGCTGCTGGATCACCTAATAATTCCGCTGCTAACTTACGAGCAATATCGATTTCTAAACCCGCTAAATTACCATTTTCCTTAGTAAAACCTAAAGGACGCAGATTATTTTTGACAGCAATTTTCAATTCTCCCTGAGATTCGATTTCTGACCATTCCCTAGCAGCTATTGATTGTGGAGTGATTGTCAAAAGAGCGATCGCCAAGCTAAAGGAAGATATTGCTGTGATTAAATTTAAAAGCCTATATTTCATCGTGCTGCTAGGTTGATTCCCTCAAGCAAATCTAACACCTGACGGGGGTTTTGCAGAATAATAATCTGTTTATTTCCTTGCTGTTGATACTTGCCTAATTTGTCCGCGATCCTAGGGCGATTTACTTGGGGAAAGTTCCAGACGTATTGCATAAATTCTCTGTTTAATCTTTCAGGACAATTCTCTTGAATTATCAGTAACCCAAAAATCGCAAAACTCGGCTTCATAATTAAAACCGAGTTTCAACAAAATTGACCGCCATTCAATTAGACTTTGAATTAAATTTTGAATTTACTTCGCTGATTGAGCTACTTCCACTACTTTAGTAAAGGCTTCAGGATCTACCATTGCTAGCTGAGCGAGCATTTTGCGATTTAGACCTACTTCTGCCTGCTTAAGCTGATGAGTTAACTTGCTATAGCTCAAACCGTTCATTCTGGCTGCGGCATTGATGCGGGTAATCCAAAGACGACGGAAATCCCGTTTACGTTTACGGCGATCGCGATAAGCATTACGTAATGCTTTCATTACCTGCTGATTAGCAGTACGGAATAGTTTGGAATGAGAACCACGGAAGCCTTTAGCCAGCTTCAGGATTTTTTTACGACGTTTGCGGGCGACGTTACCCCGTTTGACTCTACTCATAGTTAATATTTATGGATCTTAATCTGGATCTTATTTCAGCGGATGTTAGCAACTAAATTTCAAGGATAAGTTTAGCTGTAGGGCATCATTGTGCGGATTGCTTTTTCATCAGTCTCATGTACTACTGCCATATTAGAGAGGCGGCGGCGAGTACGCTCTTTACTTTTACGCTCTAATAGGTGATTTTTGAACGCCTTACGACGCATGATTTTTTTGCCGCTACCAGTAATACGAAAACGCTTGGCAGCGGACTTTTTGGTTTTCAGCTTAGGCATGAGCTACAGATAATTAAACACAATTTATAATTGTACCTTGTTTTATCTAGATCTCAAGCAATCTCCAACTATTTTGCCCAAGATACTCTAGCTAAAAAGATGGGTTCTTCTCAATTCCCCATAGCCAAGATAGAATCTGGTGATCCTTCTGTATCATTAGATCTGATTTTTCGAGCATTGTTAACTAGTGGAGTTACTCGTCAGGAATTGGCACAAGTAATTATAGGTTCTTGAGTAATTAAGGCGATCGCCATTAAGTTTAATTGTCTTGGTTGGTAAAATTTTCTGTCGAACTCACGTTGTTTCATCTCAACAAAAAACGCCCAGATTACCTCTGAACGTTGTATTAATCTATATAACATAGATGTATGAACTTATAATTTTGCTTGGAGTTTAGAACCAGCTAATTTAAACGGAGCTAATTAACCCCATATTACAAAGCATTAGCACCAGCAACTACCTCGGAAAGTTCTTGAGTAATGGCAGCTTGTCTAGCTTTGTTGTAGGACAAGGTTAAGTTGCCCATCAGATCTGAAGCATTTTCACTAGCATTGTTCATCGCCGTCATTCTGGCTGCTAGCTCACTGGCTGCTGCTTCCTGTAACGAACGCAAGATTTGATTATTGAGATAAAGAGGTAGTAAAGCATCTAAAATCTGCACTGGATCTTGTTCAAAGATTGTATCCTGGGGATATTCATCAACTTTTGAACTGACACTTTCTCTTTCTACACCAAATTTGCCCCCTCTGGTAGTGAGGCGGAAAATCTCATCATCTTTTACTGCTAATCCTTGAGTTGTTAGGGGCAGCAAGGTTTGAATTACAGGTTTGGAAGCAATTAAAGAGACGAATTTTGTGTAGATCAATTCTACTTTGTCTACTTCTTCTGCCAGGAACAGAGACAATAATTCATCACCAATTTCTGCTGCTTCAGGGGCAGTGGGGATTTGCTCTAGACCAACAAAGCTCTTTTCAATCGGTGCATTACGCAGTTCATTACCAAAGTATTGAGTTGCTTTGCGCCCAATGACCACATAGGTATATTCAATACCCTGAGCGGTTAATTCTTTAGCTCGGTTTTCAGCCCGACGGATTACGTTGGTATTATAACCTCCACACAAGCCGCGATCGCTACTAACTACTAGCAGAGCAACTTTTTTAATGTCTCTTTGTTCGAGTAAGGGCAATTCCACATCTTCAAACTGAAGTTTGCCTTGAATATTGTAAAGTACCTGGGCCAAGCTATCAGCAAAAGGACGAGTTGAGTTAACCTGCTCTTGAGCGCGACGAACCTTGGCAGCGGCAACTAAGCGCATTGCTTCGGTGATTTTTTTAGTATTTTTTACTGACGCGATGCGATCGCGAATCGCTTTTAAATTAGCCATGATCTTAAAGGATAAATTATGAGATAGGAAGGATGAGGATTACAGGAAAAAGGGTATAGAATCAATCAAACCCTTTACCCTTTAACCTTTACCCTTTACCCTAAAAAGTTAAGCTGCTGCCATGAAAGATTGCTTGTATTCGTTGATCGCTTCTTTCAAAAGATTTTCAGCCTCATCAGTGAGTTTTTTCTCAGAAGCAATGATTTCGCCATATTTGGCTTTGCTACTACCTAAGTAATCCCGTAATCCTTGGGCAAATTCACTAGCCTTGTCTACTGGTACATTATCCAAATAGCCATTTAAACCTGCATATACCACTGCAACCTGTTCTCCAACGGACAAAGGGGAACCCTGAGCTTGTTTGAGGATTTGACGAAGACGTTGACCTCTAGCCAGTTGATTTTGGGTGGCTGCATCCAAGTCGGACGCAAACTGAGCGAAGGCTTCTAGTTCCGCAAACTGAGCTAGCTCTAGCTTGAGTTTACCTGCTACTTGCTTCATGGCTTTGGTTTGAGCCGCTGAACCCACACGGGATACTGATATCCCCGCATTGATCGCAGGACGGAAACCAGCATTAAACAAGTCGGAAGATAAGAAGATTTGACCGTCAGTAATAGAAATTACGTTGGTGGGAATATACGCCGAAACGTCCCCAGCTTGAGTTTCAATGATAGGTAGAGCAGTCATACTACCGCCACCCAGTTTATCACTTAGTTTTGCCGCCCGCTCTAATAAACGAGAGTGTAGATAGAATACATCTCCAGGATAGGCTTCACGACCTGGGGGACGACGCAACAGCAAGGACATTTGACGGTAAGCTTGAGCCTGTTTGGTCAAATCATCATAGACAATCAAAGTTGCCTTGCCTTGATACATGAAGTATTCAGCGATCGCTGCACCAGTGTAGGGAGCGAGGTACTGGAGAGTAGCAGGGTCATTGGCATTAGCTGCCACAACTATGGTGTAGTCCATGGCCCCTTTGGATTCCAGGGTATTAACTACCTGCGCTACTGTAGAAGCTTTTTGACCGATAGCTACATAGACACAGACTACATCTTCACCTTTCTGGTTAATGATTGTATCTACTGCTACGGCAGTTTTACCTGTCTGTCTGTCACCAATAATCAATTCTCGTTGACCGCGACCAACGGGAATCATCGCGTCAATGGCGGTAATCCCTGTTTGCATCGGCTCACAAACTGACTTACGGGCAATAATCCCTGGTGCCATCGATTCAATCAGGCGAGTTTCACTGCTTTTGATGTCCCCTTTGCCATCGAGGGGAGCTGCTAAAGAATCTACAACTCTCCCAATCAGAGCATCTCCTACGGGAATCGAAGCAATTTTACCAGAAGCTTTGACGGTACTGCCTTCTTGGATGCCGAAACCATTACCCATCAGTACCGCACCGACGTTATCTTCTTCTAAGTTAAGAGCGATACCTACTGTACCGTCTTCAAACTCTAGCAGTTCTCCTGCCATTGCCTGTTCTAGACCGTAAACCCGCGCAATGCCGTCTCCCACCTGGAGGACAGTACCCACGTTGGATACTTGAACATCCTGCTCGTAGGATTCGATCTGCTGTTTAATAATGCTACTAATTTCGTCTGGTCTGATGCTAACCATAGCTTTCTTTGTATGTAAGAGTTAGTTTTATGCTGTACTAATTGTCAAATGTCTTGTCTAATAATCACAACGCCATCCCTGAGATAGATCCTACGTTTAGCTAGTGATTTTAGTGATCTTATGGATTCAAGCTGATACTAATCCGACGAAGTTGTCCTCGGATACTGGCATCAATTACTTTGGAGCCAACTTTGATAATCACTCCACCAATTAAATCAGGGTCAACGCTGGTTTTTAGCTCTACATCACGGGCATCAGCGATCGCTTTTACCTTCTCACTTATGCTCTGCTTTTGAGAATCATTTAACTCGGTAGCGGAAGTAACTTCTGCCAGAACTATCTGATTCAGCTTGCGGAGTAGGTTGAGATACTGCTCGACAATTGCCTCTAAAAAGACAATCCGCCTCTTATCCACCAAGAGCATCATGAAATTCACTAAGTAAGGGTTTGCGTCGCTACCCAAAACTCGTTTCAGGACTGCTTTTTTATCTTCCCCTTTAATCACTGGGTTCAGCACAAAGTCTTTAAATTCTGGCGACTCTAAGAGCAGAGAATCTAAAGCACGGAAAGTTTCACCAAATTGATTGGTTAAATCACGCTGCTGTGCTAAAGACATTAATGCCTGAGCATAGGGTTCCCCAACTTCACTATTGACTAGAGTTCCACTCATGATCTTAACCTCCTAATTTAGCGATACTGCTATCGATTAGCTTGCGCTGTACGTCATCGTTCAGCATATTTTCCATTTGGGATCTGGCATTTTCTAAAGCTAATGCCACCACCCGTTCCCGTAATTGAGCGATCGCTTTTTCCTGCTCGGAACTTAGGTCTTTCCCTGCGATCTCCTTGAGGCGTTGTACCTCTTTTTCTCCTTGAGCTAAGATCGCTTCCCTTGCTTTTTGAGCGCTAGCAGTTGCTTCAGAGCGAATTTTAGCCGCTATAACTTTAGCTTCTTCTAGCTTTTTCTGTTCATTTACTAGAGTAACTTCAGCTTGCTTTTGCTTTTGCTCGACTGCTTGAATTTGCTCGGTAATTTTGGCACGTCTTTCGGTCAAAATTTTGCTCAGTACTGGTTTACCAAAATAAACTAGTATTCCCACTAAGAGAGAAAGGTTGATGAGGTTGGTTTCAAAAATGTCTAAGTTTAAACCAAAACCGCCTTCAACCTCTGAGTGTGCTTCTGCTAGAAATAATAAAGTCTCTATCATACCCAGATCTTGAGTTTTGTTATTTTTTTCATTTATGACCGCAATTAATCAAATTGAATTAAATTTGTGTTTTATTTAACTTATTTGACCAATGCTGGGTCGAGTATTTTTTCTAAGATTTGACGAGAGAGAGAATCTACTTGCTGCTGTAGGGTTGCAAAAGCGGCTGCTTTCTGCTGCTCTATTTCTTGAGTAGCTGCTTCTCTTTGGGATTGAACTTCTTGTTGGGCGGTGGCTACTTTGGCGGAAGTAATTTCCTTAGCTTCTGCTTGGGCTTTTTGGATCAAATCTTGAGATTCTCGCCGCGCTTGGGCAATCTGACTCTCATATTCTTGGACAATGCTTTCCGCTTTAGCTAGTTTATCTTTAGAACCAGTATCGCCACTCCGAAGAAAATCCTCTCGTTCATCCAGCACCTTCATTAATGGCTTGTAAAATACTGCGTTCAACAGTGCTGTCAAAAGCAAAAACTGCACTGCCATTAGAGGCAAAGTCGCATCAAAATCAAACATTTTTTATAGGGCAAATTGGATTGAACAATCAAAGTCCGTAGAGATACTCAAGAGAGCATCCCTAACAGATCTTAGAAAAATTTATACGAAAGGATTGGCAAATAATAATACCAAGGCGACTACTAGACCGTAGATGGTCAAGGATTCCATGAACGCCAAAGTCAATAGCAGAGTACCGCGAATTTTACCTTCCGCTTCAGGTTGACGAGCAATACCAGCTACTGCTTGACCAGAAGCATTACCTTGTCCAATACCAGGGCCGATTGCAGCCAAACCAATAGCTAATGCAGCAGCGATAACGGAAGCAGCTTGAATATCCATGAAATTTTACCTACTTTAAATTTACTGAAAGAACTTAACAATCAAGTGAAGTATATATACACTTCAACGTTTAAACAGATTAGAAGTTTGATTACTTCTAAAATGTAGACCTCATATTCCTTAATCGTGATGGTCTGCTAAAGCCTCGTGAATGTATGCTCCTGCGAGGGTAGCAAACACCAAAGCCTGAATCGCACTGGTAAATAAGCCCAGGGCCATTACTGGTAAGGGGATGAATAGCGGAACTAAAAGCACTAATACAGCAACAACTAGTTCGTCAGCCAAAATATTACCAAACAGACGGAAACTTAGAGAAAGAGGTTTGGTGAAATCTTCGAGAATTGCAATGGGAAGTAGCACTGGAGTTGGTTCAATATAGTGTTTGAAATAACTCAGTCCTTTCTTCTTTAACCCAGCATAGAAATACGCTAAGGAAGTAAGCAATGCTAAAGCCACCGTGGTATTGATGTCATTGGTGGGAGCCGCCAGTTCGCCAGAGGGTAACTCAATGAGTTTCCAAGGTACTAACGCACCTGACCAATTTGACACAAAGATGAACAAAAACAAAGTACCGATAAAAGGTACCCAGTCACGATATTCTTTTTCCCCGATCTGATTTCTCACCAAATCTCGAATAAACTCCAGGACAAACTCCATGAAGTTTTGAATCCCGCTAGGAATTTTTTGAATGTTCCTGGTGGCAGCTAAAGAAGCTATGACCAAAAGACCAATGACGATCCAAGAATTGAGAAAAACCTGTCCGTGAACTGAAAAATTGCCGATTTTCCACAGAAAATGTTCGCCAACTTCTAGTTCTGCTAGGGTATAAGTATTTACAAAAGTCGAAGCACCTAGAATTTCCATATGCCTAGATTGAACAAAACATTAAATTAAAACTGTTCTGATAATTTCTTTAAAAATCTCTTATTTTAAGCGTCATTTTCTGCGTTTTCTGTTGACCAAAGGATTGATTTCACAGTGTAGATAATAATCGCTGGCTTATAAGTTAGAAATCCAAGAAAAACAGGAAGAATGTGTAACTGCTGCCATTTACTGGCAACCAGTATCAAGATGACAAAAAGCCCCAATCCTTTAGCACCGAGGCGTTGCTGACCTAGGCGCTCAACATCCTTCGCTAGCATTCTCAAATACGCTAGTCCCACAGCCGCACCTAATAAATAGTTGCCAGCGGTGTTCAGGGAGCTAAAATACCACACAAGGGGAAAAATCATTCCCATCAACACCAGAGTAGTTAACAACAGCGATCGCTGTAGTTGATAAAAATCTGCCATTGAATCATGAGCTACTGAAGTAGTAACTTCATGATGAGTAATCTGCTCGTCTTGAACTAATGATGGTTCGGGAGATTGGTTAGACAAAGGTACGCTACTCGAATGCGGATCCATTCTTATTTTTGGCTACTGCTACCACTAAACTTCTCTATATAGATAATGTAGATTAATTTAGATATTCATCCATTTCAGTTAATGGAATTTACCTTAGACAACGATTGTTTACTAAGGCACTACTCAGCAATACTACGAACCTTGCAGTAATGCTTTGCAGTCACAGTACCCAGAAATCATATCACGGTACTGTAACCAATTATTAAAAATTTCTAAATGATAAACCTTCAGGAATTTAGTTGAACTTATGGGACTGGCAATGTAACTAACTGTGGTTTAAGATGCGATCTCTAAACTCACAAAGTTTTCGTTACTGAGATTTTTATGCAATCAAGTTTCCGCCGTGGAAAACTCACAAAATGGAAAAATGATCGTGGATTTGGCTTTATCCAACCTATTGATGGAAGCCAAGAAGTTTTTTTGCATATTTCTGAAGTTAAAGATGCAACCCGTCGTCCACAGGAGAACGACACAATTTATTACCACTGCGTAATTGACTCAGATGGAAAAGTTCGTGCTTGCAATGCATTTATTCTGGGAGCAAGCAACAAAGCAGCACCTTTGAGTAATCAAGCTAACCTTTCTCACAGGATTGTTTCTGGTTTTCCGATAGCTGAGGTAGTTTTGTTGTCACTTCTGCCTTTGGTTGGGGCTATTCATTTTACATGGACAACGGGCAATCCCCTGCCAATGATTCTTTATCCTGTAATGAGTTTAGTGATCTATGCCCTATACGCTGATGATAAATCTCGCGCTAAACGACAGGATTGGCGAACTTCTGAACAAACGCTACATCTGTGTGAGCTTGCAGGTGGATGGTTGGGCGGGTTTATTGCCCAGCGGATACTGCGCCACAAAAGTCGGAAAAAGTCTTATCAAGCAGCATTTTGGGTGATCGTAGTCATTCATCACATTGCATGGCTGTTTTGGCTGTTTTATTGATTAATATTTTGAAATCAAAGAAAAAATTGACGGCCGAACACCGATATATTTGACAGCTAGATGATGTAGCCAAATATTCCAAACAATCATAGTTAGAGCCGTAGCGATCGCTCCACCGAGAATTCCCAATAGAGGAATGAGAATTATCGATAAAACTAAATTAATTAATGTTCCGCAAACATAAACATAGATACATTGATAGTTGTGTCCTGTAAGTTGCATGATATAACCAACACAACCAGAAGCTACATTAACTAATTGTCCAACTACCAAGACAAGCATTGACCATTTGGCTGCGATAAATTCAGTACCAAACAAAGCTAAGACATCATCACCATAAAGAAATAAATAAAAACTGGCAATTAAAGCAGGAAAAAAGATCCAACCGATAATTTTAGTTAGTAAATCTTGTAAATCTTTTTGCTTTCCTTGAACATATAAAGAGCTAAATGTAGTTGCCAAAACTGTAGTACTTGCTGTTAATAAAATATTAATCCAACAAGCCGTTTTAAGAGCAGCACCATAAATACCTACTTGCTTGGCATCTAAAAAAAATCCAATCATAAAAATATCAGTTTGATTGAGAATTAAATAAGCCCCATCACCGAGTAAAAAAGGAAGAGATACAGATAACCATTCTTTAGGCACGTTAATAGACTTACACGCAAGCCATTCTTGAGGTAATCCCTGACAAAACAACCATAATTGTACAGCTAATAAAACAAAAAGACTAATTATAAAAATAGAGATCGCATCACTGCTAGTTATAGGGAAAAGATAGTGTTGTAAACAAAATATCCCCATAACCAAAAATATTGGCAAGATAATGACGGATGGTAAATATGCCAAAACAAATTGATTCAATACTTTTGACATTTCCATTTGCTGTCTTAATAAAGCCAAAAGTGGAATCGTCCAAACTCCTAGTAACATTGTTGGCAAATTAAGAGAATTTTTTTGTCCGAAATAAACAATGACTATAGTGACTACAATTGACAAGAAAATACCTGTGATCGCTACATATAGCCAACTGTGACAAATTATGCCTCGTGATCGTCCCCAATCTTTTTTTACTTCGTATTCAGGAACTAGCTTTAACAAAGCATTTGGTAATCCTAATCCTGCTATATAACTTAAAAATATGCCTAAATTAAGAATATAGTCATATCTTCCGTACTCTGTTGCTCCTAACCAGCGAGCTAGTAAGATTTGAGAACTATAATTAACAACAATTCCTAAGATTTGTAATGCTGAAACTATTCCTATACTTGCGAATAATGAGACTATTGAAACTGGTTGTTTATAACCAGAAAACAGCCAGGCTTTCATATTCAATTGAAAATAAATATTACCTCACAAGTATAATCATCCTTTAAAAAAATGCCATTACTTTATATCTAAATACGTTAAAAGTTGCAAATTATTGTACCGCCGAAAATTTTATTTTCTAATATCCTTTGAACATTAATTGTCAAGAGTATTTTTACTATACTTTTTCAGAAATTAATGATGAAATGTCGTACATTTAATTGACTGGTTGAAGAAAGATTTTATTTTAAAATTGCCAAAACCTGATGGACTGACAAAAAGCAAATAGCGATCGCCTTAAACTAAAAATTACACTAATAATTTAAAATTCAAGCCAATCGCCAGGTTTATCCAGTTGTACCGCCAATGGTGGAATATTCCTTGACCCCTCTAGGAAAAACGCTGGTAAAACCTCTTAAAACTCTCTGTAATTGGGCTTCAGAACATTTCCATGAAGTAGAACTTGCTAAAGCAGAGGCAGTTGATAGCAAGACGCTCGATGGGGTTATTACTTGATTATTCAAGCCATAATTGAATATCCCAACCATTGGTCATCATTCAGATTCCAGTAGTTCAAAGTAATATCATCCCTCTGGATTGGTTTTCACCTCAGCCGTTCTAAAGTAATTCCTACTCCCAATAGTTATGCCAGTTGTCTTGAAAAGTTTGTTTGAGCTTTTCGAGATAGCTATTGGTTTTAATCTTCACCATCCAAACAGTTCCATCACGATTACGACCTTTACAAATTACACCTTCGGCAACGTCATATTTGCTATTACGAACATTTTCAATAAATTTTCCTGTCAGTTTTCCACGATAGATGATGCGTGCGATGGGGAGGTGCTGGAAATCTCGAACAAAGCGATCAGGATCGATAATATCTTGATCCCTTTGTATATCCAGAAGAATCAGTTGTTTGGAATCTTGGCAATCATGCATACCAGCAAAGGAATTAGCCCCAAAAAATTCGGTAAAGGCAGTAATTTCAGGACAATCATAGTCGGAGTTTTCCCGAAACATCTTGTCTAAAGGCTCGGCAAAATCTTTGAGAAAAATTCCTGAAGCTTCTTCTAAACCAGGATGAGCGCTATTAAATTCAGCAATACCCATCTCATCGAGATCAAAGCGATTACGTCGCGTCCCAAAAGCATACCAACCTAATTCTTGTTCCCAAACCCAATGTAAGTTAGTACCATCGTACTTTTCAAAAGCAATGCATTGTTTGAAAGGGCAGTTTTTACTATCAGGGATTTTGGGATACGCTAAAGAAATTTTGGTCATTGTTCTAAAAAAGCCGATGGTTGTTGTTGAAAAGATTGCCAGGATTCTTTTAAGGCAGTGGGTGCTGGGTTTTGAGTATCGTAGAGCAACAAGACATTAGTTAGCGATCGCCCTGCGGTCACGATAATTTGCTGACGATGAGCTAGCGATCGCGATGCTCCACCATCCAGATTCATTGCCTGATAGCAACCAATACCCTGCATTAATTTGGCTTCGTCCGCCAAAGAAAGTATCGAGAGGAACGTAACTAGATAAATTTTATCTCCTGATGGGGGATAGCCGATCGCTGTTCTACCACCAGTATCGAAGACATGAGGATCTTTAAATCCTTCTAATTCTGGTGCTAGCCAAACTTGACCATCCTTGAGCAATCTGGGGCCACAAGTGATAGAAAACCAGTGTTTTGACCAGTCAGGCTGTCCTACATCTCTCGCCGTGACCATTTCTAGCTCATTTCCCGCTTTAATCCCGAAAGTAGTGCCGTAATTTTCCCACTGACTATATTTGAGAAATTTACCACCAGCCACCATGTTCCCCATAACTCGCATTTCTTGATCGATGCTGAAAAATGTGCCGTTAACCACTACCGCTGCTTGCGCGCGCTTAACCATTGCCTCAAAGGATTCATCTCCAGAGGATGCTCCATTAGTATTCGCCTGGGGTGCATTATTCGCTAATCCAATGGTGATAAAAGTTTCAGGATCGTTAAGGTCAAGGGTTGTTTGATGAAACGATACCCCAAAGAGGGTTTTCTGTTCAAATTTGACAGGTTTTCCTTTGGTTGCTGTGGTGGGGGAAGTCTCAATCGATTCCACAACTTGCACCGGGGATGAAGTTTCCACTGGAAATGTCGTAGCGATCTGTGGTTCCCCATTGCGCCAGCTAAGATATTTTTGTTCTAGAGTTTGTTTCAGGCTTTGTAATTGCTGCCGAAAACCAATACGGTTTTGAGCAACAGAAAAATATTTATGGAGTAATTTGGCGATCGCCAAGCCGACAAAAAACAAAAAAGTACGGCGCAGGAAAATAGCGCAGCCATCTTTTTCTTTAGCCATAATTAATCTTCCAACAATTCAAAGTAATATCCTCGTTCTGGGTTGGCTTTTACCTTGACTAAAGCAGTTTCCAGCGTGCGATCGCCTGATGGTAAAAACTCCACCTGACTATTTGCCCCCGCAATAGTTAATTGTGAGTTGTGGAGATTCTCTTGCAAGGCTTCTCGCGTTGGGTTCTGACTTAATTCTAAGGCGATCGCTTTAGTGGCATCATAGGATGTAGCGGTGCGCCAAGTTAAGTTTACGTCTGAACCCCAGATTTTGATTGCTCTAGCCGTGAAATCCTGAGCAGAGTCTTGTTGATAATGGAATGGTACAGGTAAGACGACTCCGTTGAGATCTCCTTGTCCTGATTGGGTTATTTTAGCTGTATCAAGGGAAAAAGTGCCTAATAATTCCATTTTCCAGTTATTTGCTTTAGCTAAGTCGATTGCACGGTTTAATCGATCAATATGGGGAGCTAATAGCACTGCTTCTGCACCACTAGAAATTAAATTATTTACCGCAATTTCGGCATTAAAATCGGGTGCAGCGAGGTCACACTGAGTATTAATATGGTTACCCCCCTGAGCTACTAAAGCAGGGATAAAAGAATCTTTGAAAGTAACGTTATCAACAGCTTGAGAATCATAACAAATAGCAACATTCTCCCGTTTAGCGGTTTTGACCACATACTCCGCTAGGGTATTTGCCATCTCATCAGTAGTCGGTGCAGCACGAAAGATGTAGTTACCGTAATTTGATAGTTGCTCTGATGTACTAGTAGGGGTAATCATCACCATCTTACCCTCTTGATAAATGGGTGCAGCAGCTAGGGATGCGTTAGATGCATTAGAACCAACCACCGCTAAGACTTTGGGATCTTGTACGAGGGTTTGAGCAATCTGTTCTGCCAGTTCAGAATTGTTTTCGTCATTAATAATCTGCACCTGTAGTTTCCCTCCCTGCTGATTAAATTCAGTTTGGGATTGGGCTACCCCCCGCAACATCTCTTGAGCAACGTCTAAATTAGAGCCGATTGGCACAACCACGGCAATTTTTAGGGGTTGGAATGCTGCCACTCGAGCATTATTGAGATAGATCAGCGCTTCTGGATCATTAGGATCTTGAGCTAATGACTGTTTAAAGTATGCTGCTGCTTGGGCATAATCTTGTTGTTCGTAGGCATCAATACCTTGCTGCTTGTCCTCTGAGGCATTAGCACCGATTAATAGTTTTTCTCCTGAGCTAAATCGACTGATTAAAGCAGATTCTGAGGCTGTTTTACCCACTACCTCGATCGCACCTTGGGAACTAAATGGTTTAAATTTGTACCAACCAAAAACCCCCAAGATCCCTAAGAGAATAAACACGATTGGCGGTGGCATCTTACTAGATTTATGGTTCATGATTCTGAATTGCTAGTTAAACGTTTTAATCTTTTTTCAATTTCAGCATCTAACGACAAAGCATCAATTTCCTCTGCTAAAGCCACAGTCGGATTTTCCGACAATTCCGCTCTTGCCTCTTCTAGCAATGAACGCTTCTCAATGCTGTTTTTAGCATCCCCAAATTGTGATTGTGCTGCATCCAAATCCAAGGCAGTAGAAATACCACCGATTTCCCCCATCGCTTCATTCACCAGGGTTAAGGATTTCAGATTTGCCAGTTCTAATTTATAGGCTTCTAAGTTCTCAGTTTCCCGTTGCAGTTTAGCTCTCGCTTTATTCATGGTGATTTGGACTGCCCCTACTCGTTCGCTTAATTGAGGTAAGATCTTTTCAACGGCGATCGCTTTGGTAATTGCTAGTCGTGCTAATTCTTCATTACCGTTGCGGTGAGCTAGTTGAGCCTGCCTTTCTGATAGCTGAAACTCCTCCAGCTTATTGTTATACTGCTGTTGTGCCAGGTTATAGGTAGCAACCACTTTCGCTACCGCATTGGTTAGCTCGGCGATGGATTCCTGCATGGAGATTAGCGCTTCCTGGGCTACTTTCTCAGCTATTTTTCCTCCCGCTTCTACAGGCATTCCCCAGAGTCGTTTCCAAACAGCTACAGAAGTTCTTCCCGCAGTTTCTCCCAGTAGCCAATAGGTGATTTTTTTAGGAGTTATTTTTTTCATAATTCTTGAGTTCGTAAATTTATTACTGTTATCGATAGCGTTAATAATTAACTTAAAAAAATATATTTACAATTGTCAATTCAGATATTTCATAACTTAGAATAAGAAAATCATTTTGTTCATACATCCAAAGTTGATTCATCACTTTGTGGTTTAATGTAAATCAACTACATCACCAAGTATCTTAAATAATACTTTTTTTGCTATAACTACGCACTTATCTACTATGTACTTATCCATTAGCCATCAAGATATTACCAAAGGCTTAAAAATCATCAAGGATTTTGTTTACCAGCAGGATGGTAGTGATTTAAGTGAGATTGAACAGGCAATTATTCGTGGCTCTTTAGGCAAATTAACTTATCAGGCAATGCAGCAAACTGAGTCTGCTTTACGATATTATAATGAAGGTTATATATCTCGTAATTTAGCTTTTGATCTATGGAATAAATTAAATCTAATTATTGTAGAGTCTTCTTTAATTCAAGATGAGTTTAGAGTATCCAAGAAAAAACTTTGGCACTTAGTCAACAAATTGGTTAACCAGGTAGAAGGAGAAACTGTAGAATTTTCCGACCTCCCTGATGATCTAGAAGGAAAAGTTTTACTCGATCGCTATGAAATTGAAGAACATTTATTTGATCGGCATTCTGGAGAAAGACATTTTAGAGCAGTGGATTTACATTTAGGCAATAAACCTTGTTTAGTCATTCAGCGTCGTCATCAAACAGCAAAAATTAGAGAGCAATTTATCCGAGAAGCTCAAGTATTATCCGAATTGGGTAAACACCCTCAAATTCCCCAATTACTCGCTTACTGTGAAGATAATCAGTACTTGAATTTAATCTATGAATATATTCCAGGCAAAGCTTTAACTGAATTATTAGCAACACAACCTTGGCAAGAAACAGAGGCAAAACTACTCTTACAAAACCTCTTAAGTATCTTGGAATTTATTCAAAACAGTGATGTTGTTCATCGCAATCTTAACCCCGATACGATTATTCAATCTGGAAGTAAATGGATTGTCATTGATTTTGCAACGGTCAAAAATCTGAAAGATGCCGATCATGCTATTTCCCAAAGCTCAATTGCCCAGGGAATGAAAGGATATATGCCCGCCGAACAACTGATTGGCATGGCTGGTTTTTCCAGTGATATTTATGCCGTAGGGATGATTATTATTCATGCTCTAACAGGTATTCATCCTCGTAAGCTGAAAATTAATCGTAAAACAGGTGACACGATTTGGCGAACTCAAATTCAGGTAAGTAATCATTTTGCCGATATTCTAGACCGCTCTATTTGCTATCATTTTGGCGATCGCTATCAATCAGCCACAGAAATCTTAAATGATCTGGCTGTAGTTTAAGCGTACTGCGTGACAACCATTACAATACCCTTCAGGTAATGGCGTTTATTTGATTAGTCGTATGAGTCTTATTCCAGGAGATATCGTTGCGGGGCGATATGAAGTGATCTCTGAATTAGGTCGTGGTGGATTTGGTATTACCTACAGAGCATATGACAATCAACAATCATCCCGCGTTGTTGTTCTAAAACAGATTGCGATTCATTATACAGATGTGGAGACAAGAGATTGCAGTTATCTTGAGCGGTTGAGAAAAGAAGCTCAAGTGCTTCAACAGTTAAATCATCCTTGTATTCCCCAGTTTTACGAGAGCTTTGAAGAAGATAATTATCATTACATTGTTCAGGAATATATAGCTGGACAGGATCTTAGTTGGGAAATTCGTCCAGAGGAGCAAATTAACGAAGAAGTGGCAGTTAATATGCTGCGGGAAATATTAGCAATACTGAAATTTATTCATGGTCATAATATCATTCATCGAGATCTTAAACCCGCTAATATTATTCGTCGCGAGAAGGATCAAAAACTATTCCTAATTGATTTTGGCGCAGTCAAAGAAATTGCGACCAAACAGACTAATTCTTCAGGAATGACCAGAACGAGAATAATTCAATCAATGGGATATAGTCCCCCTGAACAGTTAAATGGGCATCCTAGACCAAACAGTGATATCTATGCTTTGGGTATGATGATGATGCAGGGGGTTACAGGGTTTTCTATCAATACTATCTATAATCCTGAAACTCCTCCAACGATAGATGATCAATGTAATTATATTTGGCAAGAACACGCACCAGGAATTAGCCCGAAACTAAAAGCAATTATCGCCAAAATGATTAGGTTTTCCTTTCGCGATCGCTATCAAACTATTACAGAAGTGTTAGCAGATTTAGATCCTAAACCTAATAATTCAAGTCCAGGTATTATTCAATCTTGCCTCAAATATATTAAATATATTACTACTAACTATCGAAAAACAACGCAATTTTTACTTACAGCAATAATTGCGAGTTTGTTGGCGGTAATTCTATTTTATTTTACTCATCCTCACCGTGAGTTATGTTCTCTAAATGACTTAAGAGATCATCTTAGCTGCGGTGAAGAAATTCTAGATCCTTTCTCAAAAGGAGCAATTAGAAATCGGGCAGCGGAAAAATTTCAACAGAAAGAATATCCTGAAGCTTTTGAAAAATTTCAAGAGTCTTGGCAAGAAGAACGTCCAGATGCAGAAAGTCTAATCTATTTAAATAATGCTTGGCTTGAGGCTAATAATTTGGGTTTTTATACCATTGCTTTAGCAGTTCCTCTGAGTTCTGGTGAAAACAAAACAATTAAAAGCTCTGGTGTAGCCCAAGATTTTTTAAGAGGAGTAGCTCAAGCACAAACGGAAGTAAATCTAAACCTGTCTAGTAGTAACTCCGAAATTAAACAGCAATTATCTCAATATGATTTTTTAAGCTATCTTCAAATTAGTGAGAACAATAGCAAGGGATTAAAAGTTGTTATTGCTGATGATGCTAATAACAAAGCACAAGCCCAGCAAGTTGCTAAAAAAATTGCTGACAATAAAGAAATTCTAGGAATAGTTGGTCATTATACGAGCAGTATAAATCTAGACACTGTAGATATTTATCAAGAAAAAGATTTAGCGCAAATTTCCTACGGTGCTACCAGTAAGGAATTCACCAACCACCCTAGAGGTAACTTTTTTCGCGTAGTTTACAATAGTGAGGAGGAAGCCTCTGCTTTGTTGAAGTATATTGAACAAAGTGATGATCAAGATCGAAAAATTGCCATTTTTTATAATCCTAATAGTGAATACAGTAACCGTTTTAAGATAGAGTTAGATCGCCAGATTGAAAATTTGGCTAGTCCAAACATTAAGGTCATTAAAGAATTCAATATTGCTGACGAGCAGTACTTTTCGATCGCCTCAGCCCTCCAACAACTAGATCAACTGGGAGTGAATATCTGCATCTTACTTCCTGATGGTCTAGAAACTAATTCCCTAGCTCAAGCAATAGATATACTGCAACAGGATAACGGTAAGCGTTTGATGCTTGGAGGTAATCCATTGGCTTTAGTAAATTCTAAAGTTAACCAGATACAAGCTACTAATCCCCTAAATTTAATCGTATCTACTTTTTGGCATCCTACAGCCAATCCCGAGAGCGAATTCAATCAGCAAACTAAACAGTTATGGGGTAATAGGGTTAATGGTGGCACAGCTATGGCATATGACGCTACTTTAGCCATGATTGAGGCAATCAATCGACAACCAAAACCCAATCGCCAAGGGACAATAGAACAACTAAAAGATGGGAACTTTTCTGTGACCAAAGCAGTTACAGGTGAAGTAACTTTTAATACCCCCAAAAATGGCGATCGCCTGAATTTTTATCCAACTTTAGTCCGCTTAGTTAAATGTCAAGACAGCTATGAATTTGCTCATTTATCTCTCGATGATACTGAAGCTTTTAATCTGGCTTGTCAAGGTCAATAATTTACGTCTGATGCTCAAGTGAACGGTACTCCACCTTCCGCGGTAAAAGTAGTACAATAATATTGAAATTTTCGGATTTTTACTTAAGATGGCAAAAACCTCAGTCGTTTCTCATTTTGTGGCAGTTAGCGATCTTTCTAAGCCCGCAACAGAACAAGAAGGTATTTTAATTGAAGTATCAGGAACAGGAGATACTCAAAAAAATCGCGCCAAAGCCTTAGATATTGTGCAGGAGATGTGGGAGAAAGAGGAGATCGATCAGAATAGTTTCCCTGATGGTTTAACTCCAGACCACATTTTTTATGTGCCAACCGATAGTCCTTCAGTAACAGCTAGCAAAACCGTGTCAGATAGTCAGGAATTATTGCCCATTGTTCAGGGGGCGAAAGAAATTATCCATTTAACTAAGTTACAGCTTGAGGTGCAAGAAGCATCAGAACAGGCAGAGCAGTATATTCCAATTATTCAGGTTGTCCTAGAGCGATCGCGTCCTCTAACCACGGAAGAAAAGGAATTAGCCAAGGATAAAAAATATGGCAAAACCATCGAAAGGCTCGGTTTTATTGTGGCAGAGCAAGAAGAGTTTCAAGAATCCTGTTCGGGTAATGGCAATTTGGTGTTAAATGCGATCGCCTGGCAGCTTGGACAAGGTGCTGAACCCAAAGCCAAGAAAAATTAGTCGTTCAATAACCGATGGGAATTGGCTAATCTTTCCAAGCATAAATATTGAGTTGGAAATCAAATCCCGCATAGGAATCTAAACCAAGAAAAGGAGCCTGTCTTTCAAAAGGATTTTCCATATATACTCGAAATCCTTCTTGGGACAAGAGATTCAGAATCTCGTTCAAGTTTTGTTTGTGTCCAACCTTAGAATGATATTCAATGAAAAAGTGCTGAACCGAATCTAGCAAACCTTGGCATCGAGGAAGTACTAAATCTTCGGCTCCTTCAATATCCATCTTAATAAAGTCAAACTGCTGAGTTGATAACAATTCGGCAATGTCAACAGCTTCTACTTCCACTCCATTTTGCTTGTGACTAGCAGAGCCAATCTGACCACTGTCTGCTCCTTCCGATACAAAGTTTAGCAGGGAGTTTTCATACCATACTGCTTTATTAATCAGTTCAACTTGGGAATAGTTGTTGCTGTGAATATTACTTTGCAAATAGCTAAATATTTTGGGATCTGCTTCTAGAGCGACGACTTTTGCCTCTGGATATAGCTCTTTGAAGAAGATAACACTCAGACCAATATTTGCACCTAAATCTAGTATTTTAGGTTGAGTATGATCAGCTTTAAATTTATATATTTGCTCCAAAAAAATTTCCTTGTATGCTGACAAAAAAGAAGCTGCATCAGGAATCAAAAACTCCCACTGTCTAAGCTTTACTGGCTCTTCTAGAATAGTTATGACAATTTAATAATAAATAGCAAAATAAAACAAGTAAATATTTAAACATGAATTGTCTATAAGCAATATTACATATTGACTTAAGCTCCTTGCTAATGGTATTAAAATTGTTGTTATTGAGTTGTAAAAATTAAGTTTTTAATA
>Ga0114940_10000114_pt1 | contig 50812 bp, 46 predicted proteins | sample ColdCreekSource_FD_87195 | JGI IMG/M metagenome (GOLD analysis project Ga0114940, IMG submission 87195) | Groundwater microbial communities from Cold Creek, Nevada to study Microbial Dark Matter (Phase II) - Cold Creek Source | ecosystem: Environmental > Aquatic > Deep subsurface > Groundwater ...
CAAAGCCAGACCTGGTCGAGTGCATGACAAAAAGCAATTAGATGAAAATCGAGACTTTAGTAGTCAGGGAGTTAAGTGTGAACATGCTCATGCAGGCATCAAGCGATATAATTCTGTGGCTTCAATTTACAGGAATCGTGTGACTGATTTCGATGACCTCTTAATGTTAGTAGCTACAGGACTATGGAACTTCTACTTAGATGTGGCATAAACTGGATAGGAATTAGAGAAATCCTTTCCCATAACTTTTTCCTATTTCCCAACAGCTCTAGTAGTTCGATTCGATCTTCTTAAGTTTAGATGAAAGTTCTACTGGCAATTCTTTCGATTAATTCGATTATAAGATCTTCTCTCTCGATGTCCCTGGAAGGGCAAGAGATATAAGTAGCTTCAATTAAATCGTCAAGATTTGCTGCAAACCACTGATTTATATACTGCCCTAGAGTTGGTTGTGCCAAATAATAATCTTGTTCTAAAGCTGTACATCCATCTAAAAGAACTATAATATCTTGTACATCTCTAGAAAAGCGAAAACTTTTTCCTCTACCTATATGTGCTTCTATTTTTGTGGCGAGTAGATAAATAGGAGAGAATATTTCGATCTTTTTTTGGCTAGGTAATGTCCGTTCGATAGCGTTTTTTATTCCATCAGGATACCAGCGATTTGAAAAGCCTAAAATTTTTTCTTCACAAGGCATGATGTCTATGATTAATTCTTCATATAACCACCGACATAGAGGAGAATTTATCTGAGCGCATTCTGATAGTCCTCCTTGACGTAGTTTCTCGGCTAATTGATAGTATTCACTACGGGTAGTGATTTCTACCACACAGTCAATGTCTTCAGTTGGACGTATCTCATCGTATACATCCTCTCTGGCATAAAGAATAACTGTTGCCCCACCCGTAAACACAAACCGTTCGGAAATATTTGAGAGAATTGCAGCAGCCTTTTCAAGATTTTCAATAATTAAATTATTCATCTTGCCATCCTTCTCTCCAGTTCTTGCGCGGCAAAATCCTGTTCCCTGGCTTTACCAACTCTCAGCCCATCTACTAAAGATAGTAATTGATACAGTTCCAAATCTTTTTGTACTGCTTTAGGTACGCACTTGTGTAAGGGTTCTATCGCTTGCCCCTTCGTCCGTCCATTCTCACAGGGCCATACATAGCTATTTTCTGCACTTACCATCAACATTTTTTTTAAGGGTTCGACTGAGTGCGCTGTAGGTACACCTTGAACCAATGCTCCTGGTTTAACAGGAAAAGAGTATCTTATTCCGTGTACCAGAAATTCTTTTAGAGCAGACTTTAAAACTCTTCTTGTTCTACCAACATAAAGACCACTTTTTTCGCAGTTTTTTAAAGCTGTATAAACTTCAGATGCACTGATTCCTAAGCTTTTAGCTAGTTCTTGATAAGTCCAATTATTTTTAGCAATTTCGACCTTCAATAACACTACAATGTCTCTGGATTTTAGCATTTCTTTTTCTTCTCTATATTCTCAAAATTAGAATATTCTTATTATATCTAATATACACGACTTCATCGACTAGATCGAGAAATAAAAATCGTGACATCCTCCCACTGAGATCGCTTTTGATCAATCAGCTAAATTATTAATCGCTTCATCAAAATAATAGAATAACTCCCACAAAGCAGATCACAAATAAAGCCACATACCTAAACCTCTCCCAATATCTAGTAAGTAGCTTCACCTAAAAAAATGTAAAATAGAAGCCTGGAAAATTTAGCTTGATGATTGAGAAATGCCAGCAGCATTAAAAATAACTCTAACCACTGAAGAGAACAAAACATTGTCTAGTCAACTGAAAACGGCTGTAAGAGAGATTAATTATTAATTTGATCTATTTCATTAGTTAGATGGAAAATTATTTTAGTTTTATTAGTATTAACCCAGTTCGTATTTATTTTAAGTAAGCCTAAGATTAATGATATGACTCTTAGTAATGATCAACAAGCCGAAATCAATTCAACAGAATCCTATCAAATATCTCTACTAGAAGAAAAGTTGCAGGTTGCTCGCCTCAAGAAGAAAGTCGGAGAAGTAGTCATTCGTAAACAAGTTGAGATGCGAATGGTTAACATTCCCCTAAGACGGGAAAAGATAATTATTGAAAAAGTTGGGAAAAATCCTGAGCAGTTAACTGAAGTAATTATTGCAGAGGAAACAGTTAACGGTTTTAAATTTAATGAACTGGATAGTAGTAATGATTTTTCTTTTAATAAGACCCATTTTCTCTCCCTCTCAACTACTCAAGAATTATTAACAGCTATTAGTCACCTTTCATCTGCGACCAATAGTAGAATACGGTTAGAAATAGTTACTAAGTGTTCTGATAATGAAGCATTATCAGAACTTAAAGACGTTTGCGATCGCTATCAATAACTATATTAACCATCCTGGAGTTGTTCGTAATGAACTTCTTTTTGGCTCAAGTTATTAATCTTATTGATGATCTGAGTCGGATTCATGGATTTAAGCAGATATTCGTCTACACCACATTTAGTGAATTTTTGCCATTCATCATGTTCAACGCGATCGCAAAGTAGTGACACCCTAGTATAGTCAGTCAGAGAAGCATGGGCGATCGCTTTAAGGATATGCTGCACATCCATCATGGAACAGTCTTGATCGAAAATAACAATTCTGGGTTGAAGCAGCTCAATTTGATTGACTGCCATGGCGGAATCTGTTAGCCACACCACCTGATAATCAATCGTGTTTAATAGTTGACAGATAAAAGTCGCGCTGGCTTCATCCTCGGTGATCAACACAATGGTTTGGGAGTCTGTGACACCATGAGGCAGAGAAGCTACAGGGTTTAGATTACGTAAATTGTTAGGTAAATTATTGGCAAGAGGCACTTTTTCGGGCAGATAAACCGTGAATATTGCTCCTTCCCCCAAAGCTGATTCTATTTCAATATTGCCACCATGTAGTTCTACAAGTTTCTTGGTTAGAGCAAGTCCTAAACCCGTACCACCATGTACTCGCTGGCGCACATTTTCGATCTGCTTAAATTTCTCAAACAATAAGGGAATCTCAGCGGTGGCAATGCCAATTCCCGTATCCTCAATTTGAAAGATTACCTGGTGCAGTTCCCTCCATACCCTAAGAGTAACTTTTCCTCCCTGGGGAGTGAATTTAATGCCGTTACTGAGGATATGAAAGAGGATTTCCTTGAGTCTAATTTCGTCAGCAAAAAAACTGTTTTTCTCTGGATCGATCCTAACCTCCGATCTCAATTCAATATTTTTCGCCTCAGCACTATCCTGTAGCAAATGGAGCGTTTGCTTGACCACTTCAGGCAGGGAAACTTGTTGAATTTCTAGCAGATGCTTACCTGATTCCACATCGGAAAACTCCAGAATGTTATTAATTAAGGACAGCAAGTGTTTACCACTTTGTTGAATTAGGTGGAGATATTCATGCTGTTTTTCGGGAGATAGGTGCATCTTTTGTTTGGTAGATGACCATTGCAACAAAGTACTCGATAAACCAATCACACAGGTGAGGGGAGTCCGTAATTCATGACTCATGCTACCCAGAAAATCATGTTTAGATTTGCTAGCTGCTTCAGCGGCAATGAGGGCATCCTTTAGCTGTTGCGACTGGGTTTCTACCTGCTTTTCCAGCAGTTTCTTTTGTTGCTGTAACTGTTGATAGGATTGATGGTTAAAAATGGCGATCGCCAAATACTCTGCTAGCTGACGCAAAAACTGGACATCCTGATGTTCCCAGGTTCTTGGTTCACATTGATGAGCAATAATCAATCCCCATAGTTTACCTCTGACGTTAATTGGCGTTACTACTTTGGCTTTTACCTGCAATTTAACCATCAAAGACTGAAGACAAGGATCTAAGTTAGAACTGGCGGCCAGATCATTGATTACCAAGCCAAATCCTTGACGATATTTCTTTCTACATCCTGAAGCCTTGTCCCAGCAATCTTCTTCTTCGTGAAGATATAGGGTAGAAGCAATTTCCTCGCTGCTTCGCGCCTCATAAGTGATTGTATCTAGGGTTTTAACTGGTTTGATATTGCTCATCTGACCAGATTTGAGAGTTACCCCCAACTGATACACCAATAGACGATCTGAACCTAAAAAGTCACAACTACGATTGATGGCAGTTTGGATAATTTCTGATAAGTTAAGGTTTTGGGCAATCTGAATTTTAATCTGTTCAAAGATTTTTTCTTGTCCTACCTGGTAATGAAGTAAATTTTCCATTTGTGGGGTGGAGTACTGACTAGGGTGGAGATCGACTGGTTCTGCACTGTTGATTAGCAATTTAACTGCTTTCAGGATAAAATCTGTTGAACTGTCTCTGTTTCTGGTTAATTTAGCAGTAAGATTTGTACGTAAACTCTCGATAACATTAATAGTCCACTTCTGTCTGTAGCCAAATTGAATTAGCTTTTCAGTTATAACAGTCGAGTCAAAAATTACGCTAACCTGATATGTTGTGGTCGCTATTTTTTTTTCTTGATGTAGAAAAGCGTTGAAATTTGGTGTGGTTAATAAGAAAAAACTCTCTGATTTTAATTGTTGTGAATTTTGTTGTGAAAAACATTTTTGTGACCCATTTTTTGGATTATTTTCTAACAGTTCAACTAATGTATCTTCTGTAATCAATTGAGTTTTATCTTTAGCAGCCATCTCTAACCAAAGTTCAGCAAGTTGTTGCCAAACACGATGATGGACATTTTTTCTAAAGATCAACGAAGACGAATGACTCGACACAATTAGAATCCAACAACTAAGACAACTTTTCTCTCTATACAGCTTGGCTTATTTTAATGAGCTTCTACTGAACTGTAATTATTTCTCAAGATTAGAAACCTGATTAAAATTATGCACAAAATCGCTGCACTTCCAGGGGGATGGAATCCCAATACAGAAGGAGTAATTTTTATTGAACAGTCCCCTGCTCCAATTGTTTTTCTGACTTACGCTGATACGGATATTCAAACTCTTGCTACTGCTCAAGCTATTTTAGATGATAGTTTTCCTGATATTAGAGTTGCTAATTTATTAAATCTGCAACAGCAGTTGAGTATCGATGTCTATCTCGAAACTGTAGCTTCCCAGGCTCAAATTGTCATACTTCGTTTACTAGGTGGAAATACTTATTGGTCTTACGGATTTGAGAGGATTAAAGAGCTTGCTCAACAAAACAACATTGCTTTATTTATTTTGCCTGGAGATAATGCTCCCGATTTAGATCTAATTAGTCATTCTACCGTTTCTCTTGCTGTTGTCAATCAATTATGGCGATACTTAATTGCTGGGGGAACAGAAAACTATCTTAATGCTTTGCAATATGTTAGTGATATTTGCTTACATACAAAATACTGTCCCGATGCTCCTAAATCTGTTCCCGAACTAGGTGAATATCAATGGCAAAGTAATCTTCGTAATTCAGTTGAATTAAGTCATCAATTGCCTCCAGAAATAAACTCTAAGCTCAATCAGATATCAGAGTCAAGCTGTTGCGGAATATTGTTTTATCGATCGCATTATTTAGCAGGAAATACTACACCGATAGATCGTTTATGTGAATCTTTAGCTACTCGTAATTTGCATCCTCTGCCGATATTTATTGATTCATTAAGAAATGTAGAATTACAGCAACAACTATTAGCTTTACTTAAAGAAACAAAAGTTAAATTACTACTTAATACTACTAGTTTTTCCTTAGCAAAAATTGGCGAATCGGCTCAGTTAGAATTTTGGCAGCAGTTAAATGTTCCCGTACTTCAGGTGATTTTGAGTAGCAGTACCGAATCACAATGGTCAACTAGTCCTCAAGGGTTAATGCCGAGGGATGTAGCGATGAATGTGGCACTACCTGAAGTGGATGGCAGAATTATTACCAGGGCAATTTCTTTTAAATCAGTCCAAACCTGGAACGATCGCCTGGAAACTAATGTAATTGTCTACCAACCCAAAAGCGATCGCCTGGATTTTGTTGCGGACTCCGCAGCTAATTGGATTAAATTGGCGAATACTCCCGTACAAGAGCGTAAAGTAGCTCTAATTTTGGCTAATTATCCCAATAAAGATGGTAGAATTGCCAACGGGGTGGGTTTAGATACTCCCGCAAGCTGTATTAAAATCCTTGAAGCTTTACAAGAAGAAGGTTACACCGTTACAGATCTGCCAGCGACGGGAGATGAATTAATTCAACGGCTGACCAAGGGAATTACTAACGATCCAGAAAGTCGGCTTAATCGACCTAGTTATCAAAGTTCATCTCTGGAAGAGTATCAACAGTACTGGGAAACATTGCCCGAAGCAGTACAGCAGGGGATCTCGAACAGATGGGGTAACGTAGGGGCGAATGGCCATTCGCCCTTACACATAAAAATCCCTGGAATCCAGCTAGGTAACATATTTATCGGTATTCAACCTTCGCGGGGATACGATCGCGATCCTAGTTTAAATTATCATGCCCCAGACCTCGAACCCACTCATGAGTATTTGGCTTATTATCATTGGTTGCGGAGCAGTTTTGGGGTACAGGCGATCGTTCATGTGGGGAAACATGGCAATTTAGAATGGCTGCCAGGGAAAAGCTTGGCGCTTTCGGCTGATTGCTATCCTGAAGTGGCATTACAGACTATTCCCAATCTCTATCCTTTTATTGTGAATGATCCTGGTGAAGGTTCTCAGGCAAAAAGGCGATCGCAAGCGGTAATTATTGACCATCTCACACCGCCTCTTACCCGCGCTGAACTTTATGGTGGTTTAGAAAAGTTGGAAGTGCTGATTGATGAATACTACGAAGCCCAAAGCCTAGATCCTACCAGGCTTAAAATCATTAGCGATCGCATTACGAACCTTGTCCAACAGGAAAAACTGGATGAAGATCTTGGCATCAAACCAACGGATACTAAAACTTTGGCGCAATTTCTGACCGTTGCTGATGGTTATCTCTGTGAACTAAAAGAGGCGCAAATTCGGGATGGCTTACATATCTTTGGTCAATGCCCTGATGGGGAACAACTGCGGGATTTAATAATTGCGATCGCTCGTTCTCCTAGTTATGGTCGTCTTGGTTTGACTCAAGCTTTAGCCCAAGATTTTGGTTTAGATTTCGATCCGTTAATCAACATCGCAGATGAAACATGGGTAGGGGCGAACATTAACGTAGGGGCGAACGGCGACGCGACTTTAGGAGCTAATCCTTTAGGGCGTTCGCCCCTACTAAAACGATTCCAACAAGCCCGCAATAAAGGAGATGAGATCGCCATTTTAGAAGAAATCGCCATAGAACTAGTCGATCAATTAATCCAGGGAAAACCCCTTACCCCTTACTCCTTACCCCTTACCTCTAAACAACTTCAGTGGATTCAACAAACCCTGTTACCGAATTTAATTAAAAGCGATCGCGAAATTATTAATTTACTCCGAGCCTTAGACGGCAAGTATATACCCAGTGGGGCATCGGGTGCGCCTACTAGGGGTAGACCAGAGGTATTACCCACAGGACGTAACTTTTATTCGGTGGATATTCGCGGGATTCCTACAGAAACCGCCTGGGAAGTAGGTAGCAATGCAGCCGAAGTCTTAATTGAACGCTATACCCAGGAAAATGGCGAGTATCCTCAGTCTTTAGCGATCTCTATCTGGGGAACTTCTACGATGCGTACTGGAGGAGATGATATTGCCCAGGTACTGGCGTTGATGGGAGTTAGACCAGTTTGGGATGGAATTTCTCGTCGGGTGGTGGATTTTGAGATCTTGCCTGTCTCAATTTTGCAACGTCCTCGGGTGGATGTAACTGTCAGGATATCAGGCTTTTTTCGTGATTCATTCCCTAATATTATTGACCTACTGAATAAAGCAACTCAAGCAGTCGCCGACTTACCCGAAAGGTCAGACGTTAATCCTTTAGGTAACCATGTACGTCAAGAGCAACAGCAATTACAGGCACAGGGAATAGACTCAGCAACAGCTAAGGAGAAAGCCAGCTATCGGATCTTTGGTTCCAAGCCTGGGGCCTATGGCGCAGGTATGCAGGGCTTAATTGAGGCACAAAACTGGCAGAGTGATGAAGATCTCGCTAGGGCTTATCTTAACTGGAGTTCCTACGCTTACGACAGTTCGGGTAAGGGTCATGCTGCACCTGAATCTTTTAAGCGTCGTTTAAAGCAGTTACAAATTGTCCTGCACAACCAAGATAACCGCGAACACGATCTACTAGACTCAGATGATTACTATCAGTTTCAGGGAGGTATGACGGCTGCGGTGCGTAGCCTAACGGGGAAAAATCCTGAAGTATATTTTGGGGATAATTCCCAGCCGAGTAACCCCAGGGTGCGGAAGCTCACCGAAGAAATTGCCAGAGTATATCGATCGCGAGTGATTAATCCCAAATGGATCGAGGGCGTTATGCGTCATGGTTACAAAGGTGCGTTTGAAATGGCAGCTACCGTAGATTATCTTTTTGCCTATGATGCTACAGCTAATTGCGTTGCAGATCATATGTATACAGGGGTAGCCCAAGCCTACATCTTTGATCAACAGGTACAGGACTTTATTCAAAGCAAAAACCCCTGGGCATTGCGAGATATGGCGGAAAGACTTTTAGAAGCGCACCAACGGGGACTCTGGCAGCAGGTTGATGCAGAAATGATCGATAATTTAAAAGCGATCGCCAATCAATCTGAAGCAGTTATCGAGGAAATTTAGTGGTCAACTGACAGAGCGCTATGGTAACGACAACAATGTAATAAACTCTGCTGCTTTTAGAATTGCAATATCTTGGTGGCTAGTTAACGATAAAAGGTGCTTGTCTCCTGTGACAATATGAGTCGCATGACCCATCACTGCACACTCTACAACCATATCGTCATCTGGATCATCTGGAACAACTTTGAGTGTTCCAGAAATTTCAATCACGCGCGAAAATCTAATCACCTCTTCCACTACCGCTTGAGTCATCTCCTCAGAGAACTTGAATTTCACAAGCAACTTTTCAGCAAATTCGTCCAAAATTTCTTGACAGGTTACAGATTCAAGCTGCCCTATTTTTGCCAGAGCTAGACATCGAAATGGACTACCATTTGTAGATAATAGGGCAGAAAGCAAGATATTAGTGTCAAAAACGACAATGTACTGCATTAGTTCTCATGAACCACATCATCAATGAAAGCGTCATGTTCGTCCTCAGTCATCGCATCCCAGTCAAGCCCTCTCCCTTGAGCAACCGACCTCGCCTTTTCAGCTCCATAACGTGACAGTGATTCCCATTTCCCCCACTGCTTAAGAAGTAAGAATCTGAACACCTCTATCTGTTGTCCAACTGGCAACTGTTTAACAAGCTCGATTACCTGCTCATCACTCAAGATTAGCGTTGCCATCTTACCTCCTTATAAATAAATGAAGAAAAACTCTGTACTCCTCTATTGTAAGCCACATCTAAGCTACGATTGCCAACACACAAGACGTGACGCTCACCAACAGGGACTCTGGCAGAATGTTGATGAACAAATGATTGATAATTTAAAAGCGATCGCCTGTTCTCGATTGACGCTAGGAAAATGGTCTAGAAAAACCTCTAATGAGTCACCCGCTTCAAGATAATCAAGCAAGTTTTTCATGGGTACACGTGTCCCCACAAAAACAGGAGTTCCTCCCAAAATATCGGGGTCACTATGAACAATACGGGATGCTAACGTCATAACCAATACAGCTAAACAGCTACCAGCTTTTAGGGTAATTATAATTATATCCTGATGTTCGAGCAGCATTGCGTTTGCGCTTAGAAGCGTCAGTCTGCACTCTGGCAGCAGATCGATGACCAAATGATTGATAACTTAAAAGCGATCGCCAATCAATCTGAAGCAGTCATTGAAGAAATTTAGGCGTTGCTGATTAAGCAATGTCTTGCATCAGCTTACTTGTTTGTAGCTATAAGCTATGATCAATACGCTTTTTAAGAGGCCGTTTATAAAGTAAACATATAAGATCGGTGTGGCGTTTCTCGTGATGGTGATTTAGGCGCGAATGTATTTTTCAAAAATATTACTAAAATCACGTTTTGTGTAGCGTTCCAAGATGGTAGAATTATAGTTCAAAAGCATCCCGTTGTAATGTTTGACGATCGCGTCTTCGCTTTCAATCGCACTGATTTTATACATCGATGCCATAACTCCAAAGCACTGGGCAGCATTGTCGCGAGCAATTTCTTGGTGATGTTGTAGTTTACCAATGGAAATCAGCACTTTATAAATATCTTTTAATGATTCAAGGCAGTTTTTATTTACATCAATGCTAAAGGCTAAACGTTCGTCTAAAGTAAACTTTAATTCAACATCTAAATCAATATTACCTGCGGTTTCAATTAATATTTGTGAAATTTTGTGGCTAGCATATTCATAACGCTTAACTGTTCTTTTCCTCGAAACAGCAGAGTCGCCATCTATATGAATTAAAGCAAAATTTGTGAAGCAATATTCATCTTTTTTGGATTTAATTAGGAAAAATATTTTTTCCCCATCTTCATGAAATAAATAATCATCTGCATCTACTTTATCGTAGTCAGCGGGGGAGATGATTTTACCGATATCACTCAAACCAAATGTTTCGGATGCTAATTTCTTAAACATATTGTGAGAAGCTCAACTTACTTTTTTGTTAGTTTACCCAATAGAAACGTTTCAGTATCAATAATATTACCCTTGGTGTGAATTAGCTTCGTTCCAATGAACTGCTTCGGAGCTTAAAGCTTATGGCTTTTTTTGATAATCAGAGTTTTTGGTAGTGGCGTAACAGTGCCAAGGGTGTATTTATGTTCTTCGATTAACTGATTAATTTTCTTAACTCGTTTAGCTGGAGCAGGATGAGAAGCAAGAAAATCGAAGTTACTACTTTGCTCCTTAGTTAATTGCTCAAAAAAGTCCGTTGCCCCAGCTACATGACCGTAAGATTGATTTAACAACATCAAGCCAAACTGATCAGCTTGCTTTTCTTGCTTTTGAGAATATTGAGCTTGGCTAATTGTTTCAACCGTCGTGGCAAGAATGGAATTAAACATACTGGCATCCCCTAGAAAATAAGAGATGGTCATTCTCAAGACCAAAATATTGCCTAAACTCCGTAGATGATCTCGATGGGCAAAATGCCCTAATTCGTGACCTAAAACCATCATCAATTCATTTTCCGAATCGACTTGTGCCAATAGTCCTTGAAAAATAATTACCTTGTTACCAGGAATAGCGATCGCATTTACGGTATCCTCAGGTATATATAAAACTTGATATTGATTATGTTCTCGCTGCTGAGATGGCAATTTGCTCTCTAAACGATCTAAAAGCTGATTGAGAGTGGTTTGCTGGGGAGAATCTAGAGCTTGTGCCTCATATATTGGTGCAACGACTGCCCCTAACTTTTGCTCTAACTCTGGAGGAATAATCCTAATTAAACCAGCCACTAGTAAATTAAACAGCAAAATCCCCAAAACTATCACAGCCAAAAAAATGCTAACAATCACTAATATCTGACTATTACTTTCTGGTTCGTTTTTAGAACTTCGGGGAGAATGGTAGGACATACAGCCGTTTTCAGTTAAATGGACTTCGTTGTCTTGAAGCAGTCGCTTATGGGGGAAACCCCCAAGACCGCGCTGCTTCGCTGTTAATTAGTTAGTTCGTAGCTTCTAGCTTCTAGCTTCTAGCTCTTAGCTTTTGATAAACTAATCGCTCTTAGTGGGACGAAATGGGTTTAAGAAATTAATCAAAGGAGCGATGGTGTGAGATTGAATCCATAAACGCCCTGCTCCCGAAAAGCGGCAGACCAAACCTTCGCCACCGAAAAGTCCTGCTTTCAAACCCTTGAAGGATAATCCCCCAATGTTCTCTACGGAATAATTAAGAGTATCCTCAAAAGCCACAATGTAGCCAGTATCGACGATGTAATCCCCCGCAATAGGAATCTCAATAATTGCCCCGTAGGAACTAAACCAAAAGTCTCCGCTTCCCGTAGCTTTGAGTAGAAACAAAGATTCGCCACTAAAAAAGCCCTTGAAGCCTTGAAACTTAGTGTCGATTTGGACTTCTGGACTACAGGCAACAAATCCTGAAGACTGAACCATCAGACCACATTCTTTCGTCACATAATAGTGCTGAACATCCCCTGGTACTCCAGGGGAGATATATAGTTCGCCTTGTTTTCCTTCGGCAGTAAACTCATTAATAAATAAAGATTCACCCCCCAACATTCTGCCCACACCTTTCATCAATCCTCCCTGCATTTTCGATTTCATTTTCATGCAGGTGTCCATCGCTGCCATCGCCGAAGCTTCCACCATTATAGTGGCATTAGCTGGCACATCCAGCACTAAAGAAGCATAAGCAGGGTTATGTTCCACTCGATAAGGAATTTTATTACTCATTAGATCTTTAAATAATTAATAACTATGAATATTTATCTGGGAGGAAGTTTCGAGCCAACAGTAGCACCAAAAGCTCCAGGGTTATGAGTCTGACAAAAAACTTTGCCTTTGCCTTTAAAACGGCAGACGAATCCTTCTCCGCCTAAAAAAGAACCAATTAAACTAGAACTAGCTTTGGCAATGGAAAAGTTCAAACTTTTCTCAAAGGCGACAATATGACCAGTATCGACAATGTATTCACCGTCTACATCAATTTCGTAAATTCCCCCAAAAGAAGCCAAAAGCGCTAATCCTTGACCAGAAAAGGTCAGCCAGAATAGAGATTCCCCCGAAAAAAGAGATTTAAAACCTTGGAAGCCCACATCAAGATCCACTTCAGAACTACAGGCTAAATAAGAAGTTGCTTGGACAATCAGATCTTGTCCTTTCATCTCGTAAATCAATAAGTCCCCAATTAACTTAGGCGCTAACCAAATGGTATTGCCATCCGTAGAGGAACGAAAAACACTCAAGAACAGAGATTCCCCTGCCACCATCCGTTTCAACCCCCCCATGACTCCGCCACCTTTCCCTTTGCGGAGGGTGGTACTGGAGTTAATACTGCCACTCATGGCAATCATCGCTCCAGCTTGGGCGACTAACTCTTCCCCCGAATCTAATGTGACACGAGCGATCGCACTTTCTGGTTGATGTAATAATTCTATATTCATGGTTTAACGCACCTTTGAACGTAAAAAGCCGACTAATCCACCGATACTACGGGACTGGAGATAGATATTTCCTCTCCCCGATAAACGATTAACGAAGCCTTCTCCCGAAGTCAGAGAACCAATTAAACCATTGGAGAGTTGAATTCCCATCTCAATCCCTGGTTCATAGGCAACTAAATGACCCGTATCCACAATAAATTGCCCATTAATCGCTTTTTTGGTAATCCCGCCATAAGCGCCAAAAAAGACTTTGCCTTTGCCACTTAATCTCAGCTTAAAGAGTCCTTCTCCTGCAATCAAACTTTTCCAACCCGCCCAACGTACGCCAATTTTGATCCCTGGGGTACTAGCAATATAAGCCCCAGGTTGGAAGTACATCTCCTTACCATGAAGTTCAATCTCGGCGATATCTCCCACCACAGATTGAGTGAGAACCAAATTGACATATTGCTTAGTTTCATTGCTAAAAACATTAACAAATAGTGATTCCCCTCCAAGAAACTTCTTAGCCAAAGCTGAAAATAAATCTCCAGCAAGCTCAGTTTTAATGGTGACTTGACTATCCATGCTAGCCATTGCCCCCGCCTCAGCAACAATTTTTTCCCCAGGTTCTAGGGTCACAAACAGGGCTGAAAAGGCAGGCTTATACTTTATTTCGCATTGCATAATTTTTGATTAATGTACAATTAAACCTGATTAATTAGATTTAGTTAACTTGCGTCATTAGTATGCCCAGAGTTAGCTTGAAATTTTCAAATCTTCATGAGACATCAGAATATATCGCTTTTCAGTTCAATAGACTCCCCAATCCCCGACGCGAAGCTAATCCTTTAGGGCAATCCCCCAATCCCCCAATCCCCCAATCCCCCAATCCCCCAATCCCCTAATCCCCTAATCCCTAAAATGCCAACCTTCTATGTATTCTGACTTCCTGACTCCTCTAGAAATATCTCTCAAAACCACCATCACCGCCACGATCATTACTTTTTGCCTGGGAGTACTGACGGCATGGTGGATGAGGGGTTATCAGGGTCAGGGGAAAAGTATTCTGGAGACTATTTTCACTGCGCCTTTAGTTTTACCTCCTACGGTAGTGGGCTTTTTACTCCTATTGGCTTTGGGCAGGAATGGCTGGATTGGACTGTTGTTAGACCTCGTAGGCATCAGAGTCGTGTTTACATGGTATGCCACAGTAATTGCTGGAACAGTAGTGGCATTCCCTTTGATGTATAAGTTTGCCTTGGGAGGGTTTGAACAAGTTGATGATAATTTGATTGATTGTGCCAGAACTTTAGGTGCATCAGAAAAGACGATTTTCTGGCAAATTATTCTCCCCTTAGCTAAACCAAGCCTCATTACAGGAACTTTACTGGCTTTTGCCCGTGCTTTAGGGGAATTTGGGGCAACTTTGATCCTAGCGGGAAGTATTCCTGGCAAAACTCAGACCATTCCGATGGCAATTTATCTAGCGGCGGAAAGTGGCTCAATGGATCAAGCTTTAGGATTAGTGCTGGTTTTGCTCACGATTTCTTTGGGTATTCTGCTGGGGATAGGTTATGAAAATAAGCGAAACAACCGCAAACGCCAACTTAATATAATTAATCGTCATTATCTTCTGTCGCGGAAAAGATATCGAGGACGCAGTACCAAAAAAAACAACTCCTCTACAACTAGTAATCACAGTGTTTACCTAGCCGTAAATATTCAAAAACAATTACCCGATTTCCTCTTAGATATTGCCTTTGAGATTGATATCAACCAAAATCCCCTGGGTATTCTAGGCGTTTCGGGGGCAGGAAAAACTACTTTATTGCGCTGTATTGCTGGTTTGGCAACTCCAGATCGAGGAGTAATCATCCTCAATCACCGAATCCTTTTTGATTCAGTTAAGGGAATCAATTTGCCACCCCAAGAGCGAGGAATAGGTCTGGTTTGGCAGGACTATGCTTTATTTCCCCATCTCACTATCGGCGAAAATATTGCCTTTGGCATGGCTTCTAACCAAAGTAATTCAGTAGTTGAGTCAGAAATCGACCGACAGCTACAGCAGGTTGAATTAGGCACAATGAAACATCGTCTCCCCCAACAGCTTTCGGGGGGTGAAAAACAAAGAGTGGCATTGGCGAGAGCTTTTGCTAGTGAACCGCAGTTGACCCTTTTAGATGAACCCTGTTCGGCTTTAGACACTGACTTAAAAGCGAGATTACTGGAGCTATTACGGCAACGTTTGAGCAGTTATCAAGGTTTGACTCTCTACGTTACCCATAATCTGCGGGAGGCTTACGATCTCTGTCCCCAACTGCTGGTGATTGATGATGGCAAAGCGATCGCTTTTGGTGAACGACAGACTATTTTTAACTATCCCCCCAATCTGCCAACGGCTCGTTTAATTGGCTGCCAGAATTTTTCCCTAGGGAAGAGGATTACTGCTCAAAAAATTCAGGCGCTAAATTGGCAATGTAGTTTACAGGTGGAGCAACCAATTCCCCCAAGTTTTGACCATATAGCAATTCATCCTCATCATCTGCGTTTTGTTGAGGGTGCTGAAGGCGTTAATATCTTTCCCGTTTGGCTGACCAATTTTAGAGAGTTAACTGATCGGATGCTGCTCCATCTCAAGTTACATGCTGCACCTCGTAACCTTCAGGATTATAATCTGATAACCGAGGTCGATTTAGCTAAATGGCAAGAATTACGGCAGCTAGAGATGCCTTTGTATCTGCAACTAGAACCTAGTCGGATTATTTTATTGACATCGGAACAAAGGGAAAAGAAAGGCGATGCATCAAACTGATGTTTTTTGATTTTTTTGCCTCAAGGGGTCGAAAAATTAGAAAGTCGGTAGTTGACTCGGCGATCGCACTTTATGGTATTGTCTTTTTGCAACGGAAGTGGTGACTTTTGTTTATAAGTGTGAACGTTCCAACTATGAAAATCTTAAATTCAATTAAACTATGTTTGGCGATCGCAAGTCAACAACTATTTGTTAGTACAAAAGTAGTGCGGACTAATTGCTTACTGATGTTTATTTTGATGAAGTGAACCAACAATAATCACCACACTTTATACTAATCAAAGATTTTTAATAAAGCGATCACTTTTATTGATCGCAATTAAATTATCTACATTTCTTAATTGGTGGACAACTTAGCTCAACTTGAAACTGTTTTTGTTCTGGGTTATTTTGCCCACTCTACAAAGAAGCGATTACACTCTTCAATCTCAGAAACTGATAAAAGAGGGGTATATTTATTCCCATGTAAAGATATCATCAAAGTCCCACTCAAGCGCATCAGAAACAATACTTTTATCTCCTGATCTCACTAGAGCTAATCCTTCAGAGAAGTCAAAAGATATTCTACTCGCATCAATCATAAACGTATAAGAACTTAATTAGTTTACGAAACAAAGTGATTTATCCCTTTGCGCCTTTGCGTCTCTGCGCGAAACTTAAACCAACTCCAACTCTGGTAAAGCCTTATGAATTGTCCCCAACTGCTGGTGATTGATGGTGGCAAAGCGATCGCTTTTGGTGAGCGACAGACTATATTAGTACAAATTAATTACTGATATTTATTTTGATGAGCTGAACCAGCGGAAATAAGTAGAGGTAAAGAATTCTTTCACAGGAAACAAAATAAAAGTTAGAGGATTAATCGTCACGATGATATTACGTATATCTCGACGGGCTAAATTAATAATTTGTTTAGCAACCCATTCAGGAGACATCACCCCGGCTGGATTAAGTTTACTTTTAAACGGCCCCAGGATTAGCTTTCTAACTACACAGGGAGCATCCAGACGGCGCAGGGTGACTAAATCCCCGATCGCTCTTTTACTCAGTTCATAGAGGGGGCTAAAAGCAGGGTTGACCTCGGCTTCGGAAGTATTGATCCACACTTCCTTCCGAATCATGTCGCGATCGCTTTTAACGGTTTGGAAAAATAATTCCATTAACCGCAGAGTCGAAAAAGTATTAATTTCATAGGATTTGGCGATCGCCTCTGGATCTCGCTCACCATAAACGTTGACTCCATGATTCAGAATCAAAATATCCACCTTCTCTAATTGAGTGAGTAATTCCCCTTCCTGTCCTGTTTGCCAGGCTATAGTATTAACCTGAATTTTTTCTCCCGCAATTTCTAGCTCAATCTCTGACTCTGAAGAAGTTAAAGCGATCGCTTTTGCCCCCCCTAGGTGAAGTTGTTTTAATAGGGCTAGACCCAAAGTTCCCGATGCTCCTGTAACGGCAATGCGTTTACCCTTGAGAGACAAGGCTGTACCCAGAAGTTTATCCACTAGGGTCAATGTTCCAGAGAAATAAGCATCTTGATTATCAAAATGATGTCGCCAATGATAAGGACGATTAACCAACCAGCGGGAAGGGAGGGTCGTAAATTCTCCTGGTCGATGGGTCACATCCGTTAGTTCATCCACGTAGGGAACACCTAAACCACGGGCGATCGCACTTAACAGAAAGCTAAAAGTATAAAGAGAACCCGTCCAGGCAGCCCATTGCGGAGTCAAGTTCCAGATCTGGGCAAGCTGCCAGGGTAAAATACTCAAAACCAGCATTACCAAAGCTTCTGGCACATCATTGTACCAATGAGCCTGACGGTAGATCTGGTCACTGACCACTGATAGATCGGGGCGGAAAACCTTATGATGCCATACGTGAAGACGATATAAGGCTGGGAAAAGATGAGATAAGGTATGGTAGAAATCCCTCACCAATTCAACCCATAATACCGAGGCTAAAGCGATCGCCGAACCCGCAACCCAACTACTGACCATTTTGTTATGATAACTTCAATTAAATCTATAAAAATTAAACTATTACTGCTACTTACTTTAACCAAAAACCAGCTTGCGAACCAAAATAAATCAGAGGTTAAATATTTTGTCCCTTGATGTCCATTAAATTTTAGACAAGAAAGTTTACACTTTTGGTTACAATTGACCCAAGGGGATTGACAATAAATCAATTGCTGAGAGAGAAATCCACGAGGCGATCGCCTGAAGTTTTGAGCCTAGCGCCGATTTAAAAACATAATTATGACAGAGAATTATTGGTCACCAGAAAAATCCGATCCAGATTTAGCCCCCATTAATTCTCTCCTAGCTGAATTATCCGACCCCGAAGTTGCCGAATCAGAGTTTCGGGCGGATTTTTTTCAGGGTTTGGCAGGACGCAGACAAAAAGCGGCCTTCTTGTTAACAACTGTTTGGGTGACAACTATTAGTCTACATCTGGTTAGCTGGGGCGTCTGGCTGGTTTTAGCCTTTACCTCTCTGGCGGGAATGCAGATCTTACGTTATCTATTCGCTCCACTAGACTCTGTTCCCAACCCTTTAGCCGATGATGGTTTAGCCACTGCCCCCCTAGTCTCTCTGTTGGTAGCAGCCAAGAATGAAGAAGTAGTCATCAGTAATTTAGTGGCAATGCTCTGCAACCTAGATTACCCCGCTGATAAATATGAGGTTTGGGCAATTGACGATCGCAGTACCGATAATACTCCCGCCATTCTGGATCGCCTAGCTTTAGAATATCCGCAACTCAAAGTAGTTCATCGTGGGGCAAATGCAGGGGGAGGCAAATCAGGAGCTTTAAATCAGGTAATTCCTCAAACTTTTGGCGATCTTATTGGGGTATTCGATGCCGATGCCAAGGTTTCTCCCGACCTATTACGAAGGGTTGTACCACTGTTTGACCTTACCAATGAACAGACTCAAACGGGGGCAGTTCAAGTGAGAAAAGCGATCGCCAACTCCCAAGAGAACTTTTGGACGAAAGGACAGGCAGTAGAAATGGCTCTCGATAGCTACCTTCAGCAGCAGCGAATAGCCGTGGGGGGCATTGGGGAACTAAGAGGCAATGGTCAATTTGTCAGCCGTACAGCCCTTGATAGTTGCGGTGGCTGGAATGAAGAAACGATCACTGATGATCTTGACCTAACAGTTCGACTTCACTTAGATAACTGGAAAATTGGGTTTCTCCTCACCCCTCCCGTCCTAGAAGAAGGTGTTACCAAAGCTTCTTCCCTCTGGCATCAGCGTAATCGTTGGGCAGAAGGGGGCTATCAACGCTACCTGGACTATTGGCGCTATATTTTTCGTACACCGATGGGATTTGGCAAAAGAATCGATCTACTCTGCTGGATGATGCTGCAATACCTTGTTCCCGCAGCTAATGTTCCCGATGGAATTATGGCGATCGCTCGTCATCGTTTACCGATTCTCAGTCCCGTTACTGCATTACTGTTTGCCTGGGGTTTTGTCGGCATGTTTCGGGGATTGGTACGAGTGCAAAATGCTTCAGGTCAGCCAGTCACCCCTGCGTTATTTAGAATTACTGGTCAGTCTTTACGAGGTTTAGTTTATATGCTCCACTGGCAATTGGTCATGTTTAGCGTCACGGCGAGAATGTCTATTCGTCCGAAACGTTTAAAGTGGGTTAAAACTGTCCACGAAGGTTCTGTTAGCATACATAATTAGGATCGGGAAAAGGGAAAAGGAGAAGGAGCAAGTCAAGATTTAACTCTTTGCGTCTTTGCGACGCGAAGCTAGTCCTAAAGGATAAGCTTCGCAAATGCTAAAGCATACCGCTCCGTGACCGAAGGGAATCCTTTAGGGCATATCCTTTAGGGCGCGAGATTTACAATCAAAATACTAAATACTGTTGTAGTTTACAAGCTGTAAGCTAGAAGCTAAAAGCTAGTAACTAAGTAATTCATCGCAACTTTAAAATCACTAGTTAGATTCACTTAAATCTTTATGGGACATTCACCCAATTGATTATTTAATGATTAATAATATTAGTTGAAAGCACATAATATTTGTTCAATTTTAAAAAACCAAAGCCTGAAGCTATTTTTATCAGGCAGTATATCTATAATTAATTAGTATTTAAAAACATGCATAAGATTAAGGTAACTAGTTTTATTCTGCTTACTTCTGCTTTAGCTACAGTTTCTAGTTTGGCAATTTCTAAACCTAGCTTAACTGCTGAAAATAATAAGCCTGCAAGTATTACTTTAAACGGTACTATTAGAGATTTCAAAGCCTATCGTTTGGGAGATAAAACTCTTAACCCAGGAGGTCATCAAGACTTCCAGCGTTATGAAGGAAAAGACGGTAACTTTAAGATGATTGAGGAATTTGGTCTTATTGCGGGGGATACCCTAGATGCAGAAGGGAAGCCTATGTATAAACCTGGAACTGGCAGCACCATCACCACTACCAATGAGCAAAACTTTCGCCAGTGGTATCGAGATGTCCCTGGAGTTAACAAAAGTATGCCTCATGGAATCACTTTGACAGATCCTGATGGTGATGGCATCTATAGTTTTGCTAGAGATATTAACGAGGCAGAATCTTTTTTTCCTGTTGATAATCAACTCTGGGGCAATGAAGGATATGGACATAACTACCACTTTACTTATGAATTAGAACCTGTGATGTTTACCTACGTTCCTGGAACAGTAGCTAAACCTCGTGTCTTCACTTTTAAAGGGGATGATGATGTCTTTGTCTTCATTAATGGCAAAAAAGTCATTGACATTGGTGGTATTCATGCCCAAAGAGAACAGTCGGTTAATCTTGATAAACTAGGCTTAACCCCAGGTAATGACTACGAATTAAAATTATTCTTTGCCGAAAGAAATGTTACTCAATCTAATTTTCGTTTAGATACTAATCTCTTGTTTAAAAGACCATTGTTTGTAGACTAATATCAAGTACTCTTGAACAGTTAAATGTTTTGATTAGGGGATTAGGGGATTAGGGAATTAGGGAGCAGCCTTAGTTAATTAAAATAAACTGTATCTCTGCAACAGGGTATCGATTAATTTGGGTAAACTCTTGCCTAATTCCTTGCCATCGGTGAAGCTCAATTGTTTATAACCAGCCATATCAAAAGGTGTTTTACCAGGCAAGTCAGGGCGCTCCTGGCTCAATAGCAAGATCTGACCATGATCTTTAGTTTGAATACCATAGCCCAATTCAACACAAACCCTAGAGTCCATTAATAACTCGGGCTGATCACTCTTAGTAACACTAGGAATACTGTGAACGGGGGTGACATCGGCAATTAACAGTAAACTTTTGCTGATCTTTCTAAACTGACTGTTGCTCAAACGGAGAGGGGAGTCTGACGTGGAGGGAGTAACTGCTAAAGTTAACGGGATTCGCGATCGCTTGGAGACATCGACGATAATTTGGTTCAAGGTAGCGGTAATCGCTTCGTTTGCAGCTTGGTGGTGAGTTTGGGGGCTGTAGTAGATGGTGGGTTCTAACCCTGAAATACTAGTACATTTAGTGAAATAAATTTCCTGAGAGACCAAATCAATATTCGAGACGACGTAGGTACCGCTACCCTGAATATAAAACTCAACAGTTTTCCCCGACAGATATAGTTGAAACCAGTCTGAGCCTTCCACCTCCAAGCGATCGTCTAAAAAATCTGCCCGTAAACCTGTTTTCAAGAGGCTATTTCTGCTTAAACGCAGGGAAAAAGGCTGCTGAATTATCTGCTTAATCGGTTCGTACTGTGCTAGATACCAAGCTCTGAGCGCGATGATTGCCACGACTGTCTATTAAAATAATTAATGATCACCCAATCTTAATCGATCTCAGCAGTAGATGCTAACATCCTCACCGCAAGTATCTGCTAAGTAGCAAATTGCACGAAAACGAAGGGCAACCACTTCATTGTAAAGAGGGTTGAGTTTGCACATGGGAGGAATTTTGATCAATGTATGTCCCAATAACTTTATTTCCCGCTCAAAGGGACATTGGCTAGGAATCATCTTGCAGATGCGATGAGCAAAGGCACTATCTTTAATGGCTAGGTCATCTAACCATTTTCGTGCAGGGGAGAAAAAATCGATTTTGCCCTGCTTGTTGCTTGAGCTAGGGGAAAACACAGCACGCTGTACACGAGCCAGCCATAAGCTGGGATGTAATGTTTCAAATGTATGCTGTACTAAGTTCATAATGGACTCCTGGATACTAGTATTGGCTAACGGTAATCGGTTTACTAGGTTTCTTTAAATACGTTTGACTGATGATTTCAATGCGACCACCTCAAGGAAAAAATTCTAGTTTGTGATCGAAGTTGAATCTGTAAAAAAAGCTTATTGGCTGATAAACTTTTCGTTCAATCTTATGCTGCACGATTTCTTTCTAATGTTGCATGAGCAAGATCACCTAATTCCTGTAAAGTTTGTCTGAAGTCATAGTTAATTTTTTGTAAACACAGTCAAATCGAATCCAGCATTAAACGCTCTAAAGAAAATCACAGCTTCTTTTGTAACAGATAAATTTTAGACTGACTGTTGCTTAGGTAACATTTGGGCCGTTCTTAACTTTCCGCGATTTTTTTAGCTGATCGATCGCAGAAAATGCAGGGCGATCGCGATCACTAACCAACTCAAACAACAGTAGCGAGTGACAACTAGGGCTTGATTAATCTTCTCTACTGAGATTGATTCGATAGCATCACCCAGGAGGGGTTTTTCCTTAACTACTCCCTGGTAGGTATTTTTGCCTCCTAGTTGGACTCGTAAAACTCCACCATAGGCAGCTTCACTCCAACCCGAATTGGGACTAGGGTCAAGTCTGCCATCACGACGGCAAATACTCCAAATCTCTAACGGTCTACCTGAACCGAGACATAGGCTCAACACCGTCAGACGACAAGGTAACCAGGTCAGACGATCTTCTAATTGGGCGCTAAACCAACCCAAGTCTGTATAGGGTTCACGACGATAGCCTACCATTGAATCTAGGGTGCTAGCAGCTTTATAGGCTAATGCCAGGGGAACAGCACCAATGGGGGTAAAAGAGCCAATAATTCCGTAGAATAGAGGAGCCGTGACACCATCCACGGCATTTTCCGCTACGGTTTCTAATAAGGCTCTGAGAATTTCTGAGGGAGACAAGTTTGCTGTATCGCGACCTACATATCGACTAAGATGCGATCGCCCTTGGGTTAGATCATTGGCCTGAATAGGGGCTAAAACATCCTGCACTGCCACCGCCAGACTTTTTCCCGCAAAACAGCTAGCCAGCATCACTATTTGTACGATTAAGCCCAAAATAGGATGAATTGCGCTACAGATCCAGCTAATCAACCAGCCAATCAATCCACTGCCAATAATTAATAAGCAACCTAAGCCCACCCCCGCCCAACGACGTTGCCTACCAGGAGAACAAAACTTGATCGCCAGGTCACTATAGGTTTTGATGAACCATCCCATCACCTGAACTGGGTGTGGCCATTCCCAAGGATCACCCACAAGATAGTCCAACCAAGCTGCCAATAACAGGATCAAACTAGAGGAAGATTCATACCACAAAATTATTTTCTTCTCCTTGGGCGGCTTGCCAACTGCGAGCATCATAATATAAGTCTGCTAGGGTAATCCCATATAGGGCTTCTTTTAATTTTTGATGCAGTCTACGCCAGATACTAAACGTCACCCAATCTTCCGCCAAATTGCGATCGGGAGAATGGCGAGGTAGAGGTTCAATGGTTTCCCCCACAGCTTCTAAGATTTTACCGAGAGAGAGCTGCTCTGGTTTAACCGCTAGCTGATATCCCCCTTTTGCTCCTCTAACAGAATTAACGATACCCGCACGGCGCATTTCAATCAGTAACTTTTCGAGATAAGGGGCGGGTAAATCTTGTCTTTGGGCAATCATTTTAACTGACGTTGGTTGATATCCTGGTTGCAAACTTAAGTCCAGTAATGCCTTAACACTATAGTGACCGCGAGTAGTTAATTTCATTGAGCAATTTTAAATCCTTCGTAAAACTTGTGTATGCCAAGTCAATTTTTTGACCAACTTATAAATATTAATTATTGGCAATGTCAACATAGATCAATAAAATTAAATTTTAATTTTTTAATTAAGTTAATTCTGCTCAATAAGTGTAATATAGTTTTATATGAAAATAGAAAAGTAAAAAAATCAGCCTAAACTAAAGTTTAAGCTGAAAGCAAAATTGTAAACCAAATAGATTTTTAGTTGTTTCAAATTTAATGGCAAAAACAACCCAACCACAACCTTTAGTCGGTTCAACATTAATAGGTAGAGTAAAAGAGCTTGGTACTCTCTCAAAAGAGGATAAAGCCAAAAAATGTGGCTATTATACAGTCACGAAAAATGGAGTAGAGCGAGTCAATATGATGAAGTTCCTGAATGCACTCATTGATGCTGAAGGAATCGAATTAGACAGTACTTCCAATGGTCAAGGCAGAGGTGGACGTTCTGCTAGCTATCGCATTAGCGTGCAATCTAATGGCAACTTACTGATTGGTTCTGCTTACACTAAGAAGATGGGTTTGCAACAGGGAGATGAGTTTGAAATTACCTTGGGAAGAAAGCACATTCACCTGAGACAAATTGGGGTCGATGACGAAGAATAGACTTTTGTAGTTTTTATAGGCAAAGATCATAATTATATAAGCTATGTCAAGCAGTTAAGCAAAACTAAATATAGTTGAGAGGAGTTCGGTTCGATATAAATTTATTTGCCGTTCAGCCTCTTATTTATTTTTGTAGCCTAATTAACAAGGTGCTTGAGTAATTCTGGATTATTCTGTGATCAATAGTTTATCTTCTATTCAACAGTCTGTAAAAAATACACTTAGAATCAGCATAGATCCCTCTAATTTTTGCCTGATTACTAACTACTTGCTTGATGGGGACAAATCAGCAAGAACAGAGGTACGATCTTTGATTACCAGCAACCATCCCATGGATTGCAAGGGTTGGTCTTGAACGAGTGCTGTGGTGGGAAGATCTAATTCTTCAGCAGTATGGGAATCCAAGAGGAAGTAGACTAGGGAATCTTGTTGCCAATGGTTTTGCAGTTCCAGAATCGATTGGGGAATAATTTGGCGATCGCTATAAAAAGCCAGACTGTTCCGTGATACCGCTTCGGAACCGTAGATTACTACTTGAGGAGGGGTATAGCGTTGCATCAGTTCAGGGATCAACTTGACTGATTTCCCAGATTCCAGTTCCCAAATCCAGTGAGGAGAAACCACTAGCAAAAAAATTGAGACAAAAAGACCCCAAAACAATAGAGTGATAAACTGTTTATCTTGCTGGGCAAGGACAATGGCTGTTGCACCAAAGGTAATGCTGAGGGAGCCACAGATAAACGGCAAATAAAAATCAATATAGTCGCGAATTCCCCAGTTCAAGCCTGCTAAGGCTGCCAAAGCTGCCATTAAAGCAAAGCTGTAGATCCAACCACGGGGATAAACCACAGAACTGGGCAAATTACGAATTCGGTCTAGCTGTTTTCCTGCTGCCAAGGCTAAAGCAGGATAGAGGGGTAGCACGAGCCAATAGCCTGGATTAAGCAAAAGCAAATTTAAAGTCAAATAACCCCCCAACCATACCGCTAATAATTTTCCCCATCCCCAATGGAGATTGTGTTTGATTAACTGCAATCCCCCAAACATGACCATTAACCAGGGGAGCAAATACTCCAAAGCTGGTAGCCCGTGGCGTAGTAAATAGTAGTCAGGGGACAAATCCCTCGTTGCTAAATGCTGTTGTGCTTGAGCCAAAAGTAAATTGAAGAAATCGTGATCAATTCCTAGGTGACGATAGTGTAGTAATTGAGCAAAATGCCACAGACAACTAGGAAAAGCTCCTAAGCATAAGCCAGTCCAAAAATAAACTGAACTCAGTAGGCGGGGAGTATCCCAAAATAAAAACAACAAGACGATCAACAAAACCTGAATCCCAAAAAATCCTTTAGTTAGGCTCATTAAACTAAAGCCAATCCCAGTGACCAAACTCCATTTGAGGTCCCGCCGCGATCGCAAAACTGCCCAAATTGTCAATAGTTCAAAACAGAGCAAGGGCCCATCTAAAGTAGCTAACCGACTGTAACGTACCACAGGAAGACAAGTAAGGTAAACCAGAGCGGAAAATAAGGCAGGAAGACGAGCTACAAAAATTTCCCGCCCAATCTGATAGAGCAACAATACCGATAAAGCCCCAAGAGTAGCTCCAGGAAGGCGGGTTGCTAGTTCTCCTACCCCCAGGATTCTATAGGCGATCGCCACTAGATTATGTATCAGAGGAGGTTGAGTAAGATAGGGTTCATTCCAGAGGGTCGGAAAAATCCAGCTAGTTATATTTGTACTGCGATAAATCTCTTTTGCCACTCTTGCCAGAGTTGCCTCCTGAGAATCCAACAGAGGCAGACTTGACAAATTAACCAAAAACAAGCTTAGTGCTGCTAGCAATAAACCAATTAGACAAAGATACTCAAACCAAACTTCGTTTTGCCTCAGCTTATTAGCGGAGCCTCGACCAATAGATACATGGTTAATGGACATAGGTTAATCTAACAACTAAAGCTAAATTGTTTATATTGGCAATTTTGATTAGTAAAAGTGTGACAGGTTCCCTGGCTTCAAAAACCAGGGCTTGCCTGTCACCGCCTTCCGCGGTAAAAATATGGAGCTTTAAACCTAGCTTGTTTGTACTTTAGAGACATCTAACCTGACTCTTAACTAGAGAAATCCTGGTCAACACTACTTGAAAACTTATTAATGAGTCTATTAATCATCACCTGAGATTATCCAAAAGCAACCTAACAAAATTATTTTGCCTGGAGATTTGCCCTAATTAGTCTATCTCTATTCTGTCGATAGCAACAAAATTAATTCATCCTAAATGCTTTTTTCTGGAGGATCGCTAACCTAATGCTGGTCAAAAATCTGCTAGATCTTGTCAAGATAAAATAAACTAGTCACTGGGTTGAGATTTTTTCTAGTTTGGTCCTACAATTTTTAGGTTGACTAATATACTTGAATGGTAAATGAAATAAGGTAACTAAGTAGCTCAACTTATATTTAACAGCTAATAATCGTGAGCAACTAGCAAGGAGATTGAGTAAACCCATTTTACTTTTATTTTGGTGGAGCTACTTATTATCAAGTTGAGCAAGCTATTTTTGAGCAAGTCTCCCCTAACAGCCTCCATAGAAGCTAATTTTTCTCTGATCTTATGGAAGAATCCTTTCAAATTACCATCCAAATAGTCATTACCGTTCTAGCGGGTATCAGTGCCCAAGTAGTAGCCGAATACTTCAAAGTTCCTAGCATTGTTTTTCTATTGCTATTTGGCATTTTATTAGGATCAAGTTCCTTCGACATACTTCATCCCCAGGATTTAGGGGTGGGACTAGAAGTTTTGGTGGCGCTTTCTGTCGCCATCATTTTGTTTGAAGGAGGCTTAAATCTGGAACTACGAGAACTCGGAAAAGTTTCAGGTAGTTTGCGTAACCTAGTGACCATTGGCACGTTAATTACGCTGATTGGGGGGGGGATGGCAGCTCATTGGCTAGCAGAATTTCCTTGGGCGATCGCTTTTTTGTATGCCTCTTTGGTAGTAGTGACGGGCCCTACGGTCATAAGTCCCTTGTTAAAACAAGTACAAGTAGATCGCCAGGTAGCAACCCTGTTGGAAGGGGAAGGGGTGTTAATTGATCCTGTAGGGGCGATTCTGGCGGTAGTGGTCTTAAATACCATTCTCAATACCAATGCTGCCCCCATTGATATTATGAGTGGTCTGATCCTGCGTCTCGGCATCGGTGCCATAGTAGGAGGAGTGGGAGGCTGGTTACTGGGATTACTCTTAAAACAGGCAAACAGTATTTCAGACGAACTAAAAAATCTGGTAGTCTTGGCTGGTGTTTGGGGACTATTCGGACTTTCTCAGAGTTTACAAAGCGAGTCTGGACTAATGGCAACGGTGGTGGCGGGCATTGTTGTGAAAGCTTCGGCTCTGCCTGAAGAGAGGCTGCTGAAGAGATTTAAAGGTCAGTTGACAGTGCTATGTGTGTCAGTGCTGTTTATCCTCCTGGCGGCGGATCTTTCTATTGCCAGTGTCTTTGCTCTCGGTTGGGGTAGTGTGCTAGCAGTGGCGGTTTTAATGTTAGTGGTCAGACCCATTAGTATTGTAGTTTGCACCTGGAATAGCGACCTGAACTGGCGACAAAAAGTGTTTTTAGCCTGGATTGCCCCCAAAGGAATCGTCTCAGCTTCGGTAGCTTCTTTATTTGCTATTTTATTGACGGAGAAAGGGATTAATGGGGGGGATGCCATTAAAGCCTTGGTCTTTTTAACTATTCTGATGACGGTTTTCTTTCAAGGGTTAACAGCACGGTGGGTTGCCAACTGGTTAAACATTACTTCTAGCAATGCTAAGGGGGCAGTAATTATTGGTTGTGACGGATTAGGTCGCTTTATGGGTCGCTTGTTTCAACAGCTAGGGGAATCAGTGGTGATGATTGATACTGATCCAGAAGCTTGTAAAAAGGCAGAAGCGGATAATCTCCCAGTTTTTCAAAGCAGCGCCCTCGATACGGAGGTTTTAGCCGAGGCAGGGATTGAATCCATCGGTACTTTTTTGGCTTTAACCAATAATGGGGAAGTAAATTTGGTATTAGCCCAACGAGCAGCAGAAGAATTCAAACCCCCCAGGGTGCTAGCTGCATTCCCCCAAAATAGCTCCACAGAAGGCAACAGTGCCAGTAAAGTTAGTCAAGCATTGATTTCTCAGTTACCGATTAAAACTTGGAATAGCTACATCAATGACGGTCAGATTAAATTAGGCAGAACCATCATTCAAGAGTCGGATGTTTCCTTTAAATCAACCCATCTACAAGCTTTAATTCGCGCGGGGGAAATGCTGCCCTTAATCGTCAAGCGGGGAGATAGCTTTCAAGTGGCAGTAGCCGATGAAGAATGGCAGGGGGAAGACGAAATTTATTATCTGATCCATGACCCCAGACCAAAATTATTGAAACGTCTTTCGGGGGGAAATCAATCTTCACGACTTCTCTTGGAAAGATTACCTGAAGTAGAAGAAATTCCTTTAGGCGCTCTCCTCCCCCAGATGTCTTCAGAGACGATTGAAGAAGCTATTTAGCTGCTCCAAGGTTTTACAGCCGTTTTTAGTTGAATAGACTAAGTTTTAAAATACTTAGTTTGGAACTATAAGCTTTTTTAGATTAAGCTTGCGTGTTCTACTCAACTGAAAAGCGCAGTAAGCTGGCTGATTTAAGCAACCAGTATAATTAATAGATTTTGTGCAGAATTATTTTTAATCAGTCGCACTATCATGGTGTGTGGAGTTGATTAAATAAATTTTGAGTTTTATGGATGTCAAATTAATAATCTTGGTTTTAACAGGAATCTTTACTGTGACCTGCTTGTACTTTGGCACCAAGGGAGGTTATTACGATACAGATAAATATGACGGTAATGGTTCGGCTCACTAACCTCTTAACAATTAATTACTAAGTTAGAAAATAGATTGTTTGCCCGTCAGTTTAAAACTCCTAGCTTGTAAGATATTTTCACTAAACTTCTCAATTTGTTCAAGAAGTTTACTTTCCTTCAATTAAGTACAAGTAAATATAAGTTTAATGTAAGTCTCATTGCTGCCATCACTTAAGATTTTAATTAGCAACGTTAATCAATTGACGGGGAAGGAGGCTTTCGGCAAGACCACGCATCTCCAGTCGCCGCGTTGACGTTGAAGATTAACCAAATCTGGGTTATTGGGAGTAAAGATTATGAAAATAAGTCAGGGAGAAACTAAATCTAGTTCCCTGCCTTTATCCTGCTTTACTTACGCAGCAGGTCATGAGGATGAAGGTGTCTGTTTGCTGATGCATCTGGGCAAATATCGTATTTTGCTCGATTGTGGTTTGACGGACTTGTCTCCTTTGCAAGAGCAACCTCCTGTGGATTTAATTTTTTGCTCCCATGCTCACGAAGATCACTGTCGTGGTTTATTAGCCCTACATCGAGCTTTTCCTCACATACCGATTTACACCAGTGAGGTGACCGCTAAACTGTTGCCCTGTAATTGGGTTGGGGAACTCCAGGAACAGGATTTTGCCTGGTGTCGGGTTTTGCCTTGGCGTTCAACTTTAAAGATTACAGAAGATCTGCAAATTGAACTAGTGCCTGCGGGACATTTACCTGGAGCGGCAGCGATTATTATTACCTTCACCACGGTAGATCGCAGCTATCGAGTGATGTATAGCGGGGATTTTTCAGTCTCTAACTTTCAGTTAGTGGAAGGGATGTCCATTGAACATTTACGGGGTTTAGCACCTGATGTGCTAATTTTGGAAGGCAGCTATGGCACGGTGCGTCATCCTCATCGCCGTCTCCAAGAAAAACAACTCATGGAGCGGATTAATCGGGCTTTAGAAGCAGGCAAAGATGTGTTGCTGCCTGTTCCCCCCATTGGCTTAGGACAAGAAATTCTCAAGCTCTTGCGTTCCCATCATCAATTTACAGGCAGAGATTTAGATATTTGGGTAGATGATTCCGTTGCCCTCACCTGTGATATCTATTTAGAGTTATTGTCTCAGTTTCCCGTATCCGTACAAAACTTTGCCAAACATCAAGCCTTGTTTTGGGATGAGCGAATCTGCCCACGGATGCGTCGCCTCAATCATCCTAGTCGCTTTGCTAGTAGTCAAAATCGTCGAGTTTTCCTGGTGGACTATCGCAGTAACTTATGGAGTTATATGTCCGATAAGGTAGCGGATTGGTTAATCCTGTTGCCAGAACATCCTCTGGAGTATATTGATCCAGATTCTCCTCAGCTTGAATTACTCCACAGCCTTTCTTCGGTGGAGATCGAAACTTATTTATTAGCAGAACATAGTGATGGGCGGAATACCACCCAGTTAATTCATAACTTGCGACCACAGCATGTCATTTTAGTTCATGGCTCGTTAAATTATCTACTAGAACTGGCAAGCTTAGAAGAGCTACGCAATCGTTACCAAATACATTCTCCAGCCCCTGGAGTACTGCTCCATCTGCCCATTGGCGATCGCTTTATGCAGCCTCAAACTCCCCAGCCGATTTACTATGAGGGAGAACTTAACGAAACTGGTTTGGAGATTGCCATTGTCTTACCTGACCACATTAGTAGTGACTCGAGATGGAAGCAGGTGGCAGACACAGGCATTATTCAAGCGCGCTGGCAGGGGAATGAACTGGTCATTAAAGGAGTATCCCAACGAGAACTTTTAAACTCCAATGGTCAAGGGCGAATCTCAGCCGATTTAGACTGTTGCGATCGCTGTTTGCACTATCACAACCAACATTGTTGGAATCAATTTTCTCCCCTCTATGGTTTTAAGGTCATTCCCGAAGGCTACTGTCCTGTATTTGAAGCAGGTGAATCTGATGAACTAGTGCCTTAAAAGGGGAATTAGTGCAGCAGTCTTAATCTTGATGTTCCGATGATTTGGGGTAAATTTGCTCTGCTTCGGGGCAGTCATCGGACACGAGAATTTCAGTGTTCAGTTTAGAAACGGAAGCGAGTTTTTTGGTGACAGCACCAATGCTTTCTAGGCGAACCATTTCTTCCCAGGAGCTAATTTCATCTTCTTCTTCAGTTTCATAACGAATCGTGACAATATCTCCCTCGAAATCAACAATACGGCCACTTTCAATCCAGCGTTGTTGATCCCGCAAGAAAATACACACTTCACGACCATCTTGACAGAGTTGATAAATCTTGCGGTGTAGCATAGGTTTTTCTGTGGGAGTAACTCCTATTCTTGTTTTAGATTCTGTCTTGGATTTTGTCTTGGATCTGATTGTATCTATTATTGCTATTTTGGCACGATGATACAAGAGTAGTGATTATTTAACTGGGTTGGGTAATGTTTCTAAATAACGGAGAAACTCCAGCAACTGTTCATCTGTCAGGTGCAGACGACTTCGTTTGCCATAGCGACTCATTAAAAATTCTTTACCCTGATCCTTCGTCCAGCTTAAACGTTTGATTTCAATATCAGTTTTCTGTTTAATTTCATTAAAGTCCATTGCCTCCACTTCAGAAGAGATGGAAACTGTAGCGGGGACATTAGTCAGACGTTCCCTGCCTTGCAAAGGCAGGGCTTGCGTCTGACCGCCTTCCGCGGTCAGAGAGACCCCGCCGTAAGACGACGGGGCTTCCTCTGACTTCGTTAGTTCTTCGGTGAGTTTTTCAGGGAAGGGACTAACTGAGGGGGTTTCGGCAGCAAAAGTATCACCAAATAGATTAGTTTCTGTTGGGGAGGGTGAACTCACTTCTGGATTTACGGCTGAACTTTCTACAGATGCTTCAGGTGCTATATCTAGCTGAGGTAGAGAAACTTCTGTCGGGGCAATAGGCAGGGGCATTTCAGCCATCCGTTCCCCGCCTTTCAAAGGCGGGGCTTGCGGATGGCCGCATTCCGCGGCGGCAGTTGCTTGGTTCGGAGCAACTGGTGTAGATTGAGGTTTAGAAAAATTAACAATTTTGTGATTGCTAGTCCCCTCAGATTTAATTTCAGGTTTGCTCGAAGTTGAGGGAGAGAGTTGGGCTTCCATTGATGCTACATCGTTTGCAGTATCGGGCTGATGGTCTAAAAACAAAGTAGCGATCGCTCTTTCTTTAGCGGCATCCTCCGCTGCCTCTACTGTGGCTGCACCTGCGAGGGCAGTAGCTAAAACAATACTATCTATCTGGACTAAAGCCTTGACAATGTAGGTACCTCGGTCGATTTGAACTAATTCACTGACCAAACTTCCTTGAGGATATTGATGGCGAAATTTAGCTAAGATCATTATTCTAAAAATTCTAAAGTTTTTATAGTGGCTTCGTTATGGAGCAAGGGTTTTGGACTCTGCAAAAATACTGATTTGTTAACAACTACCGACGATGATTTTGCAGCACATAGGGTAAGGAGTATACTATCTCATAACTCCTACGACATCAATTTAGTTGAAAGTATAAAGTAAAGCTCAACGACCCACCCTTCGTTATTCTAGCTCTACCAACACTCAAAACCGTTGATTGTCCCTGAGTAAAAGTCGCCAAAGTAGGTAGTTTTCGTCTCAGTCAAACCAGAAAAATATAGGACTAGGTGTGTAAACAAAGCATCCGAGTTACTATAGTTTTCTTCGCTTCTGTCGTAGTTACTAAAAATAAAATTGGATAAGGATAATTTTTAGATGGAATTTTCAATCGCCACACTACTCGCTCAGTTCGTTGATGATAAGCTGGTCGCGGGTAAGAATCTAGAAAAAAAATTAGGTTGTGAAGATGACGAGAGTATTCAGAAATTACAGGTTACTCTAGATGCTCTGGAAAAAATCAACGTTTTAGTCAAGGAAAGAGGCAAGTATCGTCGTATCCATGAAGATAAAGTAGTTGAAGCTAAATTAAGATGCTCCAGTAAAGGATTTTGCTTTGCGATTCAAGACGAAGAGAATGCCGATGATATTTATGTGCGAGAAAGTCATTTAAGCAATGCTTGGAATGGCGATCGCGTCTTTGTTAAAATCATTAAGGATGGTAGTCGTCGTCGTTCCCCTGAAGGAGAAGTCAAGTTAATCTTAGAACGCTCTAATCCTTCACTGCTGGCTACGGTAGTTGAAAACAATGCAAAATATAAAGCGATTCCTTTAGACGATCGCCTACTATTTGAGTTAGACCTCAAGGAAAAAGAAGAGGATCTCAAAGCAGCCTTAGAACATTTGGTTCATGTCTCAGTCTTACGCTATCCCCTGGGACAGTTGCCTCCTTTGGGGGAAGTAACCAAAGTTTTAGGTAGTGATGCGGAAGAAGCAGCAGATGTGGATATTGTTTCTTGTAAACACGATCTCCCCCTGGAGTTTTCCGAAAAAGCCCTGAAAGCAACCTCAACCCTCCCAGGGTCAAGAATTACTGCCGCCGAAATTAAAAATCGTCACGATCTACGGGATAAGTTAACCTTTACCATTGAATCAGCAGCCAATCTGGAAAACAGCCCCTGGATTGAAAATGCCTTTACCCTAGAGCAAACCAGTTTAGGGGAATGGCAGCTAGGGGTGCATATTACCGATGTTGCTCACTACATCGAACAGGACACCATCCTAGACCGCGTTGCCCGCAAACGGGGAGTAGCTGTTAACCTCCGCAAACAAGTTTTACCCTTGTTTCCTGAAAAGGTGAGTAAACTCTGTTCCCTCATTCCAGGAAGAGGTCGCCTGACTATTTCCGTGATGTTAACTATCGATTCCCAGGGCAATACCAGTGAATATCGGATTATCCCCTCGGTGGTTTCCGTAGACCATCAGCTTACCTATCAAGAGACTCAAGAGTTAATTAGTGGGGAGAAAAAACCAGGGAAAAAATTAGCCAGTCTCCTACCGATACTCAAGGACTTATTCTTTACCATTAGTCCTCTCGTCAAAGCCCAGCGTTTACAAAGAGGCGGTTTAGAAGTAACTACCCCAGAAAACCATAGTCTGTTTAAAGATGAAGGTCGAGTTGGGGCAATTCTGGGGGTGGCATCCCTCCCTGTGCATTCCATGTTAACGGAGTTGACGATCTTGGCAGGAAAAGCTGTTGCCGAACATTTACAGGCATTAGACTTGCCAGGTATTTACTGTACGCAAATTGAACCTGATGTCGAAGAATTAGAAGATTTAATCAAGCTAGGGAGTAATTTAGGATTAGATATCGACCTCAATGTCGAGGAAAGCGTTTCATCCCAAGACTATCAACGGCTGACGGAACAGTTTGATACTTCCTCCGCTGTGATGGTTTTAAACTATCTGCTGCAAAGTACTTTTAAACCCATTAAGTATCTGAAAGTACCAGGCAAGCACTTTGGTTTAGCCTACGGCGAAGGTTACACCCACTGCATTTCCCCAGGTCAAAGATATATTGATTTAATTATTCAACGCATCTTAAAAGCCGTATTTGACCACGGACGCGATCGCCGTCACAGTCGAACCAAAGAAGGTATCGACTTAACCAGCAGCAGTTGTCATGGACAAATTAACTGGAAGGTATTGCCACCGAATGTCCAGGAGCAATTAGAAATTGATATTCAAACCATGTTGCCTTTCCTCAATGACCGAGAAAAACAGGCAGAAGATGCCGAACGAGACTTGGCGGGGTTGAAAAAAGCCGAACAGATGAAAGAGCGTACTGGTAAGATCTTTGAAGGATTAATTACAGGAGTTCAATCCTATGGTTTCTTTGTGGAAATCGAAGACTTACTGGTAGAAGGTTTAGTGCATGTTAGTTCCCTCAAGGATGACTGGTATGAATATCGTTCTCGCAATAGTTGTCTTGTGGGGAGAAAAAATCGTACCGCCTATCGTTTAGGCGATCGCGTTGAAGTCGAAGTAAAAAGCGTCGATTACTATCGTCAGCAGATTGACCTGGTTACCGTTGGTGGTGGTAGCGAGGCGCAGAACGCCGATTGGGAAGAGGAATAAAAGTCAGAAGTCAGAAGTCACAAAGGCTTTAGCCGCATGTAGTCAGAAGTCAGAAGTTTATTGGGCAGGTATGTTAGTTAAATTAAAACTAAGGAGCAAGGGTATTGAATGATCGGATAGTTGAACAGGTAATTGATCTGGCGAAGCAAAAAGGTATTGAGGCGGAGGTGTTTTATGTTGCTAGCCAGGATACCCCCATTGAGTTTGGTAATAATCGTTTAAAGTCTTTGGAAACTAAAGCTTCTGAAGGTATTGCCTTGCGGGTGATTGCTGACGGCAAGTTAGGATTTGCTAGCTCGACGGATCTCACTCGGTTAGAGGATTTAGTGGATGGGGCGATCGCCACAGCGGAAATTGGCGATCCAGTGGAATTTGACTTTGCTCAAGACGTTAATTTTGTGGAGAGGAAAAGCGTCTATCAGCCACCGACTACCGCAGCCTTAGTGGCAGTGGGAGAAGATTTGATCCGCCAAGTGCATCAATATAACCCAGATATTCTGGTGGATGTAAGCTTTCATAGCGGTACTAGTCAAGAGAAATTAGCAACCACCACCAATGTTTATACTGAACAGCATAGTCAGAGTCTAAGTGCCGTTATATCGGGTAACTTGGTTCGGGGAGAAGACTTTTTGCAAGCTTATGCCTATGAAGTAACTCGCGATCGCCAACCTGACTATCAAGCTATCCTCCAAAAGCTGATTACTAAGTATCAACAGGCAGAAGGAGCAGCCAAGATAACTAGTGGTACTTATCCTGTATTGTTTACTCCCAGTGCCGTCAGCAGCACGATGGGTAGTATGTTTGGCACGATTTTTTCTGGTCAATCTATTGTTCAAAAAGCTTCTCCCTTAACGGACAAGCTAGGAGAAAAGATTTTTGAGCAGCGAATTGCTGTGTTTGAAGATCCGACGATTGGGGTTTCTGCCTGTAAGTTTGATGATGAAGGAGTTCCTACTAGTAAAAAATATCTGATTGAAGACGGTATAGTTAAGCAGTTTTATTGGGATCGGCGGTGGGCGGCTCGTTATGGAGTGAATTCTAGTGGGAATGGTTTTCGCGGCGGTATTTCCCGTCCTAGCCCCAGTTTAGCTAATGTTTGTCTTGCTCCTGGTACTACATCCCTCGAAGATCTGATTGCTGGGATGTCTGAAGGCATTATTGTCGATCAAGTTTTGGGTGCAGGGCAGTCTAATATTTTGGCGGGAGAATTTTCCGTCAATATAGATTTAGGTTACAAAGTTGAACAGGGCAAAATCGTCGGCAGAGTAAAAGATACAATGGTGGCAGGGAATATTTTTGAAGCTTTTTCTAACCTGGTGGATTTATGCGATCGCCCTGAATGGGTTGGTAGTAGTTCCTATGTTCCTCATATTTTGTTTGCGGGCTTGGGAGTGGCAGCGAGACAATGAATTGATAATTGATAATTGATCAAGAGGGAAAAAGGGTAAGTCAAGTATGTAATTTACTTTGTTTAGGTAGTTAGTTTGGTAATGAAAAACAGTAATGTGATGAGAGTCTTGTTGCCGATTGTTTTGTGTTTGGTTACTTTGCTGACAGGCTGCGTTGATTATCAGGTGGGGATTAACTTTGCCACTCCCTATAGCGGAGAGATTACTCAGCAAATTAAGGTTAGTGATCAGCTAAGTAGCATAGCTCCCAAGGATACTCAAAAGTGGTTGAATAGTTTAGAAAAGCGATCGCGCAAGCTGGATGGTAGGGTGAGAAAACTTAATCCTCAAGAACTGTTGCTTACAATTCCCTTTGGTAACGGTGCAGAATTAGCCGAGAAGTTTAATCAACTTTTTCAGACCAATATTGTGCCTAATGCCACTATCCCCAAAGGGAAAGCAGAGCTAATCAAGCTTAATTCCCAGGTATCGATCAAGCAAAACAATCTCGTGTTTGTTGAGAGAAATAGTTTAGATCTGGCGATCGACTTGAGAGCCTTAAAAGTTCTGACTCAACAGGATAAAATTCAGATTGCTCCTGATTCTGTGGCTGATCTCAAGTTTCAGTTAACTACTCCCTGGATCTCTCGCAGCATCTCCCATGCCGATAATCTTCAGCCCGCTAATAACCCTCTCCAGAAAGGTCTGGTGTGGCAACTGCACCCAGGTGAAATCAATCATATTCAGGCAGTGTTTTGGCTACCTAGTCCCATTGGTATTGGTGCGGCAATTATTGTCCTCTTAGGGATTTTGGGTTACTTAATCAAATATCGTCGTTTCCCTGGAGTGGCTTAATCTTGAGAACGAATAACAAATATTTAAAAATAGTTGGATAGATAAAAGCAAAGAATCAATTTTTCAATACCTCCAATTACGAGGATTGTAATGTATGTAACGGTAATCACCTTGAGAAAATTGATTATAAGTCAAAGCAGAATAGGTTCCTGACCTAACGGCATCAGCATTTCCTAGTCCATATAATGGATGCTTTGACCGAGGATTTGCTGGATTTTCAGACTCTTGATGACCTTGAACGATGGCTGAGTAATTCCTAGTCCTTATGTGGTATTTTAGCGCATTATTTCTAAGCGATCGCTTTTACTAACCAGAACTAAATTATCTACATTCCTTAATTGGTGGGCAACTTAGCTCCACCTGAAACTGTTTTTGTTCTGGGTTGTTTTGCCCACTCTAGGAAAGTGCGATCGCACTATCAGCAGTGTTGACTTTATCCTCTCTCCATACTTTGAGCTTGATTTGCCCGACTGATGACATAAGATTCTCACTCACTGAGATTGATCTTACTGCTACAAATGAGTGCATTTATCATCCAAGCTGGAGCTTTGAGATGTCGAAAATCTCTGTATTGAGCGTATTGCGAAGCAGTGCGTTGGGAAGGCGTGTTTTGAGTCAGAGTATTCTTACTCAAAAGCCGCCATCGGTTTCACCTACTTGTGTCAGGCAGCCAGCCTACTACCTACTACTTTTTTCAAAGATCACCTGGTTCTTATTTGGAATGACTATAATCGATCGTAGATAATTCAGTTGAGATCAAAAAAAGGGACATTCTGGCTTTGAACGTCCCTAAACACTCTAATTGAATTTAATTACTTACTGAGCTTGCCACATGAATAGACAATAAAGATTGAATTATTAAAAGCTAGAAGCTAACGGCTAAAAGCTACGAACTAACTAATTAATAATGAAGTCTATTTAACTGAAAACGACTGTAAATTACTTAACAGTAACTTTTGCACCAGCTTCTTCTAACTTAGCTTTAGTGTCATCCGCATCTGCTTTAGGCACGCCTTCTTTAAGAGCTTTAGGGGTAGATTCCACCATTTCTTTAGCTTCTTTTAGACCTAAGCCAGTGATGGTACGTACCACTTTCAGAATCGCGATTTTCTTGTCAGCAGGCACTTCTTCGAGAATGACATCAAATTCAGTTTTCTCTTCAGCAGCTTCAGCAGCAGCACCTGGAGCGGACATAACCACACCAGCCGAAGCAGCAGCACTTACGCCAAAAGTTTCTTCGATTTGAGAAACCAGTTCAGAAGCTTCTAAAAGACTTAGGGTTTTCAACTTTTCGAGAATTTCATCAGTTGCAGCAGACATATTTTACTCCGTGTTATTGATCGATAATTTTAGTTTGGTAGATGGTTCCAAGCTTTCTATTGCTCTTTCTCAGCAACAGCTTTGATACCTCTGGCAAGTCCACTGGGAACTTCTTTGATACCCACCGCAAGCTTGGTCGCCAAGGCATTAATTGAGCCAGCAATTCTTGCGTATAGCTCATCTTTGGTAGGCAAGTCACCTAACGCCTCAACCTGTGCTTTGGTTAAAGCTTGACCTTCCATTACGCCACCGCGCACTTCGGTCTTTTTGGTATCCTTCTGGAATCCTTTATAGGCTTTGACCGCAGCACCGATTTCTTCTCCTGTGAGGAGAAAAGCGGTAGCAGTGCCTAAGAATTCTTCCATTGGCTGCCACGTTTCATCGCCACTAATGGCAATGTTCATGAGGGTATTTTTCGTAATCTTGCAAGTAGCACCACTAGGGCGCAAACGATTACGCAGTTCAGTAATTTCTGCTACTGATAAACCCTCATAGTTAATCACGAAAGCTAACTGAGCATCACTAAGGCTTTCCTTAAGATCCGCGACTATTTCTTTTTTATTGGCGAGGGTTCTCCCCATTTTGTATCACCTCCTATGGAATTTGGCTCTTTTGGGGTCTAACACGACAAAACCTCCAGCTTCTTGCCAGAGGTTGCCTAGGTTCATGACCACTGCTCACCCATTAAGGATGGCGATCGCAAACTGATAGACATTTACGGGGCGTACAAGCCCCCGAATTCATAAGGCGGCTTTTGAGTAAGAGTACTCTCACTCGGTCAGCTTTTCGGTAAGAATCTTCTTTCCGAAAACGTGACCGTCAAAACGCGCCGTTCGGGGGACAGCCCCTTGACCTCGGCAGGAAATTAAGTGAATTAACACACCCACTGTCTTCGGTACTAGTCGTTATTAATCTTCGATATTTATCAACGGTCAGGCAAGTCTCATCGTCTTAAGGCGGGAAACCTGACGGGGCGTACAAGCCCCCGAATTCATAAGGCGGCTTTTGAGTAAGAGTACTCTCACTCAAAACGCGCCGTTCGGGGGACAGCCCCTTGACCTGTAGTGTTTTGTGAGGAATTTTCGTTTAGGCTAGGCCAGTCAAACTTAAATCTTGTAAAGCACTGATATCAACCTGAATTGATGGACCCATCGAGGCGGAAACATAAATAGTACGCCAGTAACGACCTTTCGCCCCAGAAGGACGATTGCGTTCGATGGTTTCCTGTAAAGCTTTGAGATTTGTCAACAAATCTTCCGCCGAAAAAGATGCCTTACCAAACATAACATGAACGATGCCTGCTTTGTCGGCTCTAAATTCTAATTTACCTGCTTTAAAGGCTTCCACTGCTGTCTGTAGATCCGCTGTCACTGTTCCGCCTTTTGGGGAAGGCATTAACCCTTTTGGCCCCAAAACACGCCCTAGCTTGGCTACTTTGGGCATCATATCAGGAGTAGCAATCAGGATATCGAAATCCATCATACCTTTCTGGATATCTTCGATTAGTTCTTCTGAGCCGTAAATTTCTGCTCCAGCTTCTTCTGCTTCTTTAACTTGCTCACCACGGGCGATGACCGCAACTCTAACGCTTTGCCCTGTACCTTTGGGGAGGCTAACGGTGGTTCTCAGTTGTTGATCGGTATATTTGGGGTCGATACCGAGCTTGATATGAGCTTCGGCAGTTTCATCAAATTTTGCGGTAGCTGTTTCTTTGAGCAGACTCAACGCCTCAAGAGGCTGATAAATCCGATCTTCTTCTACTTTCTTGACTAGCTCGCGCATACGGCGAGACATTTTTTTTGCCATGATGTTTTCTTTGGGTAACTAGCGAAGCAAGTTGCTTCTCCCCAGATAAAAATAATTTGGTTAAGGTTTGGATGGTTGTTAACTTACTCAGAAATCGTCACGCCCATGTTTTTGGCAGTGCCTGCCACAATTTTCATTGCCGCCTCAATGTCATTGGCATTAAGATCGGGCATTTTGGTTTGAGCAATTTCTTTGAGTTGGCTTTGAGTGATGGTCGCAACTTTTTTCTTGTTGGGTTCACTTGCTCCCTTTTCGATCCCTGCTGCTTTCTTAATTAGGACAGAGGCAGGAGGAGTTTTGAGAATAAAGGTGAAACTTCTGTCTTCAAAGACCGAGATTTCTACAGGAATTACGAGTCCTACTTTATCTTGGGTTTTGGCATTATATTCTTTACAGAATGCCATGATGTTCACACCATGTTGACCCAAAGCAGGGCCGACAGGAGGCGCGGGGTTAGCTTTCCCCGCAGGTAGAGCTAGTTTAATTAAGGCTACAACTTTTCTAGGCATGTTTTAGTTTTGTTTTTCGACTTGATTGAACTCCAATTCTACAGGAGTATCCCGCCCAAAAATAGATAGTAACGCCTTAAGCTTACTTCTTTCTGGACTAACTTCAATTACTTCTCCTTCAAACTCTTTAAATGGGCCAGAGAGGACAGCAATCTTATCCCCAATTTCCATGTCAATTTTAATGACTGGCTCTTGTTCTTCGGCTTGTTTGAAGATTCTTTCGACCTCAGTACGGGATAGAGGTCAGGGTTTAACATGACCCCTGCCTCGACCATAACGGCGCTTTTGCTCCGCGCCAACGAAGTTAATCACGTTGGGGGTGTTTTTCACCACCTGCCAAGCATCATCATCCATGAGCATCTTGACTAGGACATAACCAGGAAAAACCTTTTCGTCACTGGTATAGCGAGAACCGTCCTTGCGAATTTTGACGCTAGGAGTTTGGGGAATTCTCACTTCTCGAATGCGATCGCTAATATCGAGAGTCTGAATCCGCATATCAATATCAGTTTTGACACGCTTTTCACAACCCGAAGCTACCTGCACCGCATACCAACGAGGATTCCCTTTGGTTTTGACGTTTACCTGTACTTGTCCTGGTTGCTGATCATCTTCTTCAAACTGCTGATCCTCATCATCTTCTTCAAATTGCTGATCATCTTCTGGAATGGCTGCGGTATTAGTCATAGTTCATAGTTTAAAACACTTTTCCTGCTCCCCAGGCAAAGAATTTATCAATCAAATAAATAATTGTAGACACCAAAATGACCATCAAAATTACGGCCGCCGATTCGCTAATCAACTGCTGGCGAGAGGGCCAGACAACCTTGCCTAATTCTTCTTTGGTCTGAAGCGCAAACTCAGCAGCACCATTACTTTTACTTTCTGCTGCTTCTTTTGCTTCGGGTTGTTCTTTGTTTACTATATCTTTTTTAGCCAAAACTGTTGCCTCGCGCGAATATTCGCTATTTATAATCTAAGGGTTACTGTCGTCGAGAAATGCCAACTACTATTAGTTAGCTTAACTCTTTAATAATTATTAAGTAAATACCAAAGGGCAACTTAATTCACTGATGGAGTTGCTTAAATTGTTACCTAAAGTAATTTCTATGTTTGATTTACTTTTTAGCTACGCGCCTTGAAGGACTTGAACCCTCGACATCCGGTTTTGGAGACCGACGTTCTACCAACTGAACTAAAGACGCATGATGGCTTCAATTTAACGAATAAGTCAAAGCCATACAAATCATACCCCATGATGGCATTTTTCCCAAGATGATTCTGAGGAAGGAGGCTATTTAATTGGGCGATCAAAACGCTGTTTGATTCTGGTAGCTTTACCGACGCGATCGCGAAGATAATACAGTTTGGCGCGACGTACTTTACCGCGACGCTCTACTTTGATTTTATCAATCATTGGGGAATGTAGCAGAAATACTCTTTCTACTCCCACTCCTTGGAAAACTTTCCGCACAGTGATAGTTTCGTTGATACCACCGTTTTGTCTAGAGATGACAGTCCCTTTGTAAGGCTGAACACGCTCTTTGTTTCCTTCAGTGATTCTGACTCCTACTTCTACCGTGTCTCCCACATAGATGTTGGGTAGATCGGTCTTCAAATGTTCGGATTCTATCGAACGTATAATTGCTTCGGCATTCATGGCTAGTATAAAAACTCACGATTTACCATGATAGCTTTTTTCCTGACAATATTAAAGCAAGTCACCAAGTAGGATCTTCATAAATATTGATTGTCACTTCAGGTCTGTCTCCTGGAATCGAGCTGATACAGGCACAAATAGCTTCACCATCATCCATTTCCACTTCACAAGCATGACAAGAACCCATCAAGCAACCTGTGGCAATAGCTACTCCTGCTCGATTTGCTACCTCTAACATAGCTTCCCCTGGTTCTGCCTGTACCGTAATATTATCTGGTAAAAAACAAACCTTAATACTCATGGATTGGTTATTAGTTTTTAGTTTTTAGTTTTTGGTTCTTAGTCGTTCAAGCAGTCTATTAAAAGCTAAAAACTAACGACTAACGACTACGAACAGTATTACTGCCAGTCTCATACATTTCACCCGCAACGACATTTTAAAGATAATTAGACAAAAATCCTTTTAAGTCTAGATTTTTTTCGACTAATTCTGCCAAATTATTCAGAGTAGATTCTCTTTGATCGCGATAATTAGAGATCCCTGTGGCTAAAGATGACATACCTCTTTGTTTCCTCAATTGATTGATCCAGGAACGTCGCCAAGCACCATTATCAAATAGACCGTGGAGGTAGCAGCCCCAAATTGATTGGCTCTTATCCACTAATCCTAGTCCTGCATCATCGAAAATTGGTTGGTATTCATTGGGATCATCTTTCAAACTGCGACTGACGCGGGTGCGCCCTTGATGTATTTCGTAGCCATCTACAGGTAATCCAGGTTGCGGAAATTGAGAAATTACCTGTCTTTGTCGCGCAACTTTATTGGGAGAAAGAATTGTGGTAACGGGTAAAAGATTAAGGGCATTATATTCCCCCGCCTCTCCTTCTAGACCTTCGGGATCAATAATCCGCTGTCCTAAGATCTGGAATCCGCCACAGATCCCCAACACAGTCCCCCCTGCGGTGGCATAGTTTCTGATTTGTTCTGCCATGCCACTTCTTTCCATTGCCAGCAGGTCAGAAATCGTAGTTTTTGTCCCAGGAATAATTACGGCATCAGGATGTCCTAAAGAGTCTTGAATATCTACATAGTTCACCGCCACACTAGATTCCGCTTCTAGGGGATCAAAGTCGGTGAAGTTGGCGATTCTGGGCAACCGAATCACACTAATATTGATGTCTTGACTACTCTGGCGACGATTTCTCTCCAGTAAATCTAGAGAATCCTCAGCAGGAAATGGCTGATCACTCCAAGGAATAACCCCTAAAACAGGGACTTGGGTTTTTTCCTCTAACCACTTGATCCCTGAGTCTAATAGTTCCTTTTGTCCTCGAAATTTATTAATTACCACTCCCTTGACAAGCGATCGCTCTTGTGGGTCTAATAGTTCTAGAGTTCCCACCACATGGGCAAAAGCGCCACCTCGTTCGATATCCACTACCAAAATTGTGGGGGCATTGAGGTGTTTTGCCACCCGCATATTAGTTAAATCACGATGCTTCAGATTGATTTCTGCTGGGCTTCCTGCCCCTTCACAGACCACTAAATCAAATTCCAAGGAAAGACGATATAGGGATTCTTGAACAACTTCCCAGCCCGTCTCAAAGTATTTCTCGTAATATTCTGAAGCTTTGACTGTGCCAACCGCCTTGCCCTTGATGATGATCTGAGAGGTCATATCTCCCTGGGGCTTGAGGAGGATGGGATTCATTTCTACCCTGGGAGCAACCCCTGCCGCCCATGCCTGAACAGCTTGTGCGTGACCTATTTCGCCCCCTGTGGAGGTGACATAAGCATTCAGGGCCATGTTTTGTCCTTTGAAGGGAGTCACACGCCAACCACGCCTGGCTAGAATACGGCATAATGCAGCAGTCAGAAAGGATTTCCCTGCATGAGATGTTGTCCCGACTACCATAATCGCTTTCATCGATTGCTCCTGTGCTGGAATATATACACTGTTATAACAGCAGTTGCTTATTTTAAAGCCTTAAAGCGACAATTTTAACCAACGATTGAGCCAATGGGAAAGTCGATTGGCAAAGGTGGGGATAGGAATTTCGGTTTGCGACTGCTCCCATTCTGCTACGATTTTTCTCCCCAGAGGAGTTAGACGAAAACTATCGGTTAAGCCTTGTCCATCTACTTCTCGACGCAGTAAGCCAACGTTAATCAGCCAGACTAATTTGTCTTCAGTTCTTGACTCGCTAAAAGCTGATGTGGCATAGCCCAATCTAATTCCTGCCTCTTCTGCGATCTGTTGAATCGGTACACTTTGGTGACGCATATCCTGAAACAGCTTGAGACGGAAGGGGGAACAAGATAGAGCTATCTTTGCTCTGCGAACTGTTGGGGATGCATATTCAAATGTTTTAGATGACGTTGTAGAGGAAGAATTAGTAGTCATTGTTTATCTTTCAGTTTCGCTTAGGCAACAGCTCTTAGCTACTTATTATCTATTAACTGTTAACCATTTTGCTTAATTCACTTGAACGACTTTACATTAAGAAAACTTATGTTAATCATAAAATTATCTGTACTAAAGCTCAAGATTATGAGCTAAGGCATTTTTCAATGTTTTTGGCAAATAATTTTAACAAAATGCAATCTTCGATACACATTTTCCCTTCGGTTTAAAATATTTTCTGTTAGGGTATGTGAAGTAATAGGACTAAACATTTTTGTACGAGTCAAAAAATCTCAATTATCTTGGATATCAAGTCGAGTATTTTACTTGACTGAAACGAATTACATACGATAGCGACACAAACTATGTATTGACAACTAAACTATTACCTCAAAAGCCCAAAGATTTTATTTTTTTTGCAGAGATAATTATTTTATCAATATTTTCTCTGGGCAAGAAATAGCTTTTTCAATCGACAACTGCATATTTCTTTTGTTTTTTAACTATTTTAAACAGTAGTTGAAGTAAATAAATGATTAAGTCAATTAAGCAATTAAATATTGATTAATTAACTAGTTTGACATGCTATTGATACAAAAAATACACACTAGCCAATTACCATCGCTAGAAAAATAGTGAGAATTCAAGATTATGAATATTAAAGGAAAAACCGCTTTGGTAACAGGAGCTTCCAGGGGAATTGGTAAAGCGATCGCCTTAGAATTAGCACGACAAGGTATTCAACATTTACTATTAGTAGCTAGGGATCGCCAAAAACTAGAAGAAGTGGCAACCGAAATCATAGAAATGGGAGTAAAAGTTACCACTTTATCTGTTGATTTAAAACAATCATCGGCGATTAATATTGCGATCGCCCAAGCTTGGCGTACCCATAGACCGATTCATTTGCTCGTAAACTGTGCAGGAGTAGCCCATCAAGCACCTTTTCTAGAAACTCAATTACCCAAAGTCGAAGAAGAAATTTCGATTAATTTATTGGGCATGATGACCATCACTAGGCTATTGGCTAAACGCATGGCTAATCAACAAGAAGGGACAATTGTAAATGTTTCTAGTCTCATGGGTAAAGTTGCAGCCCCCACGATGTCTACCTATTCCGCCACTAAGTTTGCCATTATCGGTTTTACTCAAGCCTTACGGAGTGAATTGGCTAGCCATAATATCAAAGTCATTGCCCTGTTACCGACTCTTACGGATACGGATATGGCGAAGGGTTTAAAAATATTTCGTTGGGTAATGCCCATGACTCCAGAGAAAGTTGCCCAAGCGATGGTAGCAGGACTAGATAAAAATCAAAATTCAGGAGAAATTTTAGTCGGTTGGCAAAGTTACTTAGCTGTGTGGTGTCAACGCATTTTCCCTCAGCTATTGCAAAAGATTTTGGTATTAACTGCACCAACTTTCTAGATTTATCTAAATCCCAATCTTGATCGGCTATGATCAACGATCATTTTCTAACGAGCAAAACTCTAACCAGGGGGGTTCTAGAAAATATTCGGCGATTGTGGAGTAAATACAACAGCCTTGATCAAGTTATTGAAATTTAGATATCTGCTTTGTTTTAGCCTGAGTTTGATTTTACTATTTATCGCTACTGCGAAGCTGCCCTTGGTAAGTAAAGTTCCCTTGACCAAGAATCCACCAAACATTTTATTTGTGTTGACGGACGATCTCGATCTAGAGGGGGTGGAATATATGCCCCAGGTCAAATCATTGCTTGTGGATGGAGGCACTAGCTTTAGCAACTATTTTGTCAATATTTCTCTTTGTTGTCCTTCGCGGGCGACTATGCTGCGGGGGCAGTATGCTCACAACACAGGGGTTTATACCAACCAAAAAGAAGACGGTAGTTTTATTTACCTTTATCGACATGGTTTAGAAAAATCGACGATCGCCACCTGGCTCAAGGAAAAAGGCTATCGTAATGGTTACATTGGCAAGTATTTTAACGGCTATCCCCGACAAGCACCGAAAAACTATGTGCCACCTGGGTGGGATTATTGGGCAAGTCCCATCAATGATAGTGGTTATATGGGGTATAAATATACTCTCAATGAGAATGGCAATTTCATCGAGTATGGCGATCACCCTGAAGACTATAGTGCTGATGTATATACCAATAAGGCGCAGCAGTTTATCAATCAAGCAGCCGAGGATAAACAACCATTTTTCCTCTATATCTCCTATTTTGCCCCTCATCAACCAGCAATTCCTGCTCCCCGCCACAGTAAGCTATTTCCCAATGCTTTCGTGCCTCGCACCCCAGCTTTTAATGAAGCAGATGTTGAAGATAAACCGAGCTATATCCGTGAACTGCCATTGTTGACTCCCCAGGAAATAGCGAAGATTGACCGACTCTATCAAAAAAGATTGCGATCGCTCCAGGCAGTAGACGAGGGATTAGTATCTCTAGTCAATACCCTGAAGGCAAATGGACAGCTAGATAACACCTATATTATTTTTACTTCCGATAACGGGTATCATCTCGGTCAACATCGATTATTACCCCAAAAAGAAACAGCCTATGAAGAAGATATTCATCTCCCTCTTTATGTTAGGGGACCAGATGTGCCTCGGGGCAAAACCGTAGACCAAATAGTCAGTAACGTCGATCTAGCTCCTACCTTTGCTGAACTGGCGGGGGTCAAACCGCCCAATTTTATTGATGGTCGTTCTTTGGTCAGCTTATTTCGTCGTCACTCTCCCGTTTCTCATGTCTGGCGACAGGTTCTGTTGCTTCAGCATCGGTTAAATCTTAAAGCAGTTCCCTTAATTCCCAATTACAAAGGCTTGCGAACTACTCACTGTACATATGTTCAATATAAAAATGGTGAGGAAGAATTATATGACCTCCGACAAGATCCCCATCAGCTACAAAATTTAGCTAAAGTAATCCAACCACAGGTAATCCAAGAATATGCTCAACGCCTGCTCCATCTGAGTAGCTGTCGGGGAAAAACCTGTCGAGAAAGAGAAGTTGAACCATTACCCGACTGTGAGATCAAGAAAAAAGCAGCCACGAGCAACTAATATTTAGATCTCATTCAATTCTCTGCCCTTAAAGGAGAGGTAATTATCAATTATCAATTATCAAACTATGCTTGCTCCTTGGCGATCGCCACTTTCTAGTGCCATTCACCGTAACCGTTCTAAACCCCATTCTCGTTATTTCCAATTAGCTACAGTTAACCCCGCAGGCTATCCTGCTAATCGTACTGTAGTTTTTCGGGGCTTTTTAGATGATGAGCAGAATCGGCTCAAAATGATTACTGATGCACGTAGTGCTAAGATTCAAGACATTGAGCATCAGCCCTTAGCTGAAATTTGCTGGTATTTTACCAAAACCCGCGAACAGTTTCGGATCTCAGGGAAACTCCAACTGGTTACTGTTCAAGAAACAAATTTTGATTTACAGCAAGCACGTAAATTCACTTGGCATAAACTTTCTGACCCTGCGCGATCGCAATTTTCCTGCCCAGATCCTGCTCAACCGATGGCAGATCAATCCGCTTTTGCAGTAGAGCCAAATGATACAAATACTCCCCACAATAATTTTTGTCTATTATTATTAACTCCCCATAGAATTGATCATCTCCAATTAAAAAGCGATCCTCAGCAACGTTTTTTATACACTTTGCAATCAGATTTAACTTGGACGAATCAAGCAGTCAACCCTTAACTTGTCACCAATGCTCGTCGGTATAGGCTCGGATCATGGCTTGTGTTCCTTGTTCCTTACCTTGTCCGTCGTCCATTAACTGAACCATTTGAAACAGGCGAGCGGCTAATTCTGTACCAGGAAGGTTGTCTCCTGATGTCCCGTTAATAGATTGAACCAATCTTAAATCTTTAACCATGTGTTTGATGGCGAAACCTGGATCATAATCCTGATTAATAATTTTGCCCCCCAGATTAGATAATGCCCAAGATGCTGCTGCACCAGTACCGCAGACTTCCACAATCAGATGAGGATCAATTCCTTGGTGTTTAGCTAATTGCATCGCCTCGCATAATCCCACCATGTAAATTGAACCCAGAATTTGATTGCACATCTTAACGGCTTGCCCGCTACCAACATCTCCACAAAGAGTAATATTTTTACCCATTGTCGCCAGGAAAGGCTGACATTCCTGGAAGTCTGTTGTGCTGCCCCCCACCATAATGGTCAAGGTGCCGTTTTGCGCTCCAATATCTCCCCCAGATACAGGTGCATCCATAAACCTCAATTTGCGCTGCTGTAGCTGTTTGCCGATCGCCTTTGCTGCGACACTGCCAATCGTACTCAGATCAACAATCAGGGTATTAGGTTGAGCGTAATTAATTACCCCAGTTGCTCCTAGCAAAACCGCTTCTACGTCAGGAACATCCCCCACGCAGGTAAAAATAATCTCCGCATCACTGATGGCGGATTGAATCGAATCAACGATATTTGCTCCAGCTTCTTGGGCAATTTTTATTCCAGGGCGATCGCCTGTGCGATTCCAAGCTTTTACCTGATAGCCGTGGCGGGCTAAATTAGCTGCCATTGAGCCACCCATCAAGCCTAATCCTAAAAAAGCTACTGGTTTGGTCATGAGTAATTGGTTTAGTTAATTTATTCTGGTCAACTTTTGAACAATCCTTGGGGGCGTACTAACAGAATGACGATCATCATTGCTAAGGCAACTCCTAGCTTGTATTCCGAACCCAACAGCGGGACACTTAACTCCTGGGCAATACCGATAATAAATGCTCCTGCGATCGCTCCATAGACATTCCCAATCCCTCCCAGAATTACCGAGGCAAACAAGGGCAAAATGAGAAACCAACCCATATTCGGGCGCACGACGGCAATTAGACCATACATCGACCCTGCAAAAGCGGTTAACGTCCCTGTAATGATCCACGTCCAGAGGACAACTTGTTCGACATTGATGCCCGAAATCCTGGCTAAATCGATGTTATCCGCCACCGCTCGCATTGCTTTACCCATCTTGGTGTTTTTGAGGATCAGATGGAGAGCAATAATTGCAGAGATCGCCAATCCCACTACCACCAGTCGATAGTAAGCAACTCTAAGATCCCCAAACTCCAAGGCACGGACGACTGGTAATTCATATTGTTGGTTGCTACCACCGTAAAAGAGCAAAATTCCGTTCCGTACAAATAGAGCTAAGCCAATGGAGATAATGATTAGGGTGGTATCGCTGGCACGGCGATCGCGCATCGGCTTCCAGAGCAAATATTCAGCAATCAACATCGCCAAAATTGTGGCCACCGCACCAACTATCATGGAGAGCCAGATATTTACCCCTAGATCATTGGTCAACCAAGTTAGATAAGCGCCCAAGGTCATAAAGTCCCCGTGGGCAAAATTGGAAAGCTTGAGGATACCATAGGTAAGGGTTAAACCAATCGCAGC